>Ga0222714_10002010_pt1 | contig 22256 bp, 29 predicted proteins | sample C33_3DmetaG_FD_165048 | JGI IMG/M metagenome (GOLD analysis project Ga0222714, IMG submission 165048) | Estuarine water microbial communities from San Francisco Bay, California, United States - C33_3D | ecosystem: Environmental > Aquatic > Marine > Unclassified | place: USA: California...
AATGAAATTACATCTCGTTGTTTTGCATTTTCTGCATGAATCTTTAGATGAATGTCCATAAAGTCAAATTCGTCTAGTGGAAGATTTGTTTCATCAATATATGCACCGCAGGTAGATTCTATTCTGAATCTATCATCTTTGAAATGATATCCCAGTTTGACTTTTCTTCCCTCTCTACCACTTGCCTTTATGTTAACATCAATGACTCCAGGTTTTGCTTCAGTATAGCTTGGGGTCTTGTTTACAAAAACTCCGATTTCTAGGGGTTTTCCTGCAGTAGATTCAGCCATCTTTTGAATACCATCATTCATCACTACATCAATGGCAGGAATGGATGTTGCAACTTTAGCAATCCAGGTGTTAGTTTTGGTAATGGTTGCTCTAATGCCTTCTCTTCGTCTTTTGTCTTCATCTTCAGGCAATTTGTAATAGTCAACCCATGCTTCATAATCATGAGAGATGTCTTCGATAAAGTCCATACAGGTTCTCTGGTAAGAGTTGACATCGGTGGTTCTTTCAGATTCATCTCCGATTCTCATGGATTCATCAGTAGGCATCGCCATACTCTAAACCAACAAAAAAGTTCTAAAAAAACCAATCTAGGAAAATTAGTGACCAGTCAAGCATGTAAATGAGAAAACAAATTTTGTTGCAACTAGATCTTTAGTTAACCCCTCTTCATTCGTGTAGACCTGTAAGAGTTTCTATTTCAAAAAAATCACTTTCAGATAATTAACTCAGTTAGCAGTTGCATTAATTCTGAAATAAATCAACTCATTCACTCCTTAATTATTTGACATCATACTGTTACTCGGTGAAAAAATGAAACCAAAAGCAAAAAAAGCAAAAAAACAAAATTTGGTATCTGGCCAATAACCTGTTATTGCAGATAATCAAATTAAGCAGTCTAGCTTTGAAAAAGACTCATCACTCCCCATAGAGCCTTTAACACAGCAGACTGAGTTTTTTTAGAATTTTCAGAGTTTGGTTATTTCTTTAATGGTAAAAAGAGAATCAGCGTATTAATGATTATAATAGGAATTTGTTTTCAAATAAATCATGATATTTTCTGAGCTCATTTTGGATCTTCAAAATGCATTGAAGAAAGACCTGGCGCAGATTAGATTTCTACTTAAGAAAAATCCAGGAATGGGGTATTCCAGAATTGTGGAGATTGGAAAAGAGGTGGGTAAAGAATACAACATCAAACTTGTGGTAAATTTTCCAAAGGAAGGAAGAATTGAAGAATTTGATATGTATGGAAAGAGAGATTTGAGTTTGATTGTGGATTATGAGAGAAAGAGATTTCCGATAGACAGAGAACAAATCAAACAAAAAGCATTAGAGATTTTAGGAGACGTTCAAACTGAAGACGCTTACATGTATGAGAACAAAGAGGGAGTACGAGTCTTTGGAGAAAACTGGAAGATAGACATTTTGCCTCACTCTGTGCATATTTGGACAGAGTTTGATGATAAAGTTACAGCATTTTGTGACTGGTTGATGGAAAATGCGTACCAGATGAAAAAGAAGGAGTAATTTTACAGACTTTCTAGTTGATCAAGTAAATCATGAGCTTCATGATTCTTTGGATCAATTCTCAGAATATGTTCACAGCAATTGATAGCTTCATCTTTTTGCTCCAAAGCCAAGTGCACATTGGTTTTGAGTCTGAGCATTTCAACATCGTTTTGATTTAGTTTGAATGCTTTTTCAAAATACGGTAATGCGTTTTTTGGGTTATCGACTAAAAAGTAAACACTGCCCATAATGAACATAAAGTCATGATCATCAGAATATTCAGATTCCAAGCTTTTTCCAAGTTGAATGGCTTTTTCGTAATCACCTTGTTTGATTAATTTTCGGATGTTTCTTTTAGGATGTTTGAAAAGACCGACCATTTTACTTCAACACGTTCTCAGATAATCACAATTTGAATGTAGACAATTATGAGGAAATGGTCATGATTCCTTCTTTAATCAGGAATTGAATTCCTTGAACAAAGGAGTTGTCATCAATTGCGCCATCTGCCCACCATCCAGCATTATTCTTAATCCATGAAGGAATCTCATTGGAAGAGCCAGAACCTTGTGCAGTAGGAGGAATTTGCATGATTCCTTCTTTAATCAGGAATTGAATTCCTTGAACAAAGGAGTTGTCATCAATTGCGCCATCTGCCCACCATCCAGCATTATTCTTAATCCATTCAGGGATTTTTTGAGGTGGACTGGTAACTGGGGGAATTATAGGAGTAGTCACAGAAGAACTTTGTTCTCCAGCAAAGATAGTAACAGGTATTTTCAGATAGTCTGAAGCAGTTGAAGGGATGATTCCTTCAGGAGACAATCCGTAAACCCAGATAACATAATTTGCATTTCCAGGTTTTTCTTTGACTATCATATCAAGTATGTATTGACCAGATGGGGAATAGAGAAATTGTCTTCCTTCTTCCTGAGCAATGGAACGTAGTGGAGTCAAATTATCATCTACTACTAGAAAATCAAATTGGACTTGGTTCAAAAATTCAGTATCATCGAATTTGCTGATGAATTTAATGAGCCATTGCATCTCACATCCCTGGACTGGATCTTCAGGTCCATAAAATGCGTGAATTTGGTAATCAAAATTGTTTGTAGGTTTCTTTACGGAAATATCTCTTTCAAAATCAGTGTCACATCCTTGAGCTGAAAAAGTATCAACAGTTGATACAATTCCTGAGAAAGGAGTTGAAGAGACATTCTCTTTGTAATCAAGTAATTCAAATTTGTACTCTGCAGGAGGAATTCCCTCAGATACGTGAGTTAGTGTGTGAGCTTTGACTGGGAATGGAAATTCATCTACTATCCAAACTTTGCTTGTATATCCACCAGTACGCCATCCAACTTGTACAGTCTCCCAAGTTCCAGAGGAAATGGTAATTGTTTCAATTTTCATTGGAAGTACTTGTTCTCCACCAATGTTTCCAATCTTTCCCCAAGATTTGGCAGAAAATGCTTTTGGTCCTTTTCCGCCTGAATCAGAATCAGCTGTAGCAAATGCAGACAACCATGCAACTGAAGACTTGAATGCACCTCTATAGACACCTAGTTCTTGACTTCCTCCAGTTGGTTCAGGGGCAATCTTTCCCAACTCCATTTCTCCAACGATTACCTTGTTACCATCATACACTACAACTTCAGCTAACCATTTGGTTTCACTACCAACTTGTTTGTCTCCTTTAATCCACATATCAAGACCAAATTGAGCACATTCTTTGTAATCAACATGACACATATCATATGAAAAATAATCACCTTGTTTCAGACCCTCACCCACATACCATGTTCCGGGTTTATCCACACCTCCAGATTGAAATTGTGCAAATGCAGATGGGATCATCATCATTCCCAAAATCAGAGTTGCGAGAATTGGAAGGATAAGCAGTTTATTCAAATCTAAAAAAAATTGTCATGAGAGATAGTTAAACCTTATTCAACTTGCTTCAAATAAGCAAATATAGAGGAAAATTCTGAGAATGAATAGACATGTGTGATTGTTCAAAAGTACACTTGTACGAAGTTGAATTCAAGTTAGATGGAATGAATGTTGTACCGACACACAAGAATTGCGGATATGCCCTAGATTCAAAACAAAATGACAAATTCCAAAAAGAATTGGTCAAATCCTGGGGATTCGAAGACGACGAAGATTAATTTTAAAAATAAAAGAAAAAATTGGAATAATCCAATTACATGTCTTTAGTAGCTTCTTTACAAACGTCAGTATTGCATTGGCAATCTGCGCTACAGATGCAGTGACCTTGCATTGCACAATCACATGCATATTCTGGATCGCCGCTATCAGCTTCGCATCCACATGCTTGATCTGTCATGACAAGTCATATTCTTACTTATTTTAAAAGGTTAGCGGATAGACGTAAAACTTCATTCAAAGTCGGCAGTAAGTAAGGTATTGCAAGAGTTTTGAATAAGATCAGCCTGTTGTAATAAAACATTAGAGTCAGCCTCAATGTCAAATGCAGTTTTTAGTACGTGGATAAGATCATGATTCCGGTTCAGAGTATTTTTGATTTTGATGAAATTCTCCTTGTTGATATATCCCAGGTAAAAATAGCAATCAGAAATCATCGAGTTTTTAATAAAATAGTCATGTTTTTGCTGGATTATTTGGGAATGGTTGTTCTTTTCAATCATATCAGAAAAACCAATTGTTGATTTTACCATTCTTTCAAGTAAGACTAGAGTCGCCCTCTCTATACCTACTGTCTGAGTAACTATAGAGATATGCTCGTTTATGGAGTTTTTTGGAAATTTCCTTAATGATTCAAGAATATGTGTTGGACCCAATCTTTTATTGTTAAGAGAAACAATTGCATCTGCCAAATAAAATGCAGCACACTTTTGCCAACAGGAGGCAAAATCATCAGAGTTTTTTATGGACTCTTTTGTCTTTTGGCAACAAAACAATGATTCTATCAAAGAATTTTTTGCAAAATCTGAAAACAGTGATTTCTGTTTTTCTTTGATTTTTGATAGAAACATACGTAGTTCCCAAGAATCATCTTTGAGAATTTGAAGATCGGCGTACTGCAATAGTTTCTTGGAATTTGTTTCAGAAAAGGTTCCATGATGAACAACAAAAACATCTCCATCAAGAGATTTGATTTCGTTTGGGGTATCCTTATCATCAAAGATTACAACATCATATCCGCAAGAATCAAAGGAATTTTCATATACTTTACAACCACCCAAGGCAATAGGAAAATCAGATAAACCAAGTTTATCTGGAATTGTTTGGAAATCCATGTGAAATCATCTACAATATTTTCTATAAATGACCAAACTCACAAAGTTTAACAAATTCATGTAAAGTCAAAACCTTTCCTTTAAATTGAGACTTGGGTTTTTTGGATTAAGCTCCCATAGTGTAGTCCGGTTAAGCATACAGCCCTCTCAAGGCTGTGACCCGGGTTCAAATCCCGGTGGGAGCACTTTGATTTTTCAAAAATTGATTCTTTAAATAACAAATTCATTTGTGGATACTGGTGGGATTAAGAGACTTAGATCTGAAGGAAGAATATCGTTCGGACAAAGATGACATAGTAGCAGAATTCTTCTTTCCATGTCTTAGTCATTGCATAGAGTATGACAGATGTGTTGACTTTTTATCAATTCAGACTTTGGCCACAATTGCTTTAGCCTTTGACAATTTTGCAATTGGTAAAGCAAAGCTGAGAATGGTTACAGGTCACAGATTCAAAACAGAGGATCTTAACTTGTTTACAAAACTCTTCTCTGAAAAATACACAAAATCATTTGAGGGAAAGTTCATCAAAGATTCCAAGATTCAGAAATTGCAGAACATTGTCAATAAAGGACAAATCGAGTTAAAGATTGCAATTCCAAATTCTGAGCAAGTGGCAGATTCATTTTCAGAGAGAATAGGGGTTTTCAGAGATGACAAAGATGATGCAGTTGCATTTACTGGTACGTCAAAGGAATCATTTTCTACACAGACAAGAGACTTTGAGTCAGTTGATGTGTTTACTTCATGGAATGACAGATCACGAGTTGAAAGAAAGACAAAGGACTTTGAGGAGCTTTGGGAGAACAAAACAAAACATCTGGAAGTTTATGATTTCATGTATGCAGAAGAAACAAATCTGTTAAAATATTCTTCAGACTGGATTTTCAAAGATTAAATGATTCTTCCAATCTTGCTTTATTTTCATAAAAGTTCATTTTGTTAATTTTGTAATAAATTACTTCACCGCGACGTTCAATAACTGCAATAATTGGTTCCTTTCCCATCTGAGTGATTTCTTGAATCTTTTTTTGTAGATTCCCCATCTTTTCTTGCTGCCCTTCATTGAGACCAAATATGAGAAATTTTGCGCCTTTTTCACCAAAATGACCCCTTTCATAAACTCTAAAATCAGAACCAAATCCAAATCCATCTTTTACAACATAGCCTCTGTTTCTAAGATCACGGTATATCAAAAATTTAGTAAGAATTTCAGGATCAGTCATCTGACAAGTATTCATGAAGAAATCAAAATCGATTTGTTTTTTTCCTTTTCTGAGGATCAGTTTGTTAGTGTAAAGAAGATAGAGGGTTTCAAATTGTTTGAGAAACAATTTTTCTCTCTCAATTTCACCATAGCCTTTGAGTTCAAGTTCATGAATCATGTTTTTCTCCGAAATACAGGCTTGATCTGAAATCAACACGCCTTTTACCAATAGGGTCTCTTCCATGATGAAAAGAAAACCAAATGATTTCCATATAAGCATTGGAAAATAGGAACGAATGTCTTCTAACCGTTAAAATATGGGCGTTCAGGCGTTATCATTATCATGCACGGTGCCAATTACAGAGATGGAAACGGTCAGGTATTTACCAGAAGAAAGTACATCAAAGGTAAGCCACAAATCAAAATCGCAAAATTTCAAGGTGGTAAAAGAGGAACTTACCAATATTGTGTTCAATTGTGTATCAATGAGAAAATGCAGTTGAGACACATGGCAATAGAATCAACAAGGTTGGCTGCTAACAAAACACTAGAAAAGACAACTGGTGAATCAGGATATTATTCAAGACTTAGAATTTACCCACATAACATGCTAAGAGAGAACAAACAGATTGCAACTGCAGGTGCAGACAGAATTTCAGAGGGAATGAGAAGAGCATGGGGAAAGGCAACCAGTTTAGGTGCAAGAGTACAAGAAGGACAATGCATCATGGAACTTTATGTTAATGGAGACAATCACCTTGCAGCTGCAAAGAAAGCACTCAAGAGTGCATGTGTAAAACTTCCAGGAACACCATTAATCAAAGTCCTAGATTGGAATAAACTATCACCATAGATTTTCCAAATCAGATTTCTTGTTTTGAATAAATTCTAAAAATTCTTCAAATTCAGATTTTGTTGGATCTCTATTCAAAATTCGTTTTGATTGATAGTAAAATGCATTATAGATTCTTCCGATAATTATTCCCAGAGCAAAAGATTTTGAATTATCGATAGTTGACAAAAGGGAAATCAATTGTTTGATTTCATCTTTGTTGGAAATGGTTTCTTGAATTTTTTCGTTTATCTTTTTTAGAATGACTTCATCCATAACTTTTCAGCGTTAGAATAGTTAAAAACAGTTTAATATCCAAATTCAGCCTTTAGGTTTGTTGCAGTTATAGTACAGTCTGGTTAGTACTCGTGCTTGCCAAGTACGTGACCCGGGTTCAAATCCCGGTAACTGCACCATCTATTGATTTCTAGGAATTAGAGCAGATTTTATGATTTCAAGAGCATCATGAGCTTTTTCAGGTCGTGGTAATTGAATTGCAATTACGTTGTCTTCCCCAAACTGAGATTCAGGGGAATTTAGAACAATCATTGAAGTGTTTGCAAGAGTTTCAAAAAATTTCAAATCAGTTTTCGCATTTACAAGAAACTTTTCAGAAACATTTCCAATTGAAAAAGTAAGTACAACTTCAACAAAGACATTTCCCATTCCATCTTGAAGAATATTCAGGTCTGTGTTTACAGAAAATGGTTGTCCATCAACTTTGGCTCTAATGTTTTCATACTTTTTTGGGTCAAGAATTATGCAGGGTGTATCTCGTCCTTCAAAATCAAATGTAGTGATTCCAGGGTGAACTTGTTCTAGCATTCGTTTTACTTCATCAGACATTTTCTTTTTCTAATTTGTGTACGACATGGTCTCCAGCTTTGACTAAGAATGGAGATAGAAATGCAGTGATGATTGAGATAATACCTATCAAAGGGAACAAGAAAGAGCTGACAGCACCAATATCAACACCCGCCTTTACGATTACGATAGAGAATTCACCCCTGGGAGCACCCAAAGTAAATGCTGAGCGAAGTGATTTGCTACGTTTTTGTCTGAATATGATATTTCCAATCATGTTTCCGCCAAATTTCATTCCAGTGGCAACTGCAATCAATGCTAATGCAATCCATATGTAATTTTCAAGTTGGGAGACGTCCATCAGTGCTCCTACGGAAATAAAGAATATTGCAACAAACATGTCCTTGATTGGGCTAGAAAGAAGTTTGGCCACCTCTGCAGATTTTGATTCAGCCACTAAGACACCTGCCAAAAAGGCACCAATTGCAACTGACAATCCCACAATATTTGCAAATAGGGCATATCCAAAACAGACACCAAGAACGCTAAGCAATAGAATTTCACGGTGTTCTGCGGCTGCCACTCTATCTATCAGTGGAGGAATGACTTTGGTTCCAACAGTAAATGTTCCAACAATTAATCCGGTTGCAACTAAAACAACCACAATTATAGATTCAATTGAAACGGTTCCCACCAATGCAATAGATTGTAGTGAAGAAATCAGAATAACTGCGATAACGTCTTCAACAATCAAAATTCCCAATACAAGAATTGAAGATTCCTTTTTGATCCTTCCCATATCTTCTAAAATCTTTACAATGATTGCAGTACTGGAGATGGATAGTGCCGCAGCAATGAATAGGGCATCCATAAATTCAAGACCTAAAGCTGTCGCAGTGTAAAATACAACACCTAATGTAGAGAACAGTCCAATGGTTCCAACACCTACAGCAACTCTTCCAATACTTCGAATTTTTGCATAAGGAAATTCAATTCCAATAACAAACAATAGTAAAATCACGCCAATCTCGGCAAAAAGATTCAATGCAGATATGTCAGATAAAATTCCAACACCTTCTAACACATCGGATGAGGGACCGCCTTCTGGAAGTACCCAAGACCAAAAAGGAGACAAGGGTCCAATCAACATCCCTGCAAAGAGATATCCAATGATCAAGGGTTGTTTAATTTTGAAAAATGCCAAAGTAACTACGGCACCAATAATCATGATAAATGCCAAATCTGTTACAAATGTAGTATGGGGAAGTTCAGGAGTAATCTTTTCAATCAAATTGGAAACTGTGTTGTTTAGTGAGTTTTGAATTCCACTAGGATTTAGCTGAAGTGGAATATCTTGCATATTAGTTGTAAACAAATTTGTTTAAAAATAGTTACTGATGGAAAAAATTTCTCTCAAAAAATTACAAAATGATAATCAAATGAACATCAAATGTAATGAAAAGGGTCATTCAAAGATTGAAATTTTGAGGCTAGTAAATCGTAAATGTTAATCTCTTTATGCCAATCAACTATAGTAAAAATGCAGAGTGATGATTAGGTCAACTGAATGAGATGTAGAGATATGACCTGGGGTATCTGACTGCATAATTGGTTACGTTGTCATTACCTTCTTATTAATAGTACGGTACCATACCGTACTATATGATTCAATGTGAATATTGTACAAGAGGTTTCATCGAGACAGCAAATGGTTTAGCTGAAAAGACCTTTCACGAGTTACTTCATGAACCAGAAGTTGTAAACAAGTAACTCTTTACATTTTTTATTTTAGACCTAACTTTTTTATCATTAAATTTTTAATCCAAATGATATGGCTACAAAAATTGGAAACAAAAAAACTAGTACTAAAGCAAAAAAAGAAACTAAAAAAGTTGTAAAAAGAGAGCCCAGTCCATCAATTTTACTAAAAAAAGTTGCATCTGTTTCAGATTCCAACAAGGCATTACAAAAAGAGATTAAAGTAATGTCAAAGATTTTCGGAGAGAATCAGAAAGTTCTAATTTCGATGAAGGGAATGATTGATTCCTTAACTTCTGCTTTGGAGCATATTCAAAAACAATCAAAGCAACTTAACATAATTGAAGACGATACACAAAAGTTGTATGCAGGTCTTAACCAAGTAAGAACTCAATCAGACCTTGTATCTAAGATTAACAATCAAACTGCAAAATTGCAAGAGGAGATTAACAGAATTTCCGAGGAACAAAAATTATCAAAACCTCATGAAATTTCGCAACAAGTAGAAGACAGTATGAATTCCATTAGAAATAATTCACAGATGATTATCAAAATTGCTCAAAGAATAGATGAGGTAAGAGATGATCTTAGAAAAGTTTCAGGAAAGACAGATTCATTTTTGGAAATTGGTTTTGAAATTGATAAACTAAAGAACTCAATTGAGGAGGTTTCAGGAAAGACAGCAAAGCTTGAAACTGGTTCACAGATTATTGAGAGTCTAAAACAAGAATTCTCAAAAATTACAGATGGAATATCAGAAAGTTCCAACATCAATTCAGAATTGGAGGCAATCAAAGTCACAATCGATGCCATCTCAACCAAGGCATCAAAGATTGATTCTCTTGGAGGGGTTATTGACGGCCTAAAACAGCAATTTGAGACAATTGCGTCAAAGGCAAATTCTGTGGATAATGCAAGTCTAGAGTCAATAAAAGAATTGGCAGGAAAGATAGATAGGATTGAAACTGAGATAGGTGCCCTTGCTCACAGAGCAGATTCGACGGCATTTGTGGGTGAAGGCCTCAAATCAGTACAAAAAGACTTTGCTGAGTTTAAAGAAAATGTATTTGATAAAACAAACAGCATAGAGGAAAAAATCTCTTCTGCCTCTGATATGATTAAAAGACAAGATGCTGCATCCGCAGAGTTCCATCAAAAGACTGAGAAGTTATTCAATGAGATGCAGTCAGTCAGAGATGTATCTAACAAATCCTCTGAGGATTCATCAAAAGAGATGATGGCATTGCTAAAGTTATCAGAATATCAATCAAACATCAGAATGAATGCTGAATCAAAATATGGTGATGCAAAAGATCTTGAGAAGATGGCAGAATCCACTGCAGAAATTGTAAATCTATTTGATAAAATTTCAATTGAATCTGGAGAGAAAATTCCATTACCACATGAAGTAAGACAGTGGGCAGTAAGTAAGATTCTTGATTGTGCAGACAAATGGGAGATAAGATTCAGTGATGTGTATTCAATTTTGACCAATGCAATTGGTCGAGACATGTTAAGAGAGTCAGTCAGAGTTCCACAGATCAGAGACATTTATGGAATTAGAGCTGTTGATGAAATTAGAAAAGATCTGAATATTCCTTAGATACCGACTTCATCGGCTTCTTTGAGTTGTTCTTTCTTTCTCTTTAATGCTGCAAAGATTCCCAATAGTGCAGCAATCCAAACTGTAGTAAACATAAGATTTGCAACGCTGACATACATGTATGGAGTTGCATCCATAATGTTGGTTTTAATTAAAAGGGCCCTATCACTTACATCCATCATTCCAGTATGGTAAGCAGAACTATCTTTTGGAACGGTGGAAATTTTATCAACGCTTGCAAGCATTGTATCTAAATTATCTTGAATTCGAACAAAGTTTGTAGATTCTGTAGAAAATATCCATACAGGGTTCTTGGAAATGAGTTCACCATCAGCATTTGTTTTCTCTGGAATTAGATCATTTGCCATGATTCCATCCATATCATCTTGAATTGCTATTAGATGAGCACGAATTGCATCAGGATCAGACGAACCAATTATTCCATCCAAATTTCCCCTGATTCTATCTAGAGGGTAAATATCTACACTGTACCCGTAAATTGCCATGAATCCTCCAAAAACAATTATTCCTACAATCCCAACCATGGAAAGTTTGTAAACTCTATTTGCCATCTTCTCTTTCTTGGTCATTACGCGGGTGACACTTGATTTATTTCTTTTAAATCTAGTATGAGAGAGGCTCAGATAAGCAATGTAAAAGAATCCAATTGTTTGGAGTGCAATGATTGGAACAAAGATAGGATTGTTTGAGAAGATGGAGATAAAAATTCCCAACATTCCATAGACCCCAAAGAAAATTTCAAGAAGTGTTACTTGGGAGAAAGGTAAATTGTATGCATTGTCTTTCCAGTCATCTTTTTTCTTGAGAACACCGTACTTGGGAGTTCTTAGAAACTCATTCTTTTTACCCAGAATCGCATCAAATACTGCAACGGTGTTGTTAACAGACATTCCAGCATTGTAGATAAGTAATGCAGGCAGTATCTTTGCTTTAGATTTCCACGATTTTTGATACATGCTTTGAATAATCATGATGTATGCACCAGGACCCATTGCAAGATATGTGGCAATAGTTATTGCAGGAAGAAAACTAATCACGTAGAGATTTACCTGTCCTGCAAGTAATATTGGCAATGCAAGAAATTGGATTAGCATTAATGGATAAACAACGTGACGAGTAAGTTGAATGAAGGCTTGGATCTTTGCTTCAATTGCAATTTTTCTTTTAATTGCAATGTCAGTAAGTAGTTTTATTGCACATTGGATAGAACCTTTAGCCCAACGGAATTGCTGTCTTTTTGCAGCATTCATCTGTACTGGGAGTTCTGCATCAACGACAATGTCAGGCAAGAAAACACATTTCCATCCTTTCATCTGGGCTCTGTAGCTCAAGTCGAGGTCTTCAACAAGAGTTGCTGTATGCCATCCACCAGCATCTTCAATGCAGTCACGTTTCCAGATTCCAGCAGTGCCATTAAAGTTCATGAAAAGATGGGAGTTACTCTTTGCTTTTTGTTCAATTAGAAAATGGAAATCAAGACTTAGAGCTTGTGCTTGAGTGATTGCAGAGTAATTCTCATTGACGTGTCCCCATCTACATTGTACAAGACCAATGTTTGATTTTGCAAAATGAGGAATTGCACGTTTGAGAAACCATGTTGGAGGGATAAAGTCAGCATCAAAGATAGCTACAAGTTCTGTGTCAGTTGACTCCATTGCATACTTTAGTGCTCCTGCCTTGTACCCTTTTCTAGTTCCTCTTCGCACATGTTCAATTTGGAAACCTTTCTTTTTGTAATCATCAACAGTGTTTGCCAAAAGTTCAACAGTGTCATCATCTGAATCATCTAAAACCATAATTCGCATTTTGTCTTGAGGGTAATCGAGATTACAGACAGAGTCAACTAATCTTTTTGCGACATACTTTTCGTTGTATATCGGTAATTGTATTGTAACTGTAGGAGTACCCCAATCAGTAGTTTCCAAGGCATCCTTTCTTTTTCTAGACAGAAATGCAAGATAGTAGAAATTGCAAGTATATGCAGTAATTATAATTGCAGATAGAATGAACAAATCAAAAACCAATTGCGTGAAAGGGTTGAATGACATTTTCCCTAGCTCTGAAAATCACTATTCGCTATTTATACTTGCGACAGATTACGACTATTTTTGTTCAAAGATCTTGATAGCTTGTGGTGGACAAACACCTTCACATGCAAGACAGAAGATACAATCTGGTTCTTTTGACATTAGGGGTTTCTTGTCAGATGCAGGATTTCCTGGAGTGTCAAACCATTCATAGACACCAACTGGACAGGCTTCAATACATCCACCATCTGCAACACAAATATCATAATCTACAGAAACAAATTCTCCCCAAACACCCATGATTCCGTTACCTGTACCTTTTCTACCCCAAGTTTTGATTGTGTGTTCTGGTGCTTCGTATGGCGTAGATGCTTTCATCTTTTGCTTGTATTCAACATCAATTGGTCCAGGTTTTGCACCATCTGGAATTTCAATTTCACCTTCGTCTTCTGTTTCTGCTTCTTCAGTTGCTTCTACTGGTTTTGGTTTTGCTCCAAGAACAATCTTTGCAAGTGGAGTAAGTTCTTCGAGTTTTTGAATTGCTGCAACTTCAGAAATTTTTTCTGTCTTTACAAAATAAGAAATCATCTTGTCTGCCAAGATTGTGTTTCGTAAAATAGTGTCAATAACCATTTTTGCAAAATGGTCAGCTTTCTTTCTATAATCTTTAACCCAGTTTGGGTCACCAAATTTCTCAATTGGGAAAATCTGATAAATGATATCGACAACTTCGCCAGTGACAATTTCAACTGTAACCGATAATTCAACTTCCTCGTATCCTTTTGCATCAGGATCATTCATGTTTTGTTCTTTCCAACGGTAAGTTGCAAAAACTCTGTCTGCATACTTGTCCATCTCAAATGCCTTTTTGAGACCGTCATGAACTGATTTTATATCATTAGGATCTTCAAGGTTAATTGGTAATCTATACAATCCAAGTTTGAATCCATGTAATGGATAGACTCCACGCTTTGCAGTTGGGGCTTCCATTGACCAAACTCGATCTTTGAGAAGTAAGGACATCTGAATTTTGTGAATCGATTTTATTTAAAAAGGTTATCAGTCGTTGTCATCGGGACATGTAAGTTCCCTAAGTTCGGTGTATTTTTTTTCCATTGCTTCAGCATGGATTGTAACTGCTTCTAGATTGAAGGAATCCTTTGGAAAATACCACCTAATTGGAACCCAATGACCTATTCCATCCATATCGTGGATCATTCCTTTGTCGGCAGTTACATTGAGTTTTTCATCAATTGATGTTTCTTTGACAGTAAGGCCTCTCTTAGTTTTGTCTTCCATGACAAGATCGGTTTCAGAATCTTTGATAAAATAAAAAGATCCCTTCTTTAAAACAGGGAGATCTAGTAGCAATTTATTTTTCCACTGGGTTTCCTATCATGTTTCCCCATTCAGTCCAAGAACCATCATAGTTTCGAACCTTTGGATATCCAAGTAGGTACTTTAGAACAAACCAGCTGTGTGAAGAACGTTCTCCAATTCTACAATAACAAATTACATCCTTGTCAGGTGTAACTCCTTTTGGCTCGTAATTTTGTTTTAGTTCTTCAACTGTTTTGAAAGTTCCATCAGCGTCATTGACTGCAGTTGCCCATGGAATGTTGTTTGCATGAGGAATGTGTCCACCTCTTTGTGCATGTTCCATTGGATACTCTGGTGGTGCAGTTATTTCTCCGGAAAATTCTGCAGGAGATCTTACATCAACCATTACTGTGTCTTCTTTTCCAAGTGCACGGCTCACATCAAATAGATATGCACGTAATCCTTCATCTGGAGGTTGTGCTTGATACGTAACTGAAGCAAATTGTGGTTCATCAGTGGTATAAGTTCTATTTTCTAATTCCCATTTTTTTCTGCCACCATTCATGATCTTTAGATTTTCATGTCCATAGATTTTGAAAACCCAGAAAACAAATGCTGCAAACCAATTGTTAAAGTCACCATAAAGAATTACTTCATCATCTTTGGTGATTCCATTTTTAGCCATCAACTTTTCAAATTGTTTTTTGGAGATGATGTCTCTTGTAACTGGATCATTGATGTCACGTTTCCACCAGATTAGACTGGCACCGTTAATGTGACCTTTCTGATATCCATTCACTGGATCATAATCGACTTCAACTAATTTTCTACTTTCATTTGGGGGATTTTGTGAAACCCATTCTGTATCAACTAATACTTCTGGATGTGCGTAACTCATGTATTAGTCGAAACCGCTTTGATACTTAATTGTTTTTCCAAAAAATATCATTTTTAAATAAATGATATTTCTAGAAAACTGGTTGAAACTTCAAAATGTTGCAGTAGTAAGCAAGGTAGGAAACAAGGATTCTGAAAAAGCCGCAACGGATGTTGCAAAAAAATTACTTGCTAGAAAATCCAAGGTATACACAATTTCACCAATTCAGGTTGAAGGTGCAAAGCAGATTGAGACATTGGAGGAATTAAAAAAAGTAAAGCTGGATCTGATTGTTACTTTAGGTGGAGATGGAACAACGCTTAGGGTTTTTAGAAATTTAGATAATGAAACACCAATTTTGACAATAAACGTGGGGGGGAACAGAGGAATTTTAGCTGAAATTACAATTGAAGAGATTGATGAAGCATTAACCGAAATTCAAAAGGACAAATTTTTCTTAGATAAGAGAACCAGAGTAGTTGCATCCTGTGGAGGAAAGGAATTCCCACCAGCACTAAATGAGATTTTGATTAACAGAGCAAATTTAACAAAAACTGCAGAAATTGAAATTAAATTCCAGAATGACACAGTTAAACAAAAGATGGATGGAGTGATTGTCGCAACTCCAAGTGGTTCTACGGGTCACTCTTATTCATTGGGCGGACCAATTTTGCATGAGAGTTTAGATGTGTTGATAATTACTCCAGTGGCTCCAGTGTATAGACTTGCGTCAATTGTAGTTCCAGATGAAAAGATTGAGATTATCAGTTCTCATGATTGCAACATTGTAATGGATGCACAAGTTGTAAAAACTGCAGGGTTTGAGGAACCAATAATTATTAAGAAATACAGTAAACCTGCAGTATTTATCAGATTGAAAAAACGTGGATTAAGACAAATGAGTAAGCTTGGATTTTAGAATTTTAGATGCTAGTGCGTTTTATGCAGGTGTTCCTTTTAGATCATCCAATGATTGCTATACAACATCACAAGTCTATGATGAAATCAAACACATTAAGAAAAATCATGATGCATTAGGAACGCTACTTGAGACAAACAGACTAAAGATTAGAGAGCCTGATGCAGAATCAACAAAGGCTGCAGTAGATGCTGCAAAGAATACGGGGGATTATCAGCAATTATCAAAGCAAGATTTGTCAGTAATTGCATTGTGCATTGAACTTCAAGGAGAGATAATTAGTGATGATTTTGCTATTTCAAATGTTGCAAGAAATCTAGGCTTGAAAATTTCACCAATTATGACTCAGGGAATCAAAGATGTTGGAAAGTGGGTTCATTATTGCCCTGGATGTAGAACCAACCATTCAAGTGGAAATGAATGTCCAATCTGTGGTACTCCGCTAAAAAGAAAATTGCTCAAAGATTAACTCTGGAATTACAATCATAATCAAACTGTGATTTGTTTGAATTCATTGAGTTTTCGAATGTTTTCAAATTCAACATCATACTTTGCTTTTTCCTTAAATGAAAAATCCAACTTGATTACCTCTGACAAAATTTTGATTCCCTCTTGAATTTTTCCAGATTTAATCAAAGATGATGCCTTGTTGTAAAGTGTGGTAGGGTTATTTGGTTTTTCTTTCAAAACTTTATCATAACAATCCAAAGCAGTTTCCAATTCACCCAGATAATGGTGGGCCAACCCCTTGTTAAGCAAGGCAAGGAGATTATTTTCTAAAGAAAGCACTTTGTTGTATTGGATAATTGCTTGATCATATCTTGCTAGTTGTCCCAAGATGTGACCAGATTTCATAAGTGCAATTATGTGATCAGGATCTTGTTCAAGAATTTTATTATAGATTACTAAAGCATCTTTTGGATTTCCTAGATTCATCAACGTTTGTCCATAATTAACTAGTGATTCAATCGTTTCTGACATCAAATGTTTTCTTGCTCTAATTTTGTATATACCATTCTGATTTGTAAAAATTTGTTTTCAAAGAATTGAAATTCTGTTTGACTAGGAATCATGAAGAGTTTTTTGATTTGTTTTTTTGAGATACTTGCTTTTGGAGTCTAGAGTTTTTTTTATCTTCTTAGCTCTTGCTTCCCCTAGACCTTCAACTTTTGCAAGCTCTGAAGTTGTTGCTGCAAAAACCTTCAAAGGAGTTCCAAATTTTTCAAGCATACGAATTGCAAATTTTTCACCCACACCAGGAAGACTGCAAAGAACAGATAGTTGTTGACGTTCCAAATCAGATGATTTTTTTATTTTTTTGAGATAGGGTCCTTTGGGAGCGTCTTTTCTAGAACACATCGATACCAACAGTTTTGCAGTATGTGTTGCGCTGGGAGTGGGTATTACAGGTATTTTAAAATCAAGAACAACAGTAGAAATTGCACCATAAAATATCAAAGGATTTTCGGTGATTTCTTCAATTTCATCAACATTTCCTTCCATCAAAACAATAGGGTTTTCAAAGTGCTCTTTTAGTCTAGTACATTGATCAAACAACCTACCATCAAAAACAGATGCCATCAAATCACGAATGCTTTTTCGCTCAACAACAGTCTCAGGAGCTACGATGTAATCGCCAATTGGAAGAGTCTTCATCTCCAGATTAAGACCTACGGATTTTAGAAGTTCAGGGATTCCACTTTTGCGTTCTCTCTCATCAACAATAATTCGAAGATTTTCTAATTTCACAAATATCTTTGAAATGATTTGTTAATATCTTGTATGAAAATAGTTTTTGAATTATTTTCTAGGATTATCTTCTGATTTTGGTGCATCTGGAGAACCACCCTTCATCATTTCTGTAATCTTTGTTTCTTGTTCTTTGAGTGCCTCTTTAACACGAGTCTCTTGTTTTTCTAGAACGGTTGCACGTGTTTTTGCCAATTCTTGTTTTTCTTCGAGTTCATCAATCAAATCTTTTTTTGTTGATTTTAGTAAGACGGTTCCTGCTTGTTTGTAAACTGCATCAGCATCTCCCACTTTCTTTAGTTCTTCAAGTGCTTTTTCAGTTTCGGCCTTTTCCATCTCTAGATGTTGTTTTTGAGTCATGATGGACTGTAGGTTTTGTTGAGACTGTTGTAGTTTCATTAATTGTTCTTGAAGCCATGGAGGCATTTGTCCTGCTGACATAAATTATCACAACTTTTGTTTCATTATATCTTTACCGATTCTATGGTATCATAACTTGCTTGAATCAATCTTAGAGTAGAGTTGAGATTTGCTCGCATATGAGGAAGATGATCAGACTCTACAGAAATTACCATTTTTTTGTCTAGTTTGATTTCGGTCTTTACGGGATTCTCCGGATAAAATTCATTGTCAGTATTAACTGAATCAAAAATTGCTTTTGTTTTGTCTTTTGCATCAACTGTAATTTTTGCACTAAACTTTAACGTCATATGCGGTTCCAGCTATTTTGAAGCTGCATTTTTTACAAGACCAAATTCCTACTGCATCTCTACCAAATGTTTTAGAACCACATTCAGGACATGCTCGTTTTTCTTTTAATTGAAGATGAACTTTGGTGTATTGTTTTCTAATTTTAATTCCGTATCTTGCCCCAAGACCTTTTAGAGATTTCTTACCCTTTGCCATTTTATTGACCTCCTTGTTGAGCTGCTTTTAATTTTTCTCTTATTTTTGTGCCTACTCTGACAGATATTTCTCCACATTGGACAATTTCATCTAGTGTGAATCCATCATCTCCGCCTTTTTGTAAAGCACAGATGTTTCCATTAGAATCAGTTGTAATTGTAATTCTTGCATCCATACTTGCCCATTCATCACCGTTAGGATCAACAATGATGTGTTTTCCAATTTTGCCCATAGTTACAGATACTGGGATTGTAGTGATTGGAACACTGACTTCCTCACCTTCAACGAGTGCTGGTGCATCATCTACCCAATTCCATTTTGGACTTTTTGAAGAAAGCAATGCGGCTGTTGCAGCGTATGAACATGCATCAAAGAGATTACCATCATAATCAACAACGACATTGTCTGCAAAAACACCAATTACTGATTTGTCTTTTTCTATTACCAATTGGGAAACGTCAATCATGTGACTTTCTCTAATTCCTCTATCTACGACTCTGGCTAATTCAATTACTTCAGGTCCAGGAGGTCCAGTTTCGACTGTAGGGTGTGATAAAGGTAATAGTTCAGCAGTACAAATGAATAGTCCTTTGTCACCGGTGTCTGGGAAAGGTCTGTCAGGTTGGATTTTAACACCACAAACGACTTCAGTGTCACCTAATCGAACTCTAGCAGAGCCATTTGCTTTTGGAATTGCATTAGTTTCAATAGAAATTTCTCTTGCTTCATCAAGAGCTCTTCCATCAACTCTTTTTCCTTGTTCTAGTAATTCAAGAATTTGATTTTTCTTTAGTTCATCTATAACTGTGCTTGATGTCATTTCTAATCTCCCTTGTTTCCAAAGTATTTGTCATTGAGTGCTTTCTTTTGTAATTCATAAACTAATTTGCAACCATCGACTCCAACTTGAATACATTTCTTGTATTCTTCAGGAGTCAATACACCGTCTAATTGTAATAATGTAATTTTTTCAAGATTTGGCATGTAACCAATTGGCATGTCTGCTTGACCTGCTTGGTCTTCTTCATTGTTGACATCAAGAATTACAGTATCTGCGACTTTGCCAGCGGCAATTGCTGCAACCATGTCCCTCATTGGAATTCCTGCATCAGCTAAAGCAACAGAAGCTGCAGTAAGTGCTGCACATCTAGTTCCACCGTCTGCTTGTAGAACTTCGATAAATACATCAACAGCAGTACGTGGGAATTTTTCTAACATAACTGCTGGCTCTAATGCTTCTTTGATAACTTTGGAAATTTCAATCTCTCTTCTTGATGGAGCAGGATTCTTTCTCTCACCAACAGAGAAGGGTTCCATGTGATATCTAACTCTCAAAATACCAGTGTCAGTATTAGACATGTGTTTTGGATGAACATCTCTTGGACCAAATACTCCAACTAGAATTTTGTTATCTCCAAATTCAATATAGGATGAACCATCAGCGTTTTTGAGTCCACCGGCTTTAATCATAATACGACGTGGTTCATCAACTGTACGTCCATCGCAACGTTTTCCATTTTCGTCCATTAGGACCATAGTTGCTTCTCTTCCGCCCATTATGATTCACCTTTTTTATCTAACATTTCTTTCACTTGATCAGTCAAATTTGCAACATGTGCTTGCTCATTAACCATTTGAATTGCTTTTTTAGCCTTTAATAATCCCTCTGGGGATTCGCATGAGACCACAACCCAGCCATTTTGGCCAATTGTAACGGCAGCATCAGTAGCCTCTTCAATCATCTGAATCATACTACCTTTCTTGCCAATTAGGCGTGGTACCTTGCTTGGAGAAATTTGCATCAAGTCGCCAGAGTCAATCTTTCCCAAGTCTCTATCAGCGATAGTTACTAGGGGATCTCTGGTTCTGTCAAAGTTAGCAATTCTTGCAGCGACAAGGTCTCCTGTTCGGAGTTTAGTAGAAAGTTCATCTGCATGAGCAGAAAAGTCACGTCCAAAGACGTCTTGGGCTGGTAAAAATCCAACATAACATGAATTGATGTCCAATTCCCACGATAGAGAAGTGTGAGAATTCACTTTGCCAATGACAAGGTCATTAATTTTTGGAATGTATTTTCCGGTAAGTGGGATTACACGAACAGAGTCATCATAAATTTCTGAAATACCAATGGTGGTTGAAATTATTTTATTTCCATCTAAAATTACATTTTGTTCAGGTCTAAAAGGTCCTGTAGTTATTACATCTCCAGGAATTACATATTTTCTCTTGTCTGCCATTAATGAATTACCTCCACTGATGCAGAACCCTTGGTTATAGAACCTAATTTGTCTATCACGTTTGGCCTTGCTCCAGCGGGTATTTCAAGTATTGCTTTTAGAGAACCGTTATTTTGCCATTCTTCTTTTTTCAGAGAACCTACTGACTTGAGAACAGCATATGACTGTGAGGCATATTGTGCGGGGACAAGAATCTCCAATTGTAGATTTTCTGATTTTAGAGCAATTATTGAACGAAGTTTTTCTACAATATCTTTAACTTGTTCATCGACACTTTTTTGAGGATCAACTGAAACTCGTCCATCTTTCATTGCTTGCTCAACTCTCAAAGGTGGATGAGGCAAGTGAGTTTTAGGATCGACATAGGTCTTTGCAATGTATGCCACAATCTGTTTTTTCTTATCTTCAATCATTTTTCGTCTTTGATCAGTTGTAAGATTAAGATCACCTTTTTGCATAATTATTTGGGCAATCTCTGTTTGGTCTTCGGTCTTGAAAGCTTTGAGTAATTTCTCAGTTGATGGTTTTGTGCCTTTTCCAGAATCAGTATAGATTTCATCTGAAACCAAAATTGCTGAAATATCTTTTTTCTTTCCCATCTTGTACTCTAGTGCGGGATCCGGTTTTACCAATATCTCAAATTTCTCTCCTTCAAAAGAGAATCTCGCAACTGTTACATCGGCCATTTCTAGAATATGTATAGAATATTGGTATTTATCTCAACCTAAAATAATCATGAAAGAAAGTGAATGTTTTTCAAAGTTAATAAAAAACAAGCCAAAGTCAAGTTGAGGAACAATGAAAATTGATAAGATTCCATGGTTAGTTTTAGGGATTTCTTTGTTAGTATCGACAGTAATTATTGAACTTGCTATTAGTGAAGCAGAATAAATAGAACAAGAGAGATTTCGAGATTTTACAAACATTGTTGCTGTCAAAATTCAAGACAAATTTGAAATACATACGCAGGTATTGCTTGGTTTTAAGGGATTCTTTGAAAGTTCTGAAAAAGTTGAAGAAGGAGAGTTTAAGAGATTTTTTGATTCGCAGAGATTGGAATAGAGATTTCCAGAAATTCAAGGAGTCGGATTCAACGAGTATGTTAGAGATGAAATTAGAAAAAATGAAATCAATCAAGAATGGAAAGAGAGAGGATTAGATTTTAGGATCTATCCAAAAGGAGAAAGATCAGA
>Ga0222714_10002011_pt1 | contig 22253 bp, 12 predicted proteins | sample C33_3DmetaG_FD_165048 | JGI IMG/M metagenome (GOLD analysis project Ga0222714, IMG submission 165048) | Estuarine water microbial communities from San Francisco Bay, California, United States - C33_3D | ecosystem: Environmental > Aquatic > Marine > Unclassified | place: USA: California...
TGGGGTTTCCGGTCACGGGATACCTGTGTGCCGGTGCGAGATACTCCGGATAGACCAGTGCATCCGGCGCCAGCGGGGCACACCCAGACAACACGGCTTCCTGAATTGCGAGTCCCTGGAAATCATGCCTCGCTGTCGACAGGACCACGTCACAGGTTCGTAGCAAATCGTAATACTGTTCGGCGGCCTCAATGTGGGCGAAGTGACCCCGTGGGAGGCCCGTGGTCGTTGCCAACTCATTGAGCAAGGTATCGATGGTAGTAAAAGCCACTGGCCGTTCGCGAAACTGTTCACCGACCACGTGCAGACGAATCGGCAACGAGCGCGAGTGTATCTCCTGTACCAGCGCCAGCAGCAGATCGGTCCCCTTGTCATACTCCCAGCGATGATTCCACACGACTTCGAGTCGGTCCGCTGACGTCTCGCGTCGCGACGAGCGAGCCAGTGCCGGTAGCGGTACCGGAATGACAGAACTGGCCCGCAGGCGCTGCCGCACCTCTGTTGGCAAGGTATCGGGCAGCCGTTGCAGCAATTTTTCGGCCCCATCGAGAAACGTAGCGCGGTTGAACGCACTGTTGAAGACGATCCGGTCGGCGCACAGCGCGGCATACAGGGGCACCAGGAGAGGCTCCACATTGTCGCTACGCTGTCGGCCAGCCGGATAGACGAACTGGTTCTCATGGAAATACACGATTGTCGGCAGTCGTGCGAGCTTGGGGATGAAGCCGCGCAGACTCGACAGGTCGACCATGGACGTTGCCAACAGAAGATCATACTCAGCCTGCAAGATTTCGCCTTCGGCGAATCCCCACAACAGACTGTTACCGCGCAGACGCCAGTTGAAATGTCGGGGCGGCAGCGACAGGCAAGTCCACGCATAGTCAGGAAATAGCCCCTGCAGCCGTTCACGCCACAACCGGTGACTGGTGGCGTCGTAGGCCGACAGAACGAGTATCCGCACTGTCATGGGAGCCGGTTTCCGCCGGCAAGCAAGGAGTGATTGAGATTTTGCAAAAACACATCCAACAAGGTAATTTGCCCGCAGCTGGCCCCGCTAAATCGGGTCTTCATCAGGTGTCGAGCTGCAGGTGAGAAACTATGGCTATTAAATTGTACGGCATGGCGTATAGCAACTATTACAACATGGTCAAGGCGATCCTTATCGAGAAGGGCATGGACTTCGAAGAGATCAATGTCCGCCCGAATCAGGAGCCCGGGTATCTTAACAAGAGTCCCATGGGCAAGGTTCCCTGTATTGAGACCGACGAGGGTTTTCTCACCGAGACAGCGGTAATCATCGACTACCTGGATGCGTTAGGGGAGGGTCGATCTTTCTATCCGGCGGCGCCATTTGCCCGAGCCAAGGTACAGGAGCTGATTCGGCATCTGGAGTTGTACATTGAGCTGCCGGCGCGCCGTCTCTACGGGGATGTTTTCTTCGGTCGTCCCGCGAGTGAGAGTGAAAAGGTGACTGTGAAGGCCTTGCTGGAGCGTGGCTTCGCTTCACTGAACAAGCTCGCCAAGTTTGATCCTTATATCGCCGGCAACCACATCAGCTATGCCGATTTCTATTTCCGCTTCTCAGTTGGTCTGGCCACAGTCGTCTGCAAGAAGGCCCTGAACTGGGACGCCTATAACGAGCTTCCCCATATCAAACAGCTTATGGAATTGCTCGATCAGCGTGAATCGATCAAGCGGGTGCTTGCCGATCAGGCCAAGGCAGCCTGACCTGATCGACTGGTAAGAGCACGACGGGAATGCCTCAGCGGTGCGGAGTACGTTCCAGGATTCCGACGTTGTGGGTCATGTCCAGGATAGTCTCGATATTGTCGGCGATATCTTCGACCGTCGCGCCCGGTCCCAGATCGACGCCGACATTTTCCCGTACATCGGCGGAATAGTACTTGCCTCCCAGCGCCTGGATGATGCGTCCGTTCGGCGCCTTGTCGCTGCACAGGAAGACGACGGCCGGGGTTACCAGTTCCGGTGCCAGTCGCTCAGCACTGCCTTCGAAGCCCGGCAGATCCATTGTCATGCGCGTGGCTGCGATAGGGGCAATCGCATTCGTGAAGATGTTGAACTTCGCTCCCTCGTAACGCAGGGTGTTCATGAAACCGACGAGTCCGAGCTTGGCCGCGCCGTAATTGCTCTGTCCGAAATTGCCAAACAATCCCGAGGTGGAGGTCGTCATGACGATGCGACCGTAATTCTGCGCCACCATGATGGGCCACACACACTTCGTTACGTTCATGCTGCCATTCAGATGCACATCGATGACGGCGTGCCAGTTCGAGATTTCCATTTTGGCAAAGGTCTTGTCACGCAGAATGCCGGCATTATTAACAAGAATATCGATGCGTCCCCACTTGGCCATGATCTCATCGACCATGCCCTGCACCGCGTCGAGATCGGTTACTGAAGCAGCATTCGCTATTGCGGTACCACCGGCATCACGAATTTCCTGTGCCACCTGTTCTGCCGCAGAAGTTGAGCCGCCACTGCCGTCGACTGCTCCACCCAGATCGTTGACAACTACCTTGGCCCCGCGACGGCCCAGCTCAAGGGCGTGTTGACGGCCGAGGCCACCGCCGGCGCCGGTGACGATGGCGACGCGGTTTTCAAATCCGATTTTCATACTGTTCCCCACAAGTGATGGCTGATTGCAAACCACGGATTCTATGCCGACAGCGACCTGAGCTGCAAACCTGTGCATCAGGCACGGGGCAATGCCGCAGAAAATTCGCTATGATGGCAACGCCTGCCTGAGAGCACAGGAAGAAATTGGCCCTATGACTGACATCAAACCCGTACCCGCCGCCACTGTCGTACTGGTGCGGGAAAATGCTGTGGATACCACACTGGAAGTGCTGCTGTTGCGGCGCAATTCCAAGCTCGTGTTTCATGGCGGGCATTGGGTGTTTCCCGGCGGCCGTGTCGACGCCGCTGATTTTGCCGCCTGCAGCACTGGACTCGAGTATCAGGCGGCGCGCAAGGCTGCCGTGCGAGAGACCCGGGAAGAAGCAGGCATTGCCTTGCAGGAACAGCGCTTGATCCACGTTGCCCATTGGACTACACCACCGAGTTTGCCGCGTCGCTTCTGCACCTGGTTCTTTGTCTATCCACTCACCGAGGCGGTCGCGGTCGAGGTCGATAATGACGAGATTCTTGAGTATCGCTGGATCACTCCGCAGCAGGCCTTGCAGGAGGCACAGCAGGAACTGCTGATTCTGCCGCGTCCGACCAAGGTCACCTTGCAAGACCTGCAAGCCCATCGCACTCTCGCCGAACTGGTTCCGGCTGTAACCGAGAGTAACATTCGCGTCTTTCCCGAGGGCTCGGTGTATTACCAACCTCAACAAATGGGCTGCAGCGAGCCCGAGTAACGCTCTAGTTGCGCTTGGAACTGACGCAATTTGTGGGCAGAAAAGCGCCGTAATCAGGGCTTTTTCAGGGCAAAGCTGCACACCACTCCGCCTGTCCTTTCGAGCCGGTTATTTGTCGGTTCCAGCCGCCTTAATGGCTTGCTTTTCTGGGTTGGTTAATGGGATAGTTGATCTCGCTTATGTGCAACAATCTGTTGTGGAAAGCGGTCAGGACCACTACCAGCGCCTGAACCTGTGCGGCGATGAATCAAGGTCTGAGACCCTGGTGTACCGCTGATAGTAATCCGAGGGAAACCCAGCGCGACTCATTCATCACCACACTAGCCAGAAGAGCCTCTATGTCGACTCCCACATTCGATAGCCTTCGAGAAACTCTGAAAAATCTTCGGCGTCGCCGAAGTCGGCTGAACCTGTTACGACAGGGCAGCTACCTTGTCATAGCACTGGCTGTGCTGGTTCTTTGTTCCAGTCTGCTGGCGAACTGGCTGGAGCTGAATCGCAGTAGCACCACTGCTCTGTTCGCAATGACCGTACTCGCGGCAGTCGGTCTCATCGCTTTTTTCCTGCTAACTCTGCGTCGCCAACACACCGATGATCGGCGTCTCGCCCATTATGTCGAAGATCATATTCCGGATCTCGAGCAACGCCTGCTGACCTCACTGGAGTTCACCGAGCAGGATCTGCAGCAGGGCAAGCGCGGCGTTTCCCAGCAATTCATCCGGCAACTGTGGCAGGATGCCCAGGAACATGTGCAGCAGCAGCAAGCGCAAGTCGAGTCGGTGACACCCGCTCGGGGTTCCTGGCTCTCGTTGGCTGCTGCCGTCGGCGTTGTCGGCGCGATCGGTCTTGCGTTTCTGTTGTCTGAGGCGCTGTCCACCTCCGCCAGCCGCTTGCTGTGGCCCTTTGCCATTGTCGAGCCGGTCACAGTGGTCGAGATCCTGCCAGACATCGAGATCTCCGTGGAGCCAGGCGATGTCGAACTGCAGCGCGGCGACAGCCTGACCATCGTCGCCCGCGTCAGTAACGCGATGCCGAATTCCATCAACCTGCGCCTGCAGAACGACAACGTGAACTGGCGTGACGTGCCGATGGTGCGCGATGCCAGTGGCAGCGAGAGTGCGACCTACAGCTACTACATACCGGCGTTGCAACAGGACACGACGTACTACGTCAGCTTCAATGAACGCGGAGAACAGAATTCACCACAATACCAGATTCAGTTGTTTGACCTGCCCCGCGTCGAGCAGATCGACATCGCCTTCGACTATCCGGCGTACACCGGCATCGAGGACATGCTGGAAGAGGACAGCGGTGACATGATCGTGCCGGAGGGAACCGAAGTTGAGCTGATCGTCACATTCAACAAATCGATTGCCGAGGCCACCATCGAGTTCGAGCCGGGCTACCGGGACGAGGAAGAAGAGACTGAGCCGGTGCCGGAGTATGCAGATCTGGCCTTGCAGATTGACGGCAATATTGGTCGAGGTCGATTCACAGTCACTCGCGACGGTGTCTATCGCATCAATGCTACCGACAATGCCGCCATGCAAAGCAAGAATCCGCTGGATTACTTCATTCGCGCGATCGAGGACACGCCTCCTGAACTGGTGCTGAAGCGCCCGGGCAAGGATGAGGAAGTCATGCCGCTGGAAGAAGTGGTGCTGCAGGTTGATGCCAACGACGATTACGGCCTTAGCAAGTTTGCGCTCAACTACAGCGTCGTCGGCAGTGATGAGGTTGAGGTGGATTTCCTGCCGGAACAGAATATCCGTAACGTCAATGGCAATGAGCTGATTTACCTCGAAGATCTGGGTGTCGAACCCGGTGACTTCGTCAGCTATTTTCTCACCCTCGCCGACAATAATGGTCTCACAGGGCCCGCCGAGGTCATTTCCGACATCTATTTCCTGCAAGTGATTCCGACGGATCAGGAATTTCGCCGCTCTGGTGGTCAGCAGGGCGGTGGCGGTGGTGGCGGCGGTGGCGGCGGTGGAGACAGCAGCGCCCTCGTTTCCGTACAGAAAGACATCATCGCGGCTACCTGGAAGCTCAAGAATCGCCAGAGCAAGGTGACACCGGAAGAATTTGCCAGCGATGCGGAAATCATCGCAGAGTCCCAGCGCGAGGCGACGAACCGCGCTCGCATGTCCATCGATCGACTGGCCGAGCGGCTCAATTTCTCCGACGCGACCTATGATGCCGCCGTGGAAAACCTGTCGCTTGCCATTGAGCAGATGAATCTTGCCGCCGGCGAACTCGATGTTGAGCAGATCACGAGTGCGCTGAAGCCGGAGCAACTGGCTTTGCAATACATTCTGAAGGCCGAGGCCAATATCAATCGCACCAACATCAGCATGCAACAGGGTGGCGGCGGTGGTGGTGGCGGTGGTGCCCAGCAGGAACGTGAAGACCTGCGAGAGCTGTTCGAGATGGAGATGGGGCAGTTGGAAAACCGCTACGAGACACCGAACAGCCCCGGTGGTGGCAACCAGCAGAACAGCGAGGAAGCCAATAAACTGGAAGAACTGGCGCGCCGCCAGGAAGGCCTCACTCGAGCGCAACGCAATCTCGCTCGCCGTGAAGACCAGATGACAGAAGAACAGAAGCGACGTGAACTGGAGCGTCTGATGCGCCAGCAGGAGCAACTGAGTCAGGAGGTGGCGCAACTGGCACAGCAGATGTCGCGCAATCAACAGCGCTCGCAGTCCTCCCAGCAGAACCAGAGTGCACAGTCTCAATCCCAGTCGCAATCTCAATCGCAATCCCAGGCGCAGTCGCCGTCCAGTAGTGCCGGGTCGGCCAGCGGCGGTCAGCAGCAGCCGCAGACTGCCCTGCAGCGTGCCGCTCAGCAGATGCAGGAAGCCTCGCAGAGCGAAACTGCCGCCATCGCTGCGGCGCGCAGCCAGAAAGCCCTGGAAAATCTGCGTGAACAGCAAAGGGAACTGAATCAGCAATCGGAGAGCTCGGTGAACCAGTTGGCGCAGACACTGGGACAGCGTGGCCAGAAGCTGTTGCAACAACAACGTGATCTGGAAGAGGCATTACAGGAATCGAGTCGTGAGCAGGGGCTCGGGCAGACCCGGCAGTCGGCACGCGACGATGCCTCCATGCAGGAGTTGATCGAGGCGCAACAACGTCAGCAACGGGATCTGAAAGAGATCGAGGACATGCTGCGAGCAATTATTGCGCGCGGTGACAATGAGGACCAACGGCTGATGTCTCAGGCCCAGGAGGCCTCCCGTGACCTGCGTCCAATCAAGGATGAGATGCAGACCAGCAACCGCGTCCTGCGCAATGGCATGGTCAATCCGGCAGTCGACATCGAACGTGGTCTGGAAGATCGCATCGAAAATCTGACCCAGAGTCTGCTCGCCCTTAACCCGGCTCGCGTCACGGGTCCGACCGATCAATTGCAGCAAGCCGCCAGCAACGCCGAGCAGCTCAGGCAGCAAGTGGAAGACCTGCAACAGCAGGCACTTGCCTTTAACGAGGCGCAGCAGGCTGGACAACAGGGTCAACCCGGCCAGCAAGGTGAGCCCGGGCAGCCAGGTCAGCAGGGACAAGGCGGGCAGGGGCAGCCGTCACTGCGCGAAATGCGGGAGCAGCTGCAGCAGACCCAGCAACTCGCCCAACAACTGAATCAGCAGTTGCAGGAGCAACAGCAAGGTGGGCAAGGCGGTGGCAACCAGCAGGGTGGTCGCCAGATTGGTGGCGGTAACCGCGATGACAATCCGCGAAATCTCGGTGGCGGTGCTCAGCGGGCTCCCATCGGCACGAACTCGCCCATCGGCAATGCCCGCTCTATCCGCCAACAACTGACGCAGCAGGATATTGAAGACTTCATCAATCAGCCAGAGCTGTTCCAGCAGTTGCTGGAGCCGATCATCGAACTTGAGGGAGCGTTGCGCGCCCAGGCCGAACTCGACAACATCAACAACAAGCTCTACGCCGAGGTGGATGAAGATATTCCTGACGAATACCGCGACCTGGTTCAGGAATACTATCGGGTGTTGTCTGAGAACCAGGGGTCAGCGAACGCAGCCCAGTAGCAATGCAATACACTGAACCCACCCTATTCACCGCACTCCAGGAAGGCAGCCTCAGCTTTGCCTACGGCATCAGCCCGTACCTGTTTCTATTGTTTGTGGTGCTGATCGTTGCCGGCGTGTGGTTTACCTACCGCAAGACGACACGTCCTCTGAGCCGGGGCTGGAAGGCCTTCTTCATCGGACTGCGGGCGAGTGTGCTCGTGTTGCTGTTGTTCTGCCTGTTACGGCCCGTGATCACGACCCTGCAAGTGTCTCCCCAGGAAACCTACCTGGCAGTGCTGATCGACGATTCCCAGAGCATGAGCATCGCAGATTTGCCAGATTCACAGTCCCGTCGCGCCGCCGTAACCGATGCCCTGTATGGTGAGGGCCTGCTCGATGAGTTGTCGGATTCATTCCAGATACGCAGCTTCCGTTTCGACAAGCAGACTCAGCGAATTGCCGGGGGCGAGGGTCTCGGTCTGGATGGCACTTCCTCGTCGATCGAGCAGGCTTTGCAATACGTCGATGATCAATTGAATGGCTTGCCACTGGGCGGCGTGGTGCTCGTCAGTGATGGTGCGGATAACAGCACAATCGACCCCGGCATCATTGCCCAGGAATTCGGCGCTCGCAAGATTCCAATCTTCACGGTCGGAGTTGGTCGCGAAGAGATTCCGCAAGACATCGGCATCGTCGACGTCAGTGCGGCGAAGACAGTGCTGGAAGGGTCGGTATTTACAATCTCGGTCGCGGTGAATCAGCAGGGGTATGAGGGTCAGGAAGTCGAACTCTCGATTCACGACGGCGATACCGTGGTGCAATCGGAAGTCGTCACGCTCGGAGCCGAAGGGATTACCCGTCGCTATGACCTGGAGTTGACGCCAGAGCGCCCCGAACTCATCACCTACGAACTGGCCGTAGAATTGCAGCCGGGCGAGATTATCGAGGCGAATAATGCGTATCGCTTCCTCGTGGACAACCGGGAAAAGCCGCCGCTGGACATCCTCTATCTCGAAGGGCATCCCCGCAACGAGTACAAGTTCATCAGGCGTTCCGTCGAGGAAGACCGTTCACTCCGACTGGCAACCTACCTGCAGACTGGCCCGGAAAAGTATTACCGCCAGGGCATCGAGTCACCGACCGAACTGAGCAGCGGCTTTCCCCGCGACAAGGAATCGCTGTACCAGTATGAGGCAATTATTCTCGGCGATATCGAGAAGACCTTCTTTAATGCGGACCAGCTGCAGATGATTGATGACTTCGTGGCCGAACGCGGCGGCGGGTTGCTGATGAGCGGCATGATCGATGAGGGCTTCATCGATACCCCGATCGCCGACATCCTGCCGATCACACTGGTCGGCGAGAATTTCCTGCCATCGCATCTGCGCGGCGGCATCCGCCGGGGCGAGCATCCGACCGGAGAATTGTACTACCCGCGGCTGACGACCAATGGCGAGTTCTCACCGCTACTGCGACTCGCGGCCGATGATTCAGACAGTCTCGCGAAGTGGCGTCAGTTACCGGAATTGCAGGGTGTCTACGTGACCGGCCGTATCAAGCCCGGTGCCACCGTGCTGCTCGAGCATCCCTTGTTGCAGTATCAGAATCAGGCGCTGCCGATCATCGCTACCCAGCGCTATGGCAGCGGTCGCAGCATGGCAATCACCACCGCCAGCACCTGGCGGTGGCAGATGATGTTGCCGTCCGATGATCAGACTCACGAGACGCTGTGGCGGCAGATGCTGCGCTGGCTAGCCGTGTCGGCACCGGAGCGCATCACGGTCGAATTCGATCGTGAGTTCTACAACATCGGTGATGAAGTGCATGTGAGTGCCACGGTGCTGAATGACGAATTTGAACCGGACAATGACGCCACTCTCTGGTTGCAATCCACGGATCCACAAGATCAGGTCGTCGATATGCCGATGGAATGGGATATCGAGAAGGACGGTGTGTATCGCGCGAGTTTCACGGCGGGCGAAGAAGGGGTGTACAGCTTGCTTGTCGACGTGGCCAGTGCCGCGGCCGATGCCAGTGTCGACAGCTCGGAGAAACGTGCTGCCTTCGTCGTGACGCCCTCGCTGCGTGAATACACAAATGCGGAAATGGATCGGGGCCTGCTGGGGCGTATTGCGACCGCCAGCGGTGGCCAATACTTTAATCTGGCTGATGCCGCCGGTTTGCCGAGCGCGATCGAATTCACACCGAATGCCTATTCCCGTGAAGTCCAGCTCGATCTGTGGGACCAGCCCTGGTTGCTGGCTCTGTTGATTTTGCTGCTGTGCATGGACTGGATTCTGCGTCGCATGCGAGGCTTGTCATGATGAAGCCGTCCCTGAAATTACTTCGACGCTCGCTGGCTGGCCTGGCACTGCTCGCCAGCTTGCCGACATTCGCCCAGGATCCGGCAACAACCACTGGCTCCGTCGCCAATTATTTTCTGGAAACCCCGAACGCGACCAAGTATGCAGTAATCCTTACCGGCCCTACCGTGGGCGAGGAAAACACGCAGCGCTTCCGGCAATGGGCGTTCTCCCTGCACGACATCCTGGCCCGGGACTATGGATACAGCTCCGACACGATCAGCCTGTTGTATGACCGTGGCGATCAGGATTACCCCGGCGGCGATCGCGTCGATGGCAGTTGTGACCGCGCCGGCATCGAACGGGAGTTTGCGGCCCTGGCCAATCGGGTGAAGACGGGCGACCAGATCACGGTGTTCCTCATTGGTCACGGCTCTGGTGCTGATGAAGAAGCGAAGTTCAATATCGTCGGACCGGATATCACGGGCGCTGAATTCGCCACGATTCTCGACCAGTTCCGCCAGCAGGACATCGTGATCGTGAATACCAGCAGTGCCAGCTACAGTTTCTCCGCCTCCCTCAGCAGCGAGGGACGTGTTGTCATCTCCTCTACACGGTCGCCATCTGAGAAATACGACCCCATTTTCTCGCGCTATTTCATCGAGGCGCTGGACAGTCGCAAGGGTGACCGCGACAAGAACAATCGGGTCTCCATGCTGGAGGCCTTCAATTACGCGAAGGCGAATGTGGATGCGTGGTACGAGGAGCAGGGCCGGCTCGCCTCCGAACACGCCGGGCTTGATGACAATGGAGATGCGCTGTTCACGCTCAATCCCACTCTCAATGAGCCCGATGGCCGCCTCGCCGAAATCGCCTATATCGATACGCTACAGGAAGACAATCGGGATCTGAGCGCCGCAGCCCTCGCGCTGAAGTCCCGCATGCAGGAACTGGAGCGCGACGTGTTTATTCTGCGCGGTCGCAAGGCAGATTATTTGGAGGCCGATTACTGGCAGCGCCTGGAAGCCCTGCTCGTGGATCTGGCCCGCACTACAGGACAATTCAATGCCCAGACTCAATAAGCGACGACATACAGCGAAACTGGGCAGCACGCTCGTGCTGCTGTGGTTTGCGCTGCCTGCACTGGCCCAGACTGACATCGATGAGTCGCCGCTATTTCGTGGTGAACAACTGATGCTGAATGGCTCGTATGCGGCGGCAAGCGAGATATTCCAGATGGCCGACGGGCTCGATCGCAATGAAGGCATCGTTGGGGCGAGCAAGGCGCTGGCAATGATGGGCAATACCAGTGAGGCGATTCGTCTCTGTGAAGCAGCCATTACCAATAACGAGTATGCCCGGTTCCCGTTAATCAGTACCCAACTTGCCGAGGTCAAGCGCAGTGTCGGCCAATCCGGCGAGGCGCTCGCGATTCTGCGCGCCGTCGTCGAAGGGCCGCTGGAAGTGCCGGTACGCACGCTTGTGCAGTATGGCAGCCTGTTGCAATTCACCGGCCAGAAGAGTGCGGCGTTCGAGTTTCTGGATCGCGCTATCCAGCGTTATAACAATGGTCTTGTGTTCAGCTCGGAAGACGTGGCAATGGTGGCGCTCGCTGCCTGGCTGACGGACAAATTCTACGATGCCAACAGTCTGTTCAATGAAGCCACGCGCGCCAACCCGAATAATCTCGAGGCGCAGGTGCTGTGGGGCAACCTGTTTGCGGAAAAATATAACGCCGCCGATGCTGAGCGCTCCTATCAGGCCGCCCTCGATATCAACAACCGGTATGTCGATGCCCTCGTCGGCATGGCCCGCACCGTCGGTGATGAGCGGGCATTGCAACGGGCGCTGACCGTAAATCCAAACTCGGTATTGGCACTGGAAACTTATGGCGAACTACTGCTGCGTACCAGTCGGCTGGATGAAGCCCATGACTATTTTGATCGCGCCCTCGCGCTCAATCCCGAGTCCCTGAAGACACTCAGTATTCTTGCCGCCGAGGCGGCAATGGAAGAGCGTACCACCGATTACGCCCGCTATCGTGACCAGGTTGAAGCCTTCAGCCCCGGCAATGCCGAGTTTCTCACCGACGTTGGGGAGACCTTCGGCAACAACTATCTGTTCACTGAGGCCGTCGACTATGCCCGTGCCGCCGTCGCTGCGGATCCTGAATACTGGAAAGCCTATGAGGTGCTCGGGGGTAATCTGATTCGGCTGGGTGAGGAAGAAGAGGGCAAGGCCCATCTTGAGTTGAGTTTCGAGAATGATCCCTTCAATGTGCTGACCTCCAATATGTTGAAGATGTTCGATACGCTGGATACCTATGTCACGGTGGAAAGTGAACATTTCCAGGTACGCATGAGCGAGCATGATCGCGATGTGCTGTGGCCCTACCTGCGGCCGCTGCTCGAAGAGGGCTGGGAGCGACAGACGGCGAAGTGGAATTTTGAGCCGGAAGGGCCGATCCTGATCGAGGTATTCGAAAAAACCGAGGACTTCGCTGTGCGCTCGGTAGGGCTCCCTGATATAGGTCCGCTGGTAGGAATCTGTTTCGGCAAGGTAATTACGCTGATTTCGCCAGATACGCTGTCGGCCAACTGGCAGGAGATCGTGTGGCATGAATTCATGCACATCATCACCCTGCAGATGACCGGCAATCGCATGCCGCGCTGGCTGTCCGAGGGCATCTCGGTGTGGGAAGAACGCGAGGGCCGTCCGTACTGGGGGCGCAGTCAGGGACTCGATCTTGTGCGCGCCGCGCAGCAGGACAAGCTGCTCGCCATTGGCAATCTCAATGCCGGTTTCTCCGGGGCCCGCAGTGATGCCGATCTTGGCTTTGCCTATTTCCAGTCTTACCTTGTCGTTGACTACATCGCTCGCGAGTATGGGTTCGGCAAGCTCGTCGAGCTGGTGAAGCAATACGGCCTGATCAAAGAGGATAGCGAACGCTTCGCCGAAGTCTTCGACATGTCGCTGGCAGAATTTGACGCCGGCTTCCGCGGCTGGATCGATCGCCGTGTCGCCGAGATTGGCGTGTTTGTACATTCTGAAGACGTGCCTGATGAAGGCGCCGGCCACGGTCACGGCGTGCGTGAAAATTCTAGCGCCATCCTGGCAGAGCTCTATAACAACGCATCGCTGAAGCAACACATGCGAGCCCGCATCGAGGAGAACGCCAAGGACTTCCAGGCCTACCTGCAACTGGGCATCGTGCTGTTCAAGGAAGAGAATTTCACTGAGGCGAAGACGGTGCTGCAGCAGGCCTATGAACTGCTGCCCAGCTACACCGGCTATCCGAGCCCGCCACTGGTGCTGTCCCAGATCTATGAGAAGGAAGGCGATCGCCAGAATCAACTCGCGCAGCTGGAATTACTGCTGCAGAATCTGCAGCACGACTTTGGCTCGGCGATGATACTCGCAAATGCCGCCCTGGAAGACAACGACATTGACAAGGCCGCGTATTACATCGATCGCGCACTGCAGGTCGATCCCTACCGTGCCGATGTGCATCAGCTGAAGGCCCGTTACGCGGATATGATCGACGATCCCGCGCTGGCAGTCACCGAATTCGAGGTGCTCGTCAAACTGGACATCGATGATCCGGTTGAGGCGCATACCGATCTGGCCGAAGCCTATCTGAAAAACGGACAACGGCTGGAAGCCAAACAGAATATCCTCACCGCACTGGAGATCGCGCCGAGTTATCAGCGCGCCCAGCGCGTATTGTTGCAATCGATTGATGGAGCCGAGAATCCGTGACGATTGGCCTCCCCTGGATCGCAGTAGCGCTGTTGCTTGCCCTGGCAGGTAGCGGAGCGCGCGCTCAGGTGCTGTCATTCTCCAACGAGGATCTGTCGGTCTATGGCACGGACATCACCGAGTTCAGCTGGGTTCGTGGTCAGTACACAAATTACAACGGTGGACGCGGCGGCTACGGCATGCGTCGACGTGGCGGCTGGTGGGACACGGACTATCCCGACGCCGAGGAAAACCTGCTGCGTGGTGTGCAGCGCTACACCAACATCGACACTAACCCTCGCAATCACGAATACATGGAGCTCACCGACCCGCGCCTGTTCGAACATATCTTTCTTTATATGAACTGGAAACGGGTGCCGATCGGATCGACGTATAGCGGACCGAATTACAGTCCGGAAGAGATCGAGGCGCTGCGGGAGTTCATGTTTCGGGGTGGATTCGTAATGGTGGACGATTTCTGGGGGCAGCCGCATCTGGATGACATGTTCATGGAGATGGGCAAGATCTTCCCCGACCGGGAGATCGTGCAGCTTGACCCAAGCCACGAGATCTTCCACACGTTCTTTGACATCGATGAGGTCGCACAGGTGCCGGGTCGCATGGTGACCTGGGATTTCAACGGCTTCATGCACATCGACGATCCCGACTACCCGCCGGCGGTGTATGCCGTGCTCGACGACGACGGCCGGGTGATGATGGTGGCAAATTTCAATACAGACCTCGGCGATGGCTGGGAGCACACATTCTACAAGGCGTATCCGACGAAGTATTCGAACGAGGCCTACAAGATCACGATCAATTTTTTAATCTATGCATTTAGTCACTAGAGACAGGAAAGCGTCATGACAGAAATAGAAGAAATCGCGGAAATCGTAGACAAGGATGACCTGGCACTGGTCAAGCAGATGCAGGATGGTCGGGCGCAGATAGTTGCCGAAATCAAGAAGGTCATTATCGGTCAGGAGGCAATTATCGATGAGTTGCTGATCGCCCTGTTTGCTGGCGGTCACTGTCTCGTTACTGGCGTTCCGGGTCTCGCGAAGACGCTGCTGATCAAGACGGTCGCTGATATTTTGCAGGTTAACTTCAGTCGTATCCAGTTCACCCCCGACCTGATGCCGGCCGACGTGGTGGGTTCCGAGGTCGTTGAGGAAAAAGACGGGCAACGTTCCCTCAAGTTTGTGAAGGGGCCGATCTTCACAAACATCCTGCTCGCGGATGAGATCAACCGGACTCCGCCGAAGACCCAATCTTCCCTGCTGGAAGCGATGGAAGAGCGACAGGTAACGGCTGCCGGCGTGACCCATCCCATGGCGAAGCCGTTCTTCGTGTTGGCAACGCAGAATCCGATTGAACTGGAAGGCACCTACCCGCTGCCGGAGGCACAACTCGACCGCTTCATGTTCAAGATCGAACTCGGCTATCTGTCCGAGGAAGACGAGGTCACCGTGGTTGGCAATACCACGCAGACGAACGACACCGCGCTGTCTCACCCACTCAGCGGCGCCGACATTCTCGAATTCCAGCGCATCGCGCGCCAGGTACCCGCTGCCGAGGCGGTGATTCGCTACGCTGTGCGCCTCGTGCACGCCTCCCGTCCGCAGAATCCTGAGGCGCCAGGCTTCGTGAAGGACTGGGTAAGCTGGGGGGCGGGTATCCGAGCCTCGCAGAACCTGATTCTTGCCGGCAAGGTGCGGGCCCTGTTGCTGGGTCGTTACAACGTGTCGTTCTCTGACGTGCGCGCGCTGGCACCCTCGGTGCTGCGTCATCGTATTATCCTGAACTTCCACGCCGAGGCGGAACGCATCACGACCGACGAGGTCATTCGTCGTCTGCTGGACGCGGTACCGGCTCCGAAATCCGAACTCTAGGGCGAACCAGAAGGGCGCATGTCAGACTCTCTCAATTTTCTCGACCCCAGCGTACTGGCTGGACTGGACAACCTCGAACTGCGTGCTCGCGTCGTGGTGGAGGGGTTCCTGTCCGGCTTACACAAGAGCCCGCACCGGGGCTTCTCTGTCGAGTTCAACGACTACCGGCACTATTACCCCGGTGACGACATGCGTCATGTCGACTGGAAACTGTACGCCCGCAGTGAGAAGTTTTACATCAAGCAATATGAGGACGAGACCAATGTCCGCTGCATGATCGTGCTCGATACTAGCGCCTCCATGGGCTATGCCTCCGGAGGCACGAGCAAGCTCAATTACGGCATCACTCTGGCCTCGGCGCTGGCCTATTTCATCATGCGCCAGCGCGACGCGGTGGGTCTCATTACCTTCGATGAGAAATTGCGGGAATACATTCCGCCGAAGTGCCGTCAGCCACACTTGATGCACATTCTGCGCACGCTGGCACAGGTCAAACCCGGTACCACGACGAATGCGGTAAAGCCGCTCACGGATCTGGCGGCGTCATTGCGCAAGAAGAGCATAGTGTTGTTTATCACTGACATGCTCGATGACGAGGTGCGCGTCATCAGCACCCTGCAGAATTTGCGCGCGATGGGTAACGATGTCATCGCCTTCCATGTCATGGACACCGCCGAACTGAATTTTCCCTTCAATGAGGCATCGGAATTTATCGATATGGAGAGTCGGGAGTCCTACATCACGACACCGGCATCGATTCGCAAGGCCTACCTGAACAACCTGCGAGAGTTTCTGGATTACTGCAAGAAGCAATGCCAGAGTAGTGGAGTGGATTATTGTCTGTTGAACACGGCCGACCCGCTTGATGAGGCGCTGTCTTCTTACATGAGCAAGCGAGCGAAGAGTTTCTGATGGTCTTTCTCTCTCCGATATTTCTGCTAGGACTGTTCGCCGCCTTGATCCCGGTGGCGATTCACCTGATTCGCAAGGAAAAGCCACCGAAGGTGATGTTCAGCACGATTCGGTTTCTCAAGAAAACCTCGAAGAAGCTGATCCTGTTCCAGCAAATTCAGCAGTGGTTGTTGCTGTTGTTGCGTGCGGCGCTTATCGCTTTGCTCGTGTTTGCCTTCGCTCGTCCCCTGTTCAATGCCTCCGTGGCCCGGCTGCTGGATGCCGATCCGCAGTCAGTAGTAATCCTGCTGGATACCTCGATGAGCATGCGCTATGGCGACAGCTTCGCCGAGGCGAAGGCAGCCGCCATCGATCTCGTCGAAGACCTGCGTGCGGGTGATGAAGTGGCACTCATTACCTTCTCGGACTCTGCCGGGCTGGTGCGGGAGTTCGAGACGGATCTCGATGCTGTGCGCTCCCAGATCAATGGTGTGGAACAGGCGGGCTATGGTGCGACTCGCTTCCTGCCGAATTTGCGCCTGGCAGACCAGCTACTGGAGACTTCACGATATGAAAACCGCGCCATCTATTTGATCTCGGATTTCCAGGAAGTGGCGATGGGCACTGGTGATGACGGCTGGAAGCTCGCGCCCGGTGTGCGCTTCCAGGGTATCGATGTGGGTGCCGATGACAGCCGCAATCTGGTTTTGACCGACGTGCGCTCGCCCCAGCAGTTACTGGAAGATGCCACCGAACAGCAGATCCTCGTCCGAGTCCGGTCCACCGGAACCGTGTATGTCGACAGTGGCGAAGTGACGCTGAGTATAGACGGGGTGATGGTTGACCGCCGTCCGGTAGATCTCAGCAATCGCTCGGAAGAAGTCGTGACATTCACCACCAGCTTCGATGCACAGGGCACCCATGTCGGCGAGGTGCGCATCAATGGCGATAACTTCGCCGTGGACAATGCGTATTATTTCACCGTCGATGTGTTACCTAAAATCCGGGTACTGGTGGTCAATGGCGAGGCCTCCGAGAACTGGTTTGACGACGAGGGGCACTGGTTCGGGCTGGCCGTCAGCAGCGCTGCCGAATCGCCGTTTGTCCTGGAGACGGTCGAGCCCGCCGCGGTCAGCGCGGCAGCCCTGCGCCAGAATGATGTCGTGGTGTTACTGAATGTTGGCAGCCTGAGCGACAGTCAGGCCCAGGCTATCAATGACTATGTTACCGCCGGCGGCAGCGTACTGTTCGCGCCGGCCGATCGGGTCGATCCGGAAATCTTCAACCGTCAATTCGCCGCAATCGCACCTGCAAGCCTGCAACATCCCGATGTGCTGGCGCGGGATGATTATCTCGTGATCGCAGATCTCGATCGCCGTCATCCCATCTTGCGCCCGCTCAACAGCGACTGGACGGCCCGCTTCCAGGGGCATTGGTCGGTTCAACCGACTGTCGATGCCGAAGTGCTGATGCAGTTTGATAACAGTGAAGCCGCGCTCGTGGAGCGACAACTGGGTGAGGGCAAGGCAATCCTGTTCGCCTCCAGTCTGGATCTGGAGTGGAACAACCTCGCCCTGCAAGGCTTGTTCCTGCCGTTCGTACACGAGACCCTGCGCCATCTGGTACAGCCCGAATTCAAACAACGCGCCTACCGAATCGGTGACAGTTTCAGTCTGAATCCGACGGGTGAGGCTGGTGTCGTGACCGCCACCGATGCCTCGGGTGCCACCCTCAGCTTCGCCAATGCCGATGCCGTGATCGAGGCGGCAAGTCCGGGATTGATTCGCAGCCGGCTTAACGACCGCGAGACTGTTTTCGCCGTCAACACGCTACCCGCCGAATCGAATTTCACTCGCGTGGCCGTCGCCAGCCTCTATGACCAGATTATTAATCCTGATACCAACCCGGTGCAGTCGAGTGCAGTGCGCACGGCACAGCTGATCGAGGAACTGGAGCGACCGCAGCGGGTCTGGTGGTGGATTCTCGCGCTGGTGATGGTATTGCTACTGGTGGAGACGACGGTCGCTAACCGCACCTATCGCTAACCGTTGCGATAGCTCTCTTTGTAAGCGCTTGATTTAATGAGCAATTACAAAATCCTGCTGTCACAGTTTTGTCATCTGGCTGTAAAAAAGTCGGTAAATTCAGTTGAAACACCGATTTAGTTGGTTCATATTATTTGCCACTGCGAGGCAAAAATATGCTGCTATCAGACAGATTTTTCGGAGCTCTCAGCGTCAAGACCGCTTCGAATTTCACAGAAATGAGTCTTCTGCTACTCTCGCTATTGCTTACCTCCAGCCTGCACGCGCAATCCTCTCAACAACAATCCCTGCAAGCCCAATCACTCGCTCCGGTTGACCTCAGCCCAATACCGGTTGAGATGACGGTTGCGGAAAGCATTCGCGCGACGTTTGAAGGCGACGCAGTGGGCGCCTATGACCAGCGGCTGGTCGAGCCCCTGTTTGATCAGGCTCGACGCATGCAGGAAGAGAATCTGCACGAAGACGCCTCGCGTCTGCTGAAGGAGGCGCTGCACCTGTTGCGCATCAACAACGGTCTGTACGATGCTTCACAGATCGATACGCTCGACGCGCTGATTGAAAGCGAGATCGCCTTGCAGAATTGGGAAACAGTCGATAGTTATTACACGTACATGGAACATCTCTATCGACGCTTGTACGGAGTGGACGATCCGCGCCTGGAGCACGGTCTGCAGAAGGTTGTGGCCTGGCACGTCAATGCCCTCAATGTGAATCTCGATGGCAAGCGCATGGAGCACCTGCAACAGGCGAGCAAGTTATTCAAGTTGCGCCTGCAGGTTGCGCAACTTACCCTCTCTGCCGATGATCCCAAACTGGATTTTCTGTATCGCAATATCGCCATCTGCGAGCGACAACTCTACCTGGGATCCGACCTCACGAAAGAGATGATGCAGCGTCAGCAAAAAGCCCGTCAGCGTGCTTTGCTGGCTGATCTCGATTAGCCGCAGTTTCTCCTTCAGCGTTTAAGTGCGCAGACAATACTTCGCTGCGCGGCCTTGGCGCATGAGTATTCAGGACAATCTTACGGAGCGGAAGAGCAGGAACCGGGGAGAGATTGAGGGCGCTAAAGAGGAAACTTGAAAGTCACTCGATGCTTTAGAAAAGGGGGGAACAAAGAAAAACTTCCAAGCTCCTTTCTTTAGCTATTTATCCCCGATCGACACGTCCATTCTGTCGTGCGGCAATAAAGTGCAAAAATAGTAGCACAGTAATTCTGAGTGCCTTCGGTTTTTCCCGAGGGGTTACAATTTGTCACAAAGGCCGAATGAGCAAGTGCTTCCGGAGCGTGCGGGACTGGGATTTACAGGGTTTGCGCGACGTTTATCGAGCGAACGCTTGATTGCCAAAACGTGGCAATTGCCGCTTCCCCACGCGGACTGCCAACATGGCGCCACGCAGTGCTCATCGCGAGCCACTTAACAGGGGTCAAGTAGCCTTCTTAAGCTTGGCAGTGTGAAGAGGTGATGAAATTGGAGCGGCGATCCGCCGGTTCCCGACACGCCTGTCGGAAACCGGGATTGCCTAGTGGCTCAGACTCGCCTGACCCGATGCGTCGGCCGACGGCTTGCGGCGCAGAACTTCGCGGAGTCGGTCCGGCAGGGCCAGCATCGCCGGCGTAACGATCAAGGTCAGAATTGTGGCGAAGGACAATCCGTACACGATCGCCGAGGCGAGTCCCACCCATTGCGAAGTGATAGGCCCGCCGATCTCGATTTCGGCGCCGATCAGGTCCACCGACACGTGCATGGCCAGCGGCAGCAAACCGAAACCGGTAGTAAAGGTCGTCAGGAACACCGGTCGCAGTCGCTGCACACCGGTCTGGATGATGACCTTGTTAAGGTCCCAGTCCCGGTGCTTCTCACGCAGGTAATTGAAGGTATCGATCAGCACGATGTTGTTGTTCACGATAATGCCTGCCAGCGCGACGATGCCGATTCCGGTGAGGATGACGCTGAAAGTCTGGCCGGTAGTGAGCAGGCCCAACAAGACACCCGCCGTCGACAACAGCACTGACGACAGAATTAGCAGAGCCTGGTAGTAGCTGTTGAACTGGGTCACCAGCAGAATCGCCATCAGTGCCATCGCCAGGGAGAACGCCTGGCCGAGGAAGGCAGCGGACTGTTCCTGTTCCTCATTGGCGCCGCGGAACTGATAGTAAACGCCACGCATGGGCGGATTCGCATCGAGGAACTGCTGCAGTTCCACGAGTTTGTTGCTGGCGACGATGCCCGGGGCGGGATTCGCGCGCACATAGACGACGCGATTGCCGTCAACACGCTGGATCGAACTCACCTTCGGTTTGGCCACGCGATTGATGAAGCTGCTGAGCGACACGGGTCCATTGGGGGTGCTGATGCGCAGGGAATCGATCTGTTCCAGGCCGCGATATTCAGCCGGGTAGCGCACGCGGATGTCCACTTCCTCTTCGCTGTCATCGGGGCGGTAGTCACCCATGAAGATGCCGTTCGTCATCAACTGGATGGCAGAGCCAATTTCGGCGATGTTGGCGCCCAGCATGGCGGCGCGCGCGCGATCGATCTCGATCTCCCATTCGATTCCCGGTACCGGAGCCGTGTCATCGATGTCGATCAAGCCGGTCATCCCGGTCTCCATGAAGTTACGGATGCGTCCTGCCTCGGTGAACAGTTGGTCCAGATCTTCGCCATAGAGCTCGAGCTGGATTTCTTTGCCTACCGGTGGGCCCTGTTCGATCGAGGCGATTTCGGCGCGAATGCCGGGAATGTCGGTGATCGCCTCGCGATAGAGGTTCTCCACTTCGAAGCCATCCACGTCACGGTCACGGCGATCAGTCATCTCGATGAAGATGGTGCCGATCAGGTCAGGTGCCGATTGTTGCCCGCCGCCCATCTGCTGGCCGGCACCGGACTGTGTCACGATACCCTTGAAATAGCCGACTGTGCGGATGCGAGATTCCACATCCAGCATGATGTCGCGCAATTCGGCGGGGGAGAAGTTGCCCCGGGCGAAGACGGTGACCTGGGTCTGGTTCGGTTCGACCGCGGTGAAGAATTCGACGCCCTTGCCGAATTTGCCATACGCCAGCACGATCGCGAGCAAGGTGGCAATACTGAGCACGAGCACGGTGATGGGCATGCGCACGGCAAACTGCAGAATTTGCGCGTAAAGATGGGTAATGCCGGTGGTCTTCTCCGGATCACCGGTTTCCAGATTGCGCAGATAGGTCCGATCGGCATCGCTGGACTTGCCGATGAGTGCGCCAATCGTCGGTGCAAATAACAGGGCATAGAACAGCGAGCCGATGAGTACGGCGAACACTGTGATCGGCAGATAGCTCATGAACTGGCCGGCAACGCCGGGCCAAAACATGATTGGCAGGAAGGCCGCGAGTGTAGTTGCTGTCGAGGCCATAATCGGCCAGAACATGCGGCGAGTCGCTTCACGATAAGCATCCAGGCTGTTAAGCCCCTCCGCCATCTTGCGGTCGGCGTATTCCACCATCACGATGGCGCCATCGATCAGCATGCCAAGGCCCAGCAGCAGCCCGAAGATCACCATGAAGTTGTACGTGAAGCCGAGCATGCGAATCACGATGAAAGCAAAGAAGAAGGAGAACGGTACCGCCAGTGTCACGAGCAGGCCTGAACGAACGCCTACCGCGGCTATCACCACGATCAGCACGAGCACCATCGCCGTCGCCATATTGCCCTGCAGACCGAGGTTTTGTTCGATCACGAGTGGCGCGGTGTTATTGATGTAGGAGATCGAGACGGCCGGTGGCAGGGACGGTCGCATCTCCTGCACGACGGCGTCGATCTGTTCCATCGATTCCACCAGGTTCGCACCCTTGCGTTTCATTACGTTGAGCGAGATGGAGGCAGAGCCATTCGCGTAAGAGTAACGGGTCGCGTCTTTGAAGGTGCGACGAACATCGGCGATATCGGCCACCGTGAGCACACCGAGGTTGGTGGAGGCGAGCGGCAGGTTAAAC
>Ga0222714_10002012_pt1 | contig 22252 bp, 18 predicted proteins | sample C33_3DmetaG_FD_165048 | JGI IMG/M metagenome (GOLD analysis project Ga0222714, IMG submission 165048) | Estuarine water microbial communities from San Francisco Bay, California, United States - C33_3D | ecosystem: Environmental > Aquatic > Marine > Unclassified | place: USA: California...
ATAAACTTTACATTGATTCTAATACAAAATCAAGAGGTTCTGACTCATTTATATACGGTAATATGACTAGAGGTTCTGAAGAACTAAAAGTTAATGCCGATTTAAATGTTATAGGTGATATTACTGCCAAAACAGGTAAGTTTACAGATCTATTGGTTGAAGGTGATATCACAACGATTGATACAGTAAGTTTAATCATAGAAGACCCTCTATTATTACTTGCTAAAAACAACGGATCACTCGATGATAATATGGATATTGGATTTTTTGGTCCTTATAAAGCTCAAGATGAATCAGTAAAATATACTGGTATTTTTAGAGATGCAACTGATAAAAAATGGAAAATATTCAAAGGACTTATTGTCGAAGAACCAAATCCAAATACTATTACTACCATTGGATCAGAATATGAGATAGGAACACTTGTTTCTAATATAGAAGGTAGCGTAACTGTTGGAAGAGATACAGAAACATTAATTGATTTTACAACTGATAATCAAATATCATTTTTTTCCAATCGTAGTAATAATAATAATGGGGTTTTATTAGCTCAAGGAAATTTCTCTCCTATAACATCCGATGAAGTAACATTAGGGACAACTAGTAAAATGTGGTCTGATTTATTTTTAGCATCCGAAGCTGTTATTAACTTTAATAATGGAAATGTAACTATGAGACATACATCAAATACAATAACTATTGATGGTGATGTTACGATATCTAGTAGCGTGGCATATACAAATGGTAATTTAACGGTTGATGGTGATATCACTTTAACGGACGGGGGAAGAATAAAAGGAAATAATGGAGACGGTTATGGGTTTAGTCTTGATGGTGCAGGAAATGTAACTAGAATTGGAGGAAGCACCCACACGGACGGATATTTTTTATCATGGGATTCCCAGAAAGCTGTTTGGGCGGCGGTTCCACCAAGTATGACTTTCTCAGGTGGTAATTCATCTGGGAACATATTAATAGCCACCGGCTATGCCGATAGTATTACAGGTGCATCTGATTTAACATGGACTTCCTCAATCCTTAATGTTGGGGGAGATATTGAAGTCCAAGGCGGTAAAATAAAATTTTGGGGTGAAAGTAAAATCGCCGGTAGTACGAGTTTCGGTAAAATTTGGACTATCCAAGGCGGCGGGGCGTATAGCACTCAGGAAAAGGAGGACACAAGTTTAATTATTAGCCCTAATGGTATTGACACGACCACCTTCACTGGATACGGTAATATTATATTTGGGTCGCGCGGGGACACCAACAATTATCTTATTACCAGTGGTCACTCAAATATAATACTTGGTCATAAATCAGGAGCTTCTATCAACTCGGGTTACGGTAATGTTTTACTCTCAACAAGTGCCGGCTATAGTTTAACGAGTGGTGCTAATAATATATGTATAGGCGGGGATGCCGGACGTAGTATGACAAGCGGAAACGATAACTTTATTTCAGGCTATCAAGCAGGATATAGTATGACAAGCGGATCTTATAACATTATGTTAGGCAATAAAGCAGGTAGAAGTATTACCGGAAGTAAAAATATATGTATTGGGTTTGAATCTGGTTCCAACATCTCGTCTAACGTAAACAATCAATTATATATAGATACACGCGGTGGCTATGCGAGATACGACTCACTTATTTATGGAGATCAGAGCACCAGTTCCACTAATGCATTAACTTTGAATGCTGATGTTACAATAAGTAATAATTCTATTTATAGTGGTGGAACACTCGAAGTCCAAGGCGGTAAAATAAAATTTTGGGGTGAAAGAAAAAGAGCAGGCAGCGCCTTGTACGGTAAAATTTGGACTATCCAAGGCGGCGGGGCGTATAGCAATGTGGACGGGGGGGACACAAGTTTAATTATTAGCCCTAATGGTATGGTCAACGTCGCCTTCACTGGATACGGTAATATTATATGTGGGTCGCTAGAGACATCCTCCGCCAATTATCCTATTACCGATGGTCACTCAAATATAATACTTGGTCATAAATCAGGATCTTCTATCACCACCGGCTCCCGTAATGTTTTACTCTCAACAAGTGCTGGCAAGAGTTTAACGAGTGGTAATAATAATATATGTATAGGCTTTCAAGCCGGAACGAATTTGGCCAACGGATTTAATAACGTTCTTTTAGGCTGGAATGCCGGAGGGCAATTAACGGATGGAAGGGATAATACATTTATTGGTTTAAGTGCCGGATTTAATATGACAAGCGGCACAGATAACTTTATTTCAGGATATGCTGCCGGATATAATATGACAAGCAGCGCATATAACTTTATTTTTGGCAGGGAGGCAGGACGTAATATGACAAGTGGAAACAATAACTTTATTTCAGGCTATCAAGCCGGATATAGTATGACAAGCGGCGCAAATAACATTATGTTAGGCTATAAAGCCGGAAGTAATATGACAAGCGGGGAAAATAACTTTATTTCAGGCTATGAAGCATGCAAGAATGCTGGGTCGGGAGGAGGGACTTATAACTTTATTTCAGGCTATCAAGCAGGATATTGTCTGGATGGTGGGCACAATAACATTATTGTAGGCCAGAAGACCGGCTTCTACTTGACTAGCGGAGGCAATAACGTTATTTTAGGACGATCGGCAGGCGAAATGGTCACATCAGGAAATTCTAATACATTTATCGGTCCATATGCAGGCAATATGAATCAAACTGGAAATTTTAATATATGTATTGGTCACTATGCTGGTAAAAATACGAACTTCGGTGATTATGGATTATATATAGAATCGCGCTGGGGTAACGTGGGGAGCAACTCACTTATTTATGGAGATCAGAGCGGTAATAGTTCTAATTCCAATATTTTAAATTTTAATGCGGTAGTAGGTATACACGATCAAGCGGGCAATGGTACTGGACAGATAAGATTATATGATTCGAATGACGTGGATGGCGCCAAGTATTGCGGTTGGAAATCGTCTACAACTGTAAATACCTCATACATTGTGAACATGCCCAACGGGCCACCCACTGATGCCACAGCGGATTATACAATGGTGTGGCGCGGCACAGGATATACTGCAAATTGGCAGTATTTCTTGCGTCCCATGACGGTTCAAATTGGGTCCATCACGAGATACCCCACCACCCAGACCACCACCGCAGTAGGGACTGGAGGCCCTTATACTATTACTTCATTTAATGTCAACGGCTATGTCCAAGTGGAGGTCCCGTATGGGTGTGACAAGTTATGGGTACAAGGAAGTATTTATGGTTATGGGTTGTCGGGTAACCGAATAAGTGTGCAAATAGAATATGGCACTGCGTCTACTTTTACAGGAGCTCAAACGACACCATGGTTATATCTGGGTGGTTTGGGTTCCCCATGGGGCAGTAACATCACGGGAGGTCCTAGTTCTTGTTATAACACTCCACTCGTCAACGTCAGCCCTGGGCAGACCTACTTCTTAAGGCCGTTGGTGAGGAACACAGGCGTTGCGGCCGGCAGCGTCACTGCGGGGTCGGCCACAGCCTACATAGCACATGGTGGGACTGAGTCAGCTTCTACCTACCAACCCATACAGTTCAATGTTTATGCTAATAAAGCTTAAATAATATGTTTAAATTATTTAAATAATTTAAAATATAGTTATATTATAAATAATGGCAGAAAGTGATACAGATGTATTTTGGACAGATGACCGAAAATTGGAAGTTGTTAGAGGATATAGAGATGAAAAGTTACTAAAAACAGATAAATATATGATGCCTGATTTTCCTATAACAGAAGAAAAAAGAGAAGAATGGAAGATCTATAGACAAGCTTTAAGGGACATAACAACTAATATATCACTCGCTGATATAGTGATAGATATTACAATTACGATACAGGGAGATATTTGGCCTACACCACCATCACCTTAATTAGAATATAATAAACCACCCATACCTTCCATAATCCTTAAAACATTATAATTTTTAGCATAAAGATATATTTTATAACCATTATATGATTGGTCACCTGTAAAAGCTATTGAAAAATTATCTATTCTTGAGAAATTACAAGAACCCGTCGGAAGGTAATTTTCAGGATCTATACAAAATGAATACATATATACATTTTTTTCAGGTATTGTATAATTGTTTTCTAATGGTTGTAATGTTCTAAAATAGGATGAATCTCTCGCTTTAAAACGATCTATACCATTAAAAATTAATTTCATAGTTTTAAAATGGTCATATGATACCTGACCTTTTAAATAACATGGATTAACCGGTTGATGAATTTTGTAATTTAAGAAATCATTACTGTTTAACCAAGTATTTTGGTATTCTGTATAATCTGGATTTCCAAATGAATTTTTTATATTATCTATCAATTTAAAATCAGATCTTTCTTTCACAGCTACATCATTCTGTATTACCCAGTATAAACATTTAACAGGATGATTTAAATTTATATTAATATAAGGTTTATAATCCCTTGCTACATGTTGAACTTGTTCTATTAAATATTCGTGATGTTCTTGAGCAAACCTTTTTCTTTCATCAACATCAAGATTAATATAATTTGCCCACAGACGAACTTCTGCTTGTTTAATATTTTTTAAAAAGTCTATATCAAAACTAGTAACTGATATAGGATATTGTGTTTCATCTGATAATCTTACACCATCATTTTGTGAATTAATAATATTATTTATACTTCTAAAAGTTGCTTTTAACTTGACATCATGATATTGTAGTGCTATGAGAGGTAATGATTGACTGATGTGTTTACAAAACCAAAAATCAAGTGGAATGTACATTTTTATATTTGGAGGAGATTCTATCATTTCAAAACTATCAATTTCTTTATGTCTGTTAATTAAAAAATCTAAATCTCCATCTTTTCTTCTTAATTCATTCATCATATCATAAAACCTTCCATCATGTTCATCTATAATCTTTTCACCTATACTTACAGATACATTTTTTAAAAAATTATAAGCAGTTGTATTACTATAATAACAATAATTACCAGATATTGAATTTATAATATTTTGATTTGGTAAATCTATCTCAAAATGAAGCTTACTTAAAAGATCACCTGCTTTATTTATGGTATAGTTAAGTGTAAATTCTTTATTTGTTATTTTTCCTCTCATAACTTGTTCCATACATTCTATTGAAAAATTAGTATGTCTTCTATAAACAGATTTAAAAAAACTTATCTCTGGATTACCGGTAATATATACATCTTGACCTCCTTGGATAACTAATTGTAGTGTTCCACCTCCCATAATATATTAATATAAATTATATTAATATATCTTTTTAATATTTAGAGAAAGAAAATAAAAATATTCATCTTACAAAATCAAAAATTATTCTATAAATAAAACCATTAGTAAATGTTTCATAATAAATATCTCTTAATAATGTATTATCTTTAATTAGACTTTTATTTTTGAAATAATTTGGTAATTTCATATTACTTAAATAATCGTGAACTGTAAATTTTTCTACTAAAACAGAAAATCCAAAACTCTGGAAATGATTATTTATTCTTTCTATATCTTCTGATGAAATTGTGGTTATATCTAGTGTTTTATCATCGCCATATAAATATTTTAAAGCCATCGTAAAAACCATTAATAATTCTTGAAAAATATGAAGTCCCAATTGAACACCTTCTTCTGGCGGATCTAATTCTAATTTAACACTATTTTTTTCCCTTGGTTGTTGAGAAAAAATATATTTTAAAAAGTCATCGCCACTACCTTCAATATATTCAGTATCTTCGTTTTCCATTATTGAACAAAATATATTTAAATATCAGTATGCAAACGACGATAAAGACTGTGTATATGGATTATTTTTGAATGGGTTTAATAAATCTTTATTAATTCTTTCAGAAAGTAGTTCTACATCATCAAGTTTATCTTTCATAGATGTAAGTTCATATGAATTCTTATCGCGACTAGTTGAATATACCTTACCTATCTTATTTTCTGATTGATTCATGTAATCACTTTCTATTTTTTTAATTTCGATATTAAAGTGTTCTCCACCATTGACAACCTTAGTATTACTTAATGTGGGCATCCTTCCTTGAGCAATTATTTCTTTATTTGGATTAGTTTCAGCATTCATAAAGTTATCCTTCGCCATATTAGCGGTGTATCCTTGTGAACCAGCTACACCTGTATATCCAGATAATGTAGATTCTTTAACTGTTACACGTTGATCTTCATTTCCCATAGTTAATTTATTGAAACCACCATAAATGTAACCATTATTCGCAGAATCAATTGTTGTTTGTTTCTTAGTAACTCTTACACTATCATTTAATCCTTTTGTTCCCATAACGACGGTGTTATTTACATAACCATTATTCGCAGGATTAATTGTAGTTTCTTTAAGAGTTCCTTTTAAATTATCTAATAATCCAACCGTATGGTTACCTACTTCGGTTTTAAGATTACCTTCATATGTTCTCTCACCTGTGATTTCTCTTTCATTCGGTAGAGAACGATATCCACTTCTCGAAAAATCAGCATCTCCCTGAAATCGGTCCATTCCAACATTCCTTGTCGTATCACTTTCTAATTGATTTTTCATTGGTCTGCGATATTTTGAACGTTTTTCACCTTTTACATATACAGCCGAAGCACCGCCCAGTGGTTGATCATTCAAAGAAGTTCTGTATGTATCTTTTAATAAATGTTCTGGATTTTGTTTTTCTTTTAAGAAAGCACCTGTTGTTGTAAAATATCTTTCTGGTCCATTTTCATAAAATTTATCAGGATCATGATGTTTGAATTCTCCCATATTTCCTCTTTTTTCATTAATACCCTTTCCACTAATAATTCGTCCTTCATATGTTTTTCTTTGATTTGTTTTTGTTCTTAAAATATCTATATTAGTTTTTTCAGCAATTAATTGATTTATTTCACGATTAATATTACTCTTAACATCTATATGACTCACTTTTTCTTGTTCAAAAGGTAATTCATTATTCTTTTTACGACTTTCTAAATAGCGAGATTTATCTCCAATATATTCTCCAAACTTATTCCCAAAAACATTATCATTCTTTTCCAAACCAAACATTGGACCTGTTTCCCTTTTACTTTCTTTTAATCGATTATCACCTTGATGTCTATCTAAACCTCGTGTATCATTAAAATCAATTGGGTTTGGTGCCTTTTTAAAAAATGGTTGAGAACTTATACCCTGATCGTTCCTTAAAAAATCACCACCATCTATAAATTCTCCTGAATTATTACTATATATAACATCTTGGAATCCTTCAACATTAATATTTCTTTTTAAATTTTTATCACTAATTACATTTGAATTATCATTGAGTGATTGACTAAAATTATTCTTTACTAAATCTTTTACTTCCCTTTTAGTTTCTTGAAAATAGTTAGAATCATAAACATTTTCTCCATTTGTTAAACTAGGATTACTATTTACAGATGTAATAATTGGATTTTTACCTTCATCTTCTTTATTTTTTAAATATCCTAAAGCAACAAGTCCGAGTAAAACAGCAGCTTCCATTTAATACTTTAATATATAAAAATTTTTTTTTATTATCTTATTTTTATCATCTTCATTATTTCTAATGGTATGTTATTACTATTAAATTTAGTAATCATCATGTTTCCTGAAAAATAACCAACAAGTTTAAAATGTATTTCATTTTCGTAAAGTAAAATTACTGTTTCTTTTTTATTATCATAAACATCCATCATAGGATAATTATAATATGTGTTTGTTATATCATTACTGTATAGTATTATAATGTTAATATTAATAAATTCTTTTAAAAGTTCCAAAATTAAAAAATCACCCCAATAATTGTTACCACCTTCTTTTAAAATAACTTTAAAATCTTCGTATGATGTATCTTCTGGGTTCCAATCTTCTTGAAATTCATCCGTAATCTTTAATATTCTATAAATTTCTATTATATTTTTGTATTTATCTTCTGTAATATACTCTGATAATTCTTTTCTTAAATTTTCAGTTTCTGTTTCATTATATTCATTTATAGCATAACTAATACAATGGAATAAACAATCTCCATCTCCACCACAATCTAAAACACCAAATTGAGAATTTTTCTTTTTAACATTTGTAAGTTTATTTAATTTTACGATCCATTTTTTATTTATTTTTTCCCACCCATAATCGGAAAGATAATTATGCCAATTACGTTCATTTATTTTTATAGTATTTTCACCTTCTTCATAATAATATATTTTATTTTCTATATATATATTTTCGTTAATGTATATCCTCATCTTATAATAGTTACTTTAATCTTTTCTTTAATAATTAATAAAACCTACAATTGTTTTGAAAAACTTTCACATTCTTTTTTATTTTATTCCATTTTTCTTTATCTTTATCATCATATACAACATTTTGATGTCTTTTATTATAAGAACTACTAAATATCCATATCAATCTTTTTATTTCATCTTCTTCTAATTCAGAACATTTTTTTACATATTGAAGAATGTATCGGTTACAATGAAAATCATTCGCCGATTTAATCCAATCTTTATAATCAAGATCTTCAATATCTAATTTAATAATTTTTATTTTATCTGTTTGTACAGGGATATCAACATGAAGATTTTGTATATAATATTCTATCATTTCCATATCTCCTTTCATCCCACCATACGACTTTCTAAAAATTAATGATTGAATATTTATATCATTTGTGTTTAGTTTTATAGTATCTTTACATTTTGAATATACAGTATACTTTTTTAATTCAGATAAAGTATAAACTACACCGAGTATCCATTTAATTATTTCTTGTTTCATTATAAATCCTTTAGTGTTAGCTATCATTAACCAAATCAATATAGGGAAACTTTCATGAAATGTCACATCTTCTAACATAATAATAGGCAATCTTCTTATAAAACTATTATAATCCAAATTTATAAAGTGAAGTGCTGTTTTAACTGATTTTTCACTATCCATTCTCCTAATTGCTTTCTGAATATGTGATGACAAATAAATACTTTTTGTATATTTATTTTCATCTGGAAAATTATAATCTTTAAAATAGGGATTTATGTTTCCACATATTGTAAAGTTTTCCTTTTTTATTTTAAATGTTTCCGAAAAATTAAAATGTTTCGGTTCTTCTTCAAGTAAGGAAATATTAGATGGTCTTTTATCATTCCATTCGAGGTAAAAGAACATTAAAAAATTAATAAAAAATAGATAAATATATCAAATTTAACAATTATAATTATCGACTAATGTAAGGTGTGTATTTGCTCCCAATCTTTTAAATGGTTCAATAACATTACTTTGGGGATCTATTGGTAATTTAAACCATCTGTTTTTTGTTTGTCCTTTGAGTTCAAATGCGGGTTCATCAAGTCTAGAATATTTACTTGAAAAATCTCCCATTTGAATAGTAACTTCACTACTCCCATTTCCTAAATATTGACCATTTACGTCATTTGTTAAAGGTCTTGTAATATTTAATATTTCAGAATTTACATCCATAAAATCAGCGTTTGTATTGCGATAAATACCACTATTTTGATATTTTATAGATGGGTCATTTGGCATAATCCCTGATGTATCAACACGAACAGTGTCTAACATATAATTAGATATACCATTTGAAAAAGTTTCATTTGTGTTTTTCATTATTTCAATTGAATTCTCACTATATGGCATAATTATACTATAATATATATAATAATTTTATTTTTGACTTAATCTTTTCATATACTCCTTGTTTCTCACAATTTGACGAGATGGTAAACCCCCTCTTACCCATGAATCAAGAGAATCTTCAGGAATAATATGTTTAGAGTTCTGAACTTCATTCTTTAATCTATCAATCATTGGAGTGATTGTAAAATCAAGTGTAGAAACACCTGAAAGAGGACCACATGTTCTCTTATCTTTAATTACAAGACTATCGCGTATTTCAGATTCAGTATCAACTTTATATGGACCTTTTCCAAAAAATCCAAGATTATATCTTGCATCTAGTTGATTAATGTATTTTTTATTTGTTAAATTATTTCCTCTTAAATTAGAGTCATTATCTATTAAACAACCATTTTCACCCATCCAACCAAAACCACCAGAAAAGTTTACATTAGGTTGTTTTAATTGTAAATCCCGTGCTTTTTCTAAACCACATTCACAACCAAATGTGTTATCTACTAGATAATTTCCCGGACCCTGAGATTGATTTATTTCATGATTAATAGTTGCTTTATCAGAATTCAATGAAGCCTTTGTATTTAAAACAAAAGTATCGGCACTAATATTATTTTCTGAACATTTTTGTAACTGGACACTATTTACACCATTTTGAAAACCACCATGATAACCATTCGTAAAATTCATTTATATTATATAATGAAAATATATTTTATTTTTAAAAAAACATTTCCTTTAGAAGAAATTATTAATATTGTCTTTATGGACCACTAGGGTGGACCAGCGCCATTTCCACCCGGAGTACCATAACCATTCGCGGCACATTGTAATCCATTACCTTCTTTACATGTAGGAGGAGTGTCATATAACCATTTTTTATATGATTCTAAATCATTCGGATTTGTTTTCCCTGGAACGGTATAAAATTGTCTTTGAGAATTATTTCTTCCAAATATATCATTTACATCTCTATATAAATTTTTATTAAATTTTTCTTCTATATCTTTTTGAATCCCTTTATTGTTATAAGAAAGACATGGTTTTTGATAATTATTTTCACTAAATATTATAGGATTCATAAATGGATTATTACTTTCAGGTATTTTACATCCTTCATTTATTTCGTCTATTAAAAAATTTTCTTTAGTATCTCCATTTTGAAGTTTTCTTATATTTTCAGTTATGTTATTCATTTTAAGATTTTTACTTATGATTATTGTAAATATACCAACCCCAACCGGTATTAATAATGTCTTTGAATTCTTATTCACTAAATATACAATAATTGTATAAAAAATAGAAAGACGAAATAAACTATTTAATTTCCGGTTTAAATCAAAATTTTTAAAAGGAACTATTTCAAAAAGATATTTCTTCTCGTATAGGATACTTACATCTTCAATCCATAATGGTGTCATATATTATATTATAAATTATATAATATTTTAATCTTTTTTATTAACATCTATTGAACTTTCCCTTTTTTCTTGTAATTTCTTTTGAAGTCTTTTTTTAGTAGCACTCGGATCATGATTATTAGATAATTGGACAATACGATTATCTTGACTATTTGGCATATTCATTTGAGATAATCCTTGTCCCATAGTCGACATTAATGATGAAAAAAGTGGATTATCTTTCATATTTTTACTTAAATTCATAGCTTCTTCCATTATATTTCCATCTTGACTATTATCTATTTTTTCACTGATACTCTTAAAAATATTCATCATATTATCACCATTCATTAAACTTTCAATACCACCTCCATCTTTTATGATTGATTCAATATTTAATTCTTGAGAAACTTCTTTTGCTATTCTCCCAATACTACTATTTTCTAAAATATCTTCCATGCCTTTAATATTTTCATCGGCCATCTTTACATCTTTAATATCTTTTTTAACTTCTTCTTTCTTTTCTGAAAGAAGTTCCATGACAATATTAGAATTTAAAGATTCAGTTAATTTTTTTAACATTTTCATGTTTTTAAGTGTTCCTTTATCGGATACTTTTACATTTTGTTTTATTGAATTCAATACATCTTCAATATCTGTTTCACCTTGTTTGTTGTTAATATTATAAACACAAAATGTTTGTAAATATCTCCAAATATTATTACGCGTTTCATTAGATATATTAGATCCCCAAATCAATTTAAACGATACATTATCTAAAATAATTGGATCTTTATCAAAAACTGAAAAATCATTTTCACTAAGACTTTTTGATATATCATCGATGTTGTCAAAAAAAGAAGATAATAAATCTTCTGAATCTTTTTCATCATTTAAAATTTTATCATATGATTTTCTTAATCTTTTTTCATATTCGGGGAAAACTTTTATAATATCCAAAATAAAAGATTTTAAAAGTTTCTTTGAATTATCACTCATTTTAAATGAGTAAAACAAGAAAATTAATTTAATTATACGCATTTTTTATCTTGAAAAATTAATAATATTTGGTTGTCCGCCTCCGTTCAATTCCCCTCTCTCTGACATTAATCTTTCATAATCACTATCAAAAGTTTCTTGTTTTTTATTCTTATAATTATCCTTTGCACCGTGTGAAATTTTTTGATTTGTTTCTTCTATGGTTGAATAATATGTATCAAGTGTATTTGTATTATCCCCTTCTAAACTGGAAAATGATAAACATGTGCCATCTTTACAATATCCATTTACATCACATTGAGGTTCTTCACCATCTCCTAATGAACATGAACCTGAATTTTGACTATTTCCATTTGTGTCATCATTTGATTCTTCCAACATTCCAAATATATCGGAAGCACTATACATTTCATCACCTGAAACCATACAAGGAACAGCTTTTACATAATTAGGAAATGGGTTTTCATCAATTGAAATTATTAAAAAATTCCCCCGAATATCTTGACGGTTTCTTAAAATTTTTAGTAATTCAATACAATATTTACATCTTTTACTTATATAAATAATTGGTTTACTACTCATTAAACTTTTTATATGTATAACAAATAAAATAGATAATTTTAACATAAAATATTTAAAATTTGAATAAAAATATTAGATATTAAAAAAGATAATATAAATATGGCAAACATTTCAATCTCTTATTCGGATAAAGGGAAAAATGAAAAAAATAGCATAATATTCGACATAATGGGTGATAGAGAAGAAGGACTAAATAAAAGTATAATTAATGCTTTAAGACGTGTTCTTTTATCATCAATTCCTTCAGTCAGCTTCCGTACAGAAATGAAAAATACAGATATAAAAATTGTAAAAAATAATTCCCCACTTCATAATGAATATATTCTTCATCGTATCTCTATGATACCACTTTATATTGATCCGGACAATTACAAAAGGGACTTACTTTTTAAACTTAAAGTAACTGCTAATCCAGAAAAACCTGTAACAAAAGTTACAGCTGGTGATTTTAAAATATATTCTTTAAAAGAAGGTGAAGAAAATGAAGAAGGTGAAATTGATTTAAATAAATTTTCAGATGTTGAAATTAGTGATAGTGAAAAAGCTAAAATATTTAGACCCTTCAAAGAAAAATATTATTGTGATATAACTGAACTTAAAGCTGATAATATAGATTCAAATGCGGAAATAGAACTATATGGTATTCCTAGAATTTCATATGCTTATGAAGATGCTAGATGGCAAGCTGTATCAATGGCAACTTATTCTTTCAAAAGAGATGAAGCACAATTTACAAAAATACTTAATGAAAAAATAAAATTGGAAAATATACAAGAAGAAGAAAAATATAATTTTAGTAAATCTCTTTATATTAGCGAATCAGAAAGATATTTCCATCGTGACCTCAGTTGCGAACCATATTGGTATGAATTTAAGATTGATTCAGTTCACCATAAAAGTTCAAAAGAATTATTTATTAAAGCAAATGAACTAATTATAGAACAATTAGAACTATTCAAAACAGATCTTAAAAACATTTCCAATAAACAGGACTCAAGAATTTCATTAGAAAGGGTTGAAGAAAATATATACACTTTGTATGTTTGTGGTAGCGATGATACAATTGGTAATATCTTACAAACAGATATAGTAAAATATATTGATGATGATTCAGATATAGTCCTTTGTGGTTATAAAAAAGTTCATCCACTTGAAAATATTATCATATTTAATATTTCACTAAAAGAAGGAAAAACAACGGAAAAAAATGTAATTAAAATTATTGAAACCTTTACACAATCTTCAAACAATCTTATAGAAATATACAATACAATGATTTCAGAAGCAAAAAAGAATCTTTAAAATAAACGATTATAAATAAAGTAAATTCTCTCAATTGGTAATTTGTCCATATATTCTGAAATATATTGAGAAGTTATTTTACCTTTACCATTCATATATTGATTATGTAATTCTTTAATATGAGGCTTAAATTCATATCTTACATCAGACCATTGAATTTCTTTTTTTATCTTTAAAGAAACATATGATTCATATATTTCACGTTTAATAGAACTATAATTATTACGATAATTATCAAATGTATATTTTTCTTCTGGAAAAAATTTTAAATATTCCGAAAGTTTAAACTTTCTCCTTAGTTCCAAATAACTGAAAAATTTGTTATTATAATTTGATTTCAGATTTTCTACGTATGAATAATTTGGATTTATCCATTTTACTCTTTGACAATCTTTCTTAATTGTAAATCCCTTTACAGAAAAAATATTATTATGTTCTAAATACATCTTAACATCACTAATTTCTAAAGGAATAATGTTTTCAATACCATTAATCACAGGGAATTCTTCTCTCTTTAATTTGATAATATTACCATCACTTAAATTATATATCTCATTCATAAATATTAAATTTTCATATACAGGAGTAATTATACGATTATTACGATGTTGAAGTGTAAAAGAATAACAATTATTTTTATCTAATAGATTAAACCATTCAGTACCATTAACACTCTTGAATAATTCATGAAAGGGGATCTTTCCATCCCACTTATTTTTTGCCCCGATATTACTACGTGTGGAAATAATCCAATCATTATCATGATAAAACATATTTATCATAACACCATCAACAAGAGGTTCGAATATCCAATCTTTATAATCATTCTTATCAATCTTTTCTTTAAGATCCGACTTTAAAGGAGGGATACAAACTACCCTATTTGTTTTAGTATTGATAATAGCTCCACGACAATAACGCATCCATGGATTACTATCATAATCATAATTTGTATTATGTTTTGCTTTAACTAGAATAAGATTTAAAAGACTATATTTACGTATATATAAATTTTTTTCTTTAAATTTACTTTGATAATCAGGATTATTATTGACAAAATTTTGTAATTCCATATTTCCTTTAATATTAGTTAGTTTCAAGTTTTTAAATATTAATCTATATATATAGTAAGGATAATATGGTTGAACATAAACCTCAATCGGTAAAACAGAGTGTTATAAATGATATAGTTGTTGGAGGAAGCGACAGCGATAGTGAAAGTGATATTGACTGGTATGAATATTATAAATCTAAAACACCTCAAATTGATCCAGAAGAACTTGAAGAAATAAGAAAGAAAAAAGAAGAAAGAAAAAATCCATTTTCACCAGATTATGAAGAAACTTATGAAATACCGAAAGAAGAAGAAGCATGGTATAAAAAACAAAAAAAACTTGAACAAATATATAGAGATAATCCAGGTCTCGATGATGATGAAGTTTATAGTAAATTAAATTATGATGGTGATATTGAATTCTTAGAATCCGGTGAAAGCATGCTTCTCTATGAAGGAGATATTGATCATGATTTAGTTTTTGATGATGATGAAGAAGATATTTATGATAATGATGATTTAATGGACGAAGTTTTATACAATAAATCTACACCAAGTGATGGAGATGCTTTTTTAATCGTTATTGAAGAAGACGGTGAAATTGTAGACAATATTATATTTGTAAAAGATATCAAAGAAAAAGAAATATTATTTGAAGATGAAGATGAAAATGAATTACTTCTTTACATTGATGAAGAAAAAAATATAATACTTCAATCAGAAGATTATAAATATAACATTATTGAATTTGATAAAATTCAAGAAATAGAACCCAAGGATCTAGAAGATGATAAATTATTTTTAACCAAAAATATATATGATGATATTGAATTAGATGTTGAAGAATTAAAAGAAAAAATTTACTCAATGACAGAAAGAAAAGAAAGTCTAATTACAGAATTAATATCCCTTTTCAGTATTCAAAAAAGTAAACAGGCTATCTTAGATATATGTGAAATGTCTGAATATTATATACAAATGTTAAAAAATAATATTGGTAATACTTTTGATTATACTGATAAATTACCATTTCTCAAAAATGTTAAAAATAATCAATTTATATTTCCTAAATGGATTATACCTATTTCAAATAATATTAAAAAAATTTATCTAACAGATAAAGATGTATCTGGTGATTTTGAAGATACAAACTATGTTAATTTTGAAGAAGAATTAAGATCAAAAATAGAACTAATGCAAACAAATACAGAATATGAATCATTAACATTATCACTTTACAAAACGTCCCCATTCTATAATAAAGATTCTGGAATAAACATAAAACATGATGGTCATTATATTAGAGAATGTAATAATAAAGTTCCATGTCACGGAATTAAAGGTGAATATGTATTTGAACTAAATAAAACTAGGAAATCTTTCAAAATACCACTTTTAAATAAAGGTGATACATATTATAAAAATATAGTTGATAATGAATTATTATCTATTTCAGGTCTATATATTGTCCCACATAACAACTTTAATATTACATTTGAAAACAAAGAAAATTTACCATTATTTTACACAACTATTTTAACGAATGATAAATATTCATATATTCCAATGAGTAAAATTTTTAATTATGATTCAATGGCACCTCATATAATTGGTCCAATGACAGGTAAAACAGATCTATATCCTAAAAGAATTAATTCATATTTTTTTGATGAATTCTCTAAAAAAGAAAATATTCATAGGACACTGAATAACTTACCTAATATATCAGACATACTTGAAAATATACCTAAAAGAGTTATATCTAAAATATATAATCATAGTGATCTAAAATTATTGTTATTACCATATTCATTAGATTACAAATGTTTTGATAATAGTAATAAATCAAAAATAAATAAAAAAATAGAAGAAAATATTAAAAAGTATATCACTGATTACAATAAAACTTATAAAAGAAGAATTGTTAAAAAACAACAAGTAAATAAAAAAATAATTTCAACAGATGATAAAATTGATCTTTCATGGATATTTATACAATCAATAACGAATATCCCCATTAAAAATTCTTATATAAAACAATTTGTTGATGTTTTTTCAAGAGAACCATTAGATGGTGAAGATGAAAGATATTTATATCGTAAAAATTCACCTTCGAAATTATTATGTAAACACTACCATTATAGTTCAAGAGTTGATGATGATAGTGACGCACATATATCGCTAACACGTATTTTCGGAGGTATGCCTAAAGATGGAATAATATCATGTAATGTTTGCGGTGAATATTTATGTCCAGAAGACTTTTCTCTTCTTGAAGGTTTTGCAGAAGGTGCTCCAAAAAATACAAAAGAAGTTTTAAAAAGAGACAATGATTCTATAAAAGAACTCAGTGAAAAACAAATTTCTATCTTAAAAAAGATAAAATTAATATCTTCTTTACTAAGTCTTGAATTAAATGAATTTGATAAAAATACAATAATTGAGTTTTTTGACACAGTTAATGATGAAGAATTCATTGATTTAAGATATAAAAATACAAATACAATAAAAAAACATCCGGTTTTTAAAGAAATCTTTAAAAAATATAAACTTATTAAACCCAAAACAGAAGAAGATAAAGAAAAAAATAAAAAAAATAAACTAATCGGTGAAAGAGAAAAAGATGCTTTTAAAAAATATCTTTTCGATGTAAATGAATTTTTAATCATAACATATTTAGTCCTTTTCCATTTACAAGTTTCTTCACCACCATATGATGTAAAAACAAAAGATATCTTTAATCTATGGAATAAAAAAGAAATCTATCAAAATCAATGGGAACTCATCAATACAGAAATACATACTAAAATATCAATGAAAACAGTTAATGCTATATTTTCATTGATAGATAAAACATGTAAGAGGTTTCCAAAAGATAGTTTTTGGAAAAATATTAGTATGTTTATCAATGAAGGGGAAAAATATAAAACACTCTCAAAAGCTAAAACACAATTTATAACAACCGGTTATTATATTCTTAAAAATTCAAAATTAAGAATGAAACTAAAAGAGTATTATCAAAATCAAAATGATATTCATACATCGGTTTACTTGAGGGAATCATGGGCGTCCTTTAAACCATCTTCAAAAAACAATATCGTAATAGATATTAATAAAATATTAAATGAAAAATTTAAAAATATTGATTTAGCACTCAAAGAAAAAGGAGAAATATCTTATGAAAATATATCCTCAATACGTCCCTTTGAATACGCTTACAATATTCCAAGAAGACAAGATTTAAATATACCTTATTCGGATATTATGAAAAATGAAGCATATAAACGTCTCTTAGAATACGCAATACATTTACATGGTATTGAAAAGGGTAAAGATAATATTGATCTAACTATTAATAATTTTATTCAAACGATTCAATTTAAAGATATCATTGAAGCAAAGTTTTCAAGTATAGGATGGAATAAAAAAGAAAAACGTCTAAGAGAAATAAATTATAGTGAACTAAGAAGGGTTCTTTTTGAAATTCAAGATATTTTCATTGAAAAAGACCCCAAAGAAAAACAAACCATACAAATGTACAACTACATTAAAATAAATAATTGGAACGGTATGTTACTTAATGGAGAACCTAAAAGATTTTATTCATACCAAAATCCGGTCGTTATTCCTTTTAAAACTTTTGATGAATTAAAAGAAATTTATGATAATTATAGAAAAGGAGATGAAGAAGAAAAAGGTTTAAATGTTATAGAACCTTTATTTAAAAAATATTGTTTTGATAGTAATGGCAATATTAATTTAAAGATGAGTCATGATCAATTTATCTTAAATATAGTTGCCGATCCATCATTTGAAAGAGATATTATATGTAGTAATGATATTCCCATTACAAATTCTAACTTTCAAAAGATAATGAATTTTAAAATTTCATCAAAGAGACTACCTCTTCAAGAAATTACAAACTTAGATGTTGAGTTCTTATTTGAAAAACGTCTCTTTAAATTTATTGAAAAAAATAAATTCTTAAATTATCCAGGGGAATATAATTTTCCATTAATGAAAGATTTATATTCATTAAAAGATATCTTAGAAGATAATAGTGATATTGTCAAAAAACGTTATAGAGAAGTTTTTAGTCAGGTTGAAACATCGAAGAATGAATATATTGAAAATATAAAAAATTTTCTAGAAAAATCAATTGATGAAGAAATAATAACAAAAGAACAAGTTTCTTATTATACCAAAAATAGAGGAAAAATATCAAATATAAATATCTATATTAATGATTTCCTTATGGAAAATAACGAATTTGAAAAAAATATAGGTAATATTTATTACATTATAGGAAGATTATCTAATAATAGAACAAAAAATTATAGAGGTGCTATACTTTCTTCAGAAATACCTAAACATTGGAAATTAAGTGAAACAAATGAAAACAATATTCAAACTTTTATTGATAAAAATGAGTTTTTATTACATAATGAAGTTTTCATAGACACTTTTAAATATCAAGGTTTTTATAAATATTTAGAAGATGAAAAATTTTCATATTGTTTTAGAGGTCTTAACGATTACATGAAAGAAACTTACGAAGATGGTATTTTTGATATTAAAGGAGATGATAATTCATACTACAATACACTTTATTCAACTATATTCAAAAGATATATTCTATTATATACATTAAATAGAATAATACAATATATTGATTCTCTTTATGATGAACAATCTCTTCCTTCTAGAAAAGCCAATGAATTATTTCTAATACTTGAAGAAAGAGATCAAATTCAAATTAAAGATTCTATAGAACAATGTTCACGATTATTTTTTGATATTTTAATGGATATGTTAGATGAAAATAATGATACAAATTGGATTTATAATAAAGATATATCTGATAAATTAAGTAAACAAAAAGAAACAGAAAAACAAGACCTTATTAATGATCTAGAAGGACAGACATCTGAAAAAAGAACATCCACTGTAGAATTACAAAACGCAGGTATTATTAATTGGTATAAAGACTTTTCAATCAAAAATTTAGAAAGAATCAAAGATGAAAGATATAAAGAAAATATAGAAGAAGAAAGAAAAAATCGTATCAAAGAATTACTATTAACAAAACAAACTGAATTAGAAGTATCTGAACAATTTGGTGTAAATGTTGAACAGCTTTTAGAAGGTATCTTAGAAGATGAAATAAATCCTATGGAAGATGAAGGTTACGATGGTGTTGACATTGATAGAGAAGATGAAGGAGATGATGACGGTGATAATGATGGGGATTATAGAGAAAATTAAATATTTATATTATTAATGAATCTTAAAAATTTAGTAGAATATTTTGAAAATGATTTTGTAAAATATGATTCGAATGATGAAAGAAATTTAACAAATAATACAAGAGATAAATTTATGAAGACATCTTTTATAATCTTTATTTGTATACTCATTTTTAAAATTACCAACCTTATACTTAAAAAATATAACATTTGTTAAATTTTCATAAAGAAATATTCAAGAATCCCATAATACATAAAAAGTTTATATAATTCTTTGACATCTTCGGGACTATCTAAATAGGTTCCTTCACTCTTTTTAAACTCTTTACAATAAACACTGTAAGGTAGTTCTTCCCCATAGTACCATTCCGACATTTCAATATATTCTTTAGAAAAGGATGTTATCCAATCCTTGTATTTTTTATTCATGATAATATATCCAGCATCTTCACCTAGGATATCTTTTAAACTCGCGACACTTTCATTCGTTTCATCTTTATAATATATGTTTTCTGTAAAATTTTTTAAATCTTTATCACATTTTTTAAGTATTTCAGAAGATTTATTTAATTTATTTTCTAATTCTTTTAAATCCCACTTCATTTATAAATAAATGCGTTTTTAAATAAAATTTTATTTAACGAACAATAATAAAATGCCTAAAATCGATAACCTAACTCTCGTAACTGTTGACAATATTCATCAAATTGTCCCATCTTTTATCAATGAAAAAAAAATAATCATTTCTTCATATGAAGATATGGTTGAGGTTATCCTTGATATGATTAAATCACGTCATGTTTTCAACATGGACAGAGATTTACTAAGGACTATTATGGAAGACCTAACGTATACATACTGTCCCGGTGATGATATTAATAAGGAACGTGTTATGATGCAATTAGCTGCGTCAGATGATGAAGATGAAGATGAAGATGAAGATGAAGATGAAGATGAAGATACTCCTCCTAGAGTAAAGGTCAATAACCTTGTTTCTTCAGATATAGAAGATTAAAATATTTTATATTATATATATGAAGGAAATACGAGTATCTCCAGGTGTTTCAGAAGCACTTCTAGGTAGAGATGCCATTTTAGCAAGTAGAGCTAAAAAACAACGTGCTGCAAAAACCATTCAAAGAACACAAAGAAAACGTTCAGAAGCAAAAAAGAGAACAAGAGCAGCAACTACAATTCAAAGAAAACAAAGGGAGCGTTCAGCAGCAAAAAGGAATAAATCAAGTAGACGGTCTTCAAGTTCAAGTGGTGGATTTACTCCTAGACAATCATTAAGTAGACAATCGTCAAGAAGACAATCATTAAGTAGACAATCGTCAAGAAGACAATCATTAAGTAGACAATCGTCAGGAAGATTACCTAGTTCAAGAGGTCCTTCACGTAGTAATGCTAGTGAATTCCCACCTAGATCAATAAGACAACAACTTTTAGATGCAAAAACTGAAAGGGATAGACTAATGCGTTTAAGAGAATTAAGACAAGCATCTATGCAACCAGGGGCAATGCCCAAGACTTATCAAGGGAGAGTTCCAAATATACCAAGATCTCATTATGATAATTTAGGGCGTGTTCAATTTGATAATGAAGGACACGAAATACCAGTAGGGGCTATATTAGTAAGACAACATGCCATAACACCCCAAAAATACAGGGAAAGTAGACTACTTTCAGAATTCCCACCATCAAGAATGGGATAAATATTTGACAAAAAAAAATAAATTTGATAAATTAATACTTTAAATTTTATTATATCTTATATTTTATGAATGGGAAACGGAAATGTTCCTCAATTAAAAGATCCACCTTTAACTGTCAAAAATTATATTTGTTACGATAAACTATTTGAAAAGATATCATGTAATGTAGCTGTTATTTGGGCTATTTATGATAAAAAGAAAAAAACAATTGTAAATATTGGACAGTCACGACCATGTGGCATCAATCATCGAAGGGCATCTATTCATGCA
>Ga0222714_10002013_pt1 | contig 22237 bp, 21 predicted proteins | sample C33_3DmetaG_FD_165048 | JGI IMG/M metagenome (GOLD analysis project Ga0222714, IMG submission 165048) | Estuarine water microbial communities from San Francisco Bay, California, United States - C33_3D | ecosystem: Environmental > Aquatic > Marine > Unclassified | place: USA: California...
AAAGCGACACAGTTCAGCATAATGATCGTAAAAAAGTCGCTTCAAAGCGGCCTCGTCGAGCAAATTCATTTGGGAAACAATCAAGCCTAAAACAAGAGTGTAAAGGTAGGCCCTAGGCTTGGAACAAAATCTGACTTTTAACAGACAAAACAAGGGGCATGTCTTTGCAAAAAGCCAAATACTTGATTAAATTAGCATTACAACAACAATCAACCTATATGAAAAATTACTTCCCCACCCACATGGCCCGCATGCTTTTCGGTTTGATCATGCTGGTTTTTGGCCTCTTCCATTTCTTGATGGGAGACAAAATGGCCGGCATGGTTCCCGCATTCCTCCCTGGAGGAGTTGTTTGGGTCTACATCACCGGTCTTGGCTTAGCCGCTGCTGGCCTCTCCTTTATCTTGGAAAAGATGATGAAACTGGCGGGCTACTTGTTAGCCGTCATGCTGCTGCTTTTCGTTGTTTTGATTCACGCTCAAAACATTGGAACCGACAATTCAGCCATCGCCTCCATTTTGAAAGATTTGGGATTAGCCATGGGATCCATTCTCATCGCCAATGCGAGCGAAGACGAATAAATCCATCTCTGATCGCTAACAAAGGCCCCTTTTTGGGGCCTTTTTTTTACCTTCGACCCATGGGCCATAGCCATTCGCATCACCACGCCGAAACAGGCAACATACGCGTGGCTTTTTTCCTGAACCTGGGTTTTACCTTGGTTGAAATCGTGGGGGGCTTCTTCACCAACAGCATCGCCATTCTCTCTGATGCCTTGCACGATTTTGGGGACACCTTGTCTTTGGGCATGAGCTGGTATTTTCAGCGATTAGCGGGCCGTGACCATGACCATCGCTATTCATATGGTTACCACCGATTTTCGGTTCTGGGTGCCCTTATCAATGGATTCGTACTGCTTCTGGGAAGCATGTACATCATAGCTGAAAGCATACCGCGCTTTTTGCATCCCGAAGCCACGAACCACGAGGGAATGATGGGACTGGCAATTTTGGGTATAATCGTGAACGGAGTGGCAGCCCTTCGATTGCGCAAAGGACATTCTTTGAACGAAAAAGTGGTTTCCCTGCATCTGCTCGAAGATGTACTCGGTTGGGTAGGCATCCTGATTGGCTCCATCCTCATGAAATTCTATGATTGGCCTTGGCTAGATCCATTGATGTCGTTAGGCCTAGCGGTCTTTATTCTGAGCAATGTTTACAAGAACTTAATGCAAGTATTTCAAGTCATTCTCCAAGGAACTCCAAAAGACGTTAACATGGTGGAACTCGAAGCCTATTTGAATGGCTTACCCGGTGTACAAGGCTTCCACGATTTACATGTTTGGTCTATGGATGGAGAATTCAATATCCTCTCCGTGCATTTGATTCGAGACCCAGGCGATGATGCCGATTTCAAGCAAATCGTGCGACAAGGCCTGCTGCAACACCACGTGCACCATGCTACACTCGAGCTGGAGGCCCCTGGCGATTCCTGCGAATTTTACGCCGGTTAAATATCTTGCGCAAAATTGAATTTGCTTTATATTTGCAGCCCACTTGGGGGATTAGCTCAGCTGGCTAGAGCGCTTGCATGGCATGCAAGAGGTCGCCGGTTCGACTCCGGCATTCTCCACCAAGGTAAAGCCACTCGAAAGAGTGGCTTTTTTCGTTATGGCCGCTTTTCTTTACATCCTTTTCTCCCAATCTCGAGATCGCTACTATGTAGGCGCTACTATCGATTTAGATAGACGACTTTTAGAGCACAACTCAGGAAAAAGCAAGTCGACAAAATCGGGTATTCCTTGGAAACTCGTTTTTTCTCAGGCTCACCAAACTTTCAAAGAAGCTAGGCAACATGAGGCCCAAATCAAAAAGATGAAAAGCCGTTCCTACATCGAAAGTTTAATCAAACCATAGAGCGTCCCGACACGTCGGGAAGGTCGCCGGTTCGACTCCGGCATTCTCCACCAAGGTAAAGCCACTCTTTCGAGTGGCTTTTTTCGTTAAAACCCCTCAGGGCGTTCGCCCATTTCGCGAAAAAACTCATCCAAGAACTGACGCAAGAAGGCATCTCGACGCTCAGCCTCTGCGCGACCGGCATCGGTATTCATCAGGTCTTTCAACAACAGCAATTTCTCGTAAAAATGATTCAAACTGGGGCTGTTGCTCTTTTTGTACTCTTCCTTGCTCATGCCCGGATTGGGTTTGAAGTCGGGCAAGTAAATGGGGTTGCCTTTGTATCCGCCGAAAGAGAAGCAACGAGCAATGCCGATGGCGCCCAACGCATCCAAACGGTCGGCATCTTGAACCAGGGACATTTCCAAGCTTGAAAATGCAGAAACCGCACCGCCCTTGAATCCCATGTGTCGAACGATTTGCACCACGTGCTCCGCGCGCGAAGGGTCGAATGACAGGCTATTCAACCAGTGGGCAGCGGTACGAGGACCTATTTCCTCATCCCCACCGTGAAACTTGGAGTCGGCAATGTCGTGCAACAAGGCCGCTAATTCAACGACTTCAGCATCAGCCTCTGGGGTCTGCTCCAAAAGAGCCTTGCTGGTTTGCCAGACCCTTCTGATGTGCTCCCAATCATGGCCGCCTTCAGCCTCTGATAGGGCCTGTTTCACATAATCACGGGTTTTCAATACCAGGGCTGAACTCATGCACCGAAGTTAACAAGATAGTCTGCATTTTTGCCTCATGCGCGCCTTGATTCAGCGGGTATCAGAAGCCCGAGTCGACATTGCCGGCCAAACTGTCGGCCATATTAACCGCGGTTACATGGTGCTCCTCGGCATTGAAGAGGCCGATGACAGCCGCGATGTGTTATGGCTATCCAAGAAAATCGCCTTGATGCGCCTTTTCTCAGATGAAGATGGGAAAATGAACCGAAGCCTAAGCGATGTTGGAGGTGGCATTTTGCTCATCAGTCAATTCACGCTACATGCCTTGACCGCCAAGGGCAACCGACCCTCCTTCATTCGAGCCGCACGACCAGAGCAAGCCATTCCCTTGTACGAAGCCATGATTTACGCCTTGAAAGAGGAGGGAATTCCAGTTGAAACGGGCCAGTTTGGTGCCGATATGCAAGTGCATTTGTGCAACGATGGACCGGTCAGCATTTGGATCGACAGCCAAAACCGCGAATAGCCTTAAAAGCAGAGGTTGTCAATCAAGCGAACCCCTTCCAAATAACCGGCAAAAACCACGGCACATTCATGACCCGTCTGCGCCTTGGGACAGGACAACATATCGGGCAATTCCACCACAGCAAGGTACTCGGTTTCTATGCCGTGGTTGAAAAGGGACTCTTCGGCATCTTGCAGGGCCAGGTCCCAAGCAAGGGCTTGAGAAACCCGTTTCAATTGACGGTGAATTTCAGCGGCACGAAGCAAGCCGTCAGGACTCAAACGGGCGTTGCGTGAACTGAGAGCCAAGCCGCTTTCAGCGCGAACCGTGGGAACGGTCACCATTTCAATTCCGCTAAACTTTTGCTCGATGAGTTTGCGCACCACCATGCATTGCTGCAAATCCTTTTGGCCAAAATACACCCGCTTAGGGCTCACCATGTGAAACAAGCGGTCCAACACCTGCAAGACCCCCTCAAAATGACCGGGCCTGAATGAACCTTCCCACCGCGTATCCAAACCGCCTAATTCTACCCCACTAGGCGCAGGGGCCTCAGGGTACATTTCTCCAACCGAAGGAACAAATAAGACATCGGCTCCAACTTGAGTGAGAAGCTCAGAATCGCGCTCCAAGGTTCGGGGGTATTTATCTAGGTCTTCAGGATTGTTGAATTGCAGGGGATTGACAAAAACACTGACGATAGTCAAAGCCCCCGAAGACTGGGCTTGCCGCAGCAATTCCAAGTGACCCTCATGCAAAGCACCCATGGTGGGGACAAAGGCAATTTCCCGGTCAGATGCCTGGCAAAAATCAGCCAATTGTCGGGCGCTAAACAAGGTCTTCATACATGCGAAAAGCCTTGCAAATAAAGGCTTTTTCGCTTTGGGTGTTTTGAGTTTCCCAATTTTTTATTATACTTTTGTAAGCCTTTTTACCGATCTAGGCCCCAATCATCTATGACCCAGAAAAAACGTGTTCTCTATGTGAGTTCGGAAATGGCCCCTTTTTTGGAGCAATCCCCTTACTCGACCATTGCCCGTATGTTGCCTCAGGCATTGCAAGAGAAAGACAACGAAATACGCATTTTGGTTCCCCGATTTGGCGTGATCAACGAGCGCCGCAACCGATTGCACGAAGTTGTGCGTTTGTCAGGCATCAACATCAGCATTGACGACAACGACAATCCGCTGATCATCAAAGTAGCTTCAGTGCCCAACACCAAAATGCAGGTGTATTTTCTGGACAACGAAGATTTCTTTCACCGCAAAGCCGTTTACAACAACGACAAGGGTGTATTCTTTGACGACAACGATGAGCGCACCATTTTCTTCTGCAAAGGAGTTATGGAAACAGTTAAAAAATTGGGCTGGGCTCCCGATATCATTCACTGTCAAGGCTGGATGACTTCCTTGATCCCGCTGTATTTGAAAACCATTTACAAGGATGAGCCTGTGTTCAAAAACACCAAAGTCGTTTACTCCGTTTACCACGAAGATTGCGACGAGTCATTGGGTCAAGACTTCTCCAGAAAAGCTTCCTTGAATACCTTGGAAACGGATTGCATGGACTGTTTCAACAATGCCAGCACCAACGGGGTTCACAACGGCGCGGTTCAGCACGCTGATGCCGTTGTTACGGGCTGCGAAAAGGCCTTGGAATTGGTAAAAGACACCCTGAACGGCAAGCCTACCATTCACCACCAAGAGGGTGAAGATTTAGGACTGCAGTACGAGCAGTTATACGATCAAATCTTGTCTTAATCGCTCTCATTGGTGAACTCCACTCGGCTCGGCCTTTTTCTGTTGCTTGCTCTAAGCTGGGCCGCCTGTAAGCCCGAAGACGGTAACATAGCCCTCGATGGGCAAGGAAATGCCAATCAGTTGACGCTGTTTCGCAGCGACACATTTAGCGTATACGCTTCAACCGTTCGAGAAGACTCGCTTCCAGGTAACGGTTTGAGCTATGCCCTCATCGGGGCCATGAATGACCCGGTATTGGGTCCAAGTCGCTCCTCCTTGTTTGCCAGCATTTCCTTGATTGAGCCCAACAGCAATTTCCCCAACACCAACCAAGCCGATTCAGCCGTGTTGTTCATTCCCGTGGTTGAGGGATTGAACTTTTACGGCAACCGCGGTACCGAACAGGTCTTGCGTGTGCACCCCTTGACCGAAGACATACTGTCGGGCAAAACCCGCTACCAGCACGAAACTCCTGCTTATAACGAGGGCGTATACAGCGAATACCGCGGTCCGCTTTTCAGCTTATACCGAGATAGCTTGCCCTATCGCAAAACCAAATTGGCTCCTGAATCAGGGCTGCGCATCACCCTATCCAAGGAAATGGCTCAGCAGCTCATGAGCATGCCCAAAGCCGCTTACACAACCAACGATGAATTGGCCAAGTACTTCCCGGGTATCGCCATCGTGCCTCAAAACACCGACATGGCTCCAGGGGCCGGGGGGTTCGGCGTATTTGACATACACACCGTGGGTTCCTTGGCGTACCGAGCTAAGATTTTGTTGTATTACGACGATACCAGCACCTTCGTGTTCGGTTTTGACGGCAAGACCCAGGCCTGTACCAGTGGCAAAATTGGCCCTCACCCAACGGCTGTGAACGATCAAATCAACAATCCCAATGCCCATTATCCTCAAACCTATGTGCAGGCCTTGGGCGGTTTGAAAACTTGGCTTCGCTTCCCCTCCCTATACAGTTTGATTGAGACGGGCAACGTAGCCATCAACAAAGCTGAATTGGTGTTGTATACCGCGCCCAATTGGTGGAGCAGCAGCAATGCGTTTTATGCGGCCCCTCGATTGAATTTGTTTCAACCCGCTTCGGTGGGCTACGATTCAACGGCCCAACAATTGGTGTTTTTCTCTGACCGCAATTCGCTCATCGAAGACGGCACGGCCGCTGCCTTTGGAGGCATCTACAATGAGTCGAGCCAAAGTTATCGTTTTGTCATTACGCGCCATTTGCAAAACCTTTTGAACAATTCGTGGTTTCAAGATAAGTCATACAACGGCGGATTGTACCTGTGCGTACCCAGTGATCAACCTGTCTTAGGAGCTCGTTCGATCATTGACCACAGTAAAACGAAGTTGATCATCACTTACACCAAACCCAACTAAGCGCTCATGAACATTCGCCAACCGTACCAATTGGTCAGCCGAGAATGGAAATCAGAAGACACGGTTTTTGAAATCAACGGCGTGCAAATTGGCCGCGAACGAGTGATGATCGCAGGTCCATGTGCCGTTGAGAACCAGGAACAGATTTATACCATTACCGAGTTTTTAGCCAAATTGGGAGTTCGGTTCCTGCGCGGTGGGGCCTATAAACCGCGCACCAGCCCGTACAGTTTTCAAGGATTGAAAACAGAAGGTTTGGTTCTTCTGAGAGAAGCAGCAGATAAATACGGCATGGCTGTGGTTTCTGAAATCATGAGCGAGGATAAAATTCCTGAGCTCCTGGAATACGCTGACATTTTGCAAGTAGGAACGCGCAACATGCAAAATTTCCCCTTGCTCAGAGCCCTAGGCAAAGCGGGGAAACCAATCCTGTTGAAACGGGGCATGAGTTCCACGATTGAAGAGTGGTTGCTCGCCGCTGAATACATAGTCAGCAGCGGTAACGAACGAGTGATCCTATGCGAACGTGGCATTCGAACCTTTGAAAACGCGACCCGCAACACCTTGGATATTGCGGCCATTCCATTGGTCAAAACTCTCAGTCACTTGCCGGTTATACTCGACCCTTCTCAAGGAACAGGCATACGTGATTTGGTACCGGCTGTTTCCAAAGCTGCCATTGCCGCTGGCGCAGATGGCTTGATCATCGAGGTCCACAACCAGCCCAAAGAAGCTCTGAGCGACGGCGATCAAAGTCTGTATTTGGATCAGTTTGCCGACATGCTACCCGTATTGGAAGAAATAGCCCGCGTAGACGACCGGCATTTCGATTACAGCCGCGAAAAGGTTACTATTTAGCCTCTCGCTGAGCGTTTAGCCTCTGAATGACCCCATAAATAGGGAAACCAAGCGCAACCAAAGCAAGCCCTTTTACACTGCTTTCAAATTTACTCGTGAGAATGCCCAAGCAAATAGCCGAGGCCAGTAGGCTGTATAGCAGGGGAATCCAGGGGTAACCCCAAACGCGGTAAGGACGCTCGGTTTCGGGCTCTTTGATGCGCAATCGAAACAAACCCACCACCGTGATCAAGTAAAAGAACAAAGAGGCGAAGGTGCAATATTCCAATAGTTCCCCGTAAGAGCCACTTAAGCATAAGACACTGGCCCAAGCACCCTGCATCCAAAGAGCCTGAACCGGCATTCCCGCCGAGTTGGTTTTGGCTGCAGACCGAAAGAAATAGCCTTGGCTAGCCATGGCCCTGAACAAACGGCTTCCCGCCATGATCAGGCCGTTGTTGCAGCCAAAGGTAGAAATGACAATGAGTACGGCCATCCACAGCGAGCCCGTTGCCGTAGACCCCGAAAATAAACCCGCGGCAGCCGCAGCACCCACCCGGTCGTTCTCGGCAAAAGCAATGCCCTTGCGCAGCAATTCAGAATCGGCTTGGGCATCTCCTTTCAAGGGAAGAATGCTCAAATAAGCCATTTGAGTCAAGCAATACACGACGGTCACCAACAAGGTACCGAAGACCAAGGCCTTGGGTATGTTGCGCGTAGGGGCATCTACCTCATCTGACATAAAAGTCAAGCCCTGCCATGCGTCTGAAGAAAACAGGGAGCCCACCATAGCGCCAGAAAATGCCGTAGCCAAGGCCAAACCTGAGATGGATTCCCAAGAGACCCCATTGAAACGTTGGGCTTGAAAGGCGCCTTGAAAGTTGTTCCACAAGGTTGGAAAGGATATCGCACAGTAAATGCCCGTGAGTATCAATCCAAACAAAGCCGTCAATTTGGCCCAGGTAAACAAGCGTTGAACCCATTTGCTTTCTTGAATGCCGCGCGCATTGATCAGAGTCAGGAGGACGATGCTCAAAATGGCAACGCCTTGTCCCTTGCTCAAGCCCCAAAAGAGGCATCAGACTCGTTTAAGCTTGGAACAATAATGGCGAGGTATTTGGCAAAAGCCATGGCCACTGCCGCTATGACACCGGTTTGAATGACCGAGAATACCGACCATCCGTAAACGAAAGCCATGGGGCGACCGTAGGCCCTTGAAATGTAATTGTATTGACCCCCGGCGTGGGGCATCATAGCCCCCATTTCTCCAAATGAGAGGGCAGCCATCAAAGTCATGACACCTGTCAGCACCCAAGCCAGCATCAACCAGCCCGAACTGCCCACTTGCCGAGTCATGTCAGCGGCTACAATGAATACGCCTGACCCAATCATGCTACCCGATACCAACAGCGTGGCATCGAGCAGGCCCAACTTCTTAGCCGCCATAATCCAGCTTAAGCTTTGTGCAATTTGGAATTGCGGCGGCTATACAAGAAATAAATCAAGATGCCCAAAGCGCCCCAGATGGTAAAGAAGGTCATGGTGTTTTCTCGAACATGCGTCATCAAGAAAATGTTGAAACCAACACCCAGCGGGGCCACTATCCAAACCCAAGGGGTTTTGTATGGACGCTCCAAATTGGGCTCTTTGACGCGCAGAACCAATACGGCTAAACAAACCATGCTAAAGGCCAACAAGGTGCCCATGGAGCACATTTCAGATATGTTTTGAATGGGTGTTATGGCTGCTACAATGGAGATGATAAATCCAACCAGAATGGTGCTCTTCCAAGGGGTTTTGAATTTGGAATGCAAGGTGCCGAACATGCCTTTAGGCAGTAAGCCGTCTTTGGCCATGCCCAAGAAAATGCGGGTTTGTCCCAACATCATGACCAGCATCACGCTCATCAATCCAGCGGTTGCCGCTATGGTCACCAAATAAACGGCCCAGGTTAAACCCTGACCACTAAAAGCTGAAGCTACTGGCGCTTTCATGTCCAACTGATCGTATTTGACCATACCGGTCAAAACCAACGAAACAGCGATGTATAATACAGTGCAAATGACCAGAGATGCAATGATGGCAAAGGGTACATCTTTCTTGGGGTTGATGGCTTCACCGGCCTGAGTGGAAACGGCATCAAAACCGATGTACGCAAAAAACACAATGGTGGCCGCGGTCAGTACCCCGCCAAAACCATAATGCACATTTCCTTTCGCATCGATAACCTCAGCAGGGATAAAGGGGTCCCAGTTGGCGGGGTCGACGTAGAAAGCACCGGCAATGATGACAAACAAGACCACAGCTACTTTCAAGACCACAATGATGTTGTTGGTAGAGGCTGCCTCTTTGATGCCCTTGATCAAAATTCCAGTAATGACCCACGTAATCAAGAAAGCCAACACGTTGAAGGCCGGACCCCCATACGTAGACGGGTCGTTGACCCATTGCTCTGGAATGTGAATGTTAAATAAGTGCAAGAGCTTGTTGAAGTATCCGCTCCAGGCCACCGCTACGGTAGTCGCACCCATCATGTATTCGAGAATCAAGTTCCAACCAATGAACCATGCGAAGAGCTCTCCAATGGTACCATACGCATAGGCATAAGCGCTGCCCTCGACCGGCAATACAGAAGCAAATTCAGCGTAACAGAGTGACGCGAACAAGCAGCCTATTCCTGCAATGACAAAAGCAAGAGCCAAGGCCGGTCCAGCATGTTCGTTAGCTGCAATGCCGGTGAGGGTAAAAATACCACCCCCAATGATGGCCCCAATTCCCAGGGAGGTTAATCCCCAGCGGGTTAAAACTCTGTTTAGGTCGTTGTTCTTGGCCTCCTGTTGGTAGGCTTCAATAGGCTTCTTTCTCCAAATTGACATGTGACGTTATCGCTAAACCCCAAATATAAGGTTTATCCAATAACCCCCAATTCTTTGCCAACCTTCGTGAAAGCCGCAATGGCTTTATCCAGGTGTTCGCGCTCGTGCGCGGCACTCAGCTGTACGCGTATGCGCGCCTGACCTTTGGGAACCACCGGGTAGAAGAACCCAATGACGTAAATGCCTTCCTCCAACAGACGATCGGCCATCACTTGGCTGAGTTTTGCGTCGTACAACATGATGGGGACAATGGCACTATCCCCGTCTTTGAAGTCTAGGCCGCTGGCTTTGATTCCAGCTTTGAAGTACTTCACATTGTCTTCCAATTTATCACGCAGCTCGGTGCTCTCGGTCAACATATCGAGCACTTCGATGCTGGCACCCACTATGCTTGGGGCCAATGAGTTGGAAAACAAGTAAGGACGGCTGCGCTGGCGCAGCAACTCGATGATCTCTTTGCGGCCGGTTGTGTATCCGCCCATGGCACCGCCCAAGGCCTTTCCCAAGGTGCCGGTGATGATGTCGATTTTGCCCTTTACCCCACAATATTCAGGAACACCCACGCCGGTGGCTCCAATAAAACCAGCGGCATGGCATTCGTCAGTCATGACCATGGCATCGTATTTCTCACACAAAGCCACGATTTTATCGAGCTGAGCCACATAACCATCCATGGAGAAAACACCGTCGGTAACCACCAATTTGAAGCGGGCACCCGCGGCTGTAGCTTCTTGCAACTTGGCTTCCAAATCAGCCATATCGTTGTTTTCATAGCGGTAGCGCATGGCCTTGCAAAGGCGCACGCCGTCGATGATGGAGGCGTGATTCAAAGAGTCAGAGATGATAGCATCTTCTGCGCCCAACAGAGGTTCAAAAACACCGCCGTTGGCGTCAAAGGCAGCGGCATACAAGATGGTGTCTTCGGTGCCGTAGAATTCGGCTATTTTGCGCTCCAATTCTTTGTGAATGTCTTGAGTTCCACATATGAATCGAACCGAGCTCATGCCAAATCCGTGGCTGTCAATGGCCTTTTTGGCTGCTTCTACCACACGCGGATGACTGCTCAATCCCAAATAGTTGTTGGCGCAGAAATTGATGACCTCTTGCCCATTATCCAAGCGAATTACAGCGCCTTGAGGCGAGGTAATGATGCGCTCTTTTTTATACAATCCGGCTTCTTCGATGGCCTGCAATTCGGCCGCTAAATGGTCTTTGATGGCTCCGTACATGAAGCAAAAATAAGGCATCAAGCGCCTAGGAACGCCAGCACTTGTTCCAAGATGCTTCGATCGTTCATCAACCTGGGTACCTTGTGTTGCCCTCCTAGCTTTCCGCGTGCTTTCATCCAGCCTCGAAAGGTTCCCTCGGGAGCTGCGTGAACCATGGGGCCGTGCATGGCCAAATCGCCTTGCCGCTTGGCCTTATAATCCCCATTGTTTGCCTGCAAAAGAGCATCCAAGGTGCGCGCAAAAGTGTCCATATCGGGAACAGAACCCTCGAACTCGACCACCCATTCGTGCCCTGGTTGACCCATGTCCAAATAACGCGGACCCGCCGTATAGTCGGTTACTTTGACCCCCAATTGCTTGCAAGCTTCGGTCATAGCCGAATCGGCATTCTCGATGACCAATTCCTCCCCAAAGGCATTGATGAACAACTTTACACGACCCGTGATGGTGAAGGTGTAGGGGCTGCGAGAATGAAAAACGACCGTGTCACCAATGGCATAGCGCCACAATCCCGAGTTGGTGGTAATTACCATAGCATAGGGTCTACCTACCTCTATCTCCCACAGCGGAATGCAACGGTCAGGGCCTTGATCCAATGCATAAAATTCATAGAAAACCCCGTGATGGGTCATCAACAGCAGAGCCGATTGATCAGCATAAGCCTGAACCCCAAAAAATCCCTCGCTCGCATTGTAGGTCTCCACGTAATGCATGTGCGCATGGGGAAACAAAGCCTTGAACTGCTCCCGGTAGGGTTGAAAACTGACTCCACCGTGAATGAACAGCTCCATATTGGGCCATACCTCATGCATGTGGCTTGCGCCTTTGATCTCCAAAATGCGCTTCATGAGTATCAAGGTCCAAGTGGGGACGCCACTCATGCTGGTGACGTTCTCGTGGGCCACGCTTTGGGCCATGGCTTCCAACTTTTCTTCCCAGTTCTCCATGAGCGCAATGCTCATTTCGGGCGTGCTCTTCCAATTCGCCCAAACCGGCAAGTGGTTCATCAATACAGCTGAAAGGTCACCATAGTAACTGCGGTCAGAGAGCTGATTGACCTGGTGCGAACCGCCCACCAACAGCCCCTTTCCCTCAAACAAACGGCTCTCGGGCCGAAACGATAAATACTGGGTCAAGGCCTCACGTCCACCCATGTAATGGCTGTATTCCAAGCTTTCGTAACTGATGGGAATGAACTTGGCACTGTTGGAGGTCGTTCCCGAACTTTTGGCAAACCAAGTAACATCACCCGGCCAGAGCAATTGCTGCTCGCCTTTCATGTTGCGTTCGATGTAGGGCTGCAAATCTTCGTATTCCACGACGGGAACCAGCCGCTTGAAATCGGCGTAACTCAGCGATTCTTTGACCCCCAAAGATTCGCCGTATTGGGTTAGGCTCAGCTTATCGCTCAACTGCTGCAACAGCAATATCTGCTGCTCCTCGGCCTTGGAGACCAAACTCCACAATTCATCGTGGCGTTGACGAAAATACCAAGATATGACCGGGGCAATCACAGCAGCAATTTAACCCTCAATCTGCCCGTCTCGCAAACGAACAATGCGTTTGGCATGAGCGGCGATGTCTTCTTCGTGGGTTACCAACACAATGGTATTGCCTTGTTGGTGGATTTCCTCAAACAAAGCCATGATCTCATGGCTGGTTTTGGTATCCAAATTACCCGTGGGTTCGTCGGCCAACAACAAGGACGGTTGATTGACCAAAGCTCTGGCTACAGCCACACGCTGCCGTTGACCACCCGAAAGCTCATTGGGTTTATGGTGCATGCGGTCTTTGAGTCCCACTTGTTCCAAAACCGCTTCGGCTTGCGCCAGGCGCTGCTTGGTCTTCATACCGGCATACACCAGGGGCAATGCCACATTTTCCAAGGCAGACAAGCGATTCAACAAATTAAACGTCTGAAAAACGAAGCCTATTTCCTGGTTGCGCACCCGGCTCAATTCAGCGTCATTCATGCGGCTGACTTCGGTTCCATTCAACCAATACTGACCAGCTGAAGGCGTATCCAAACAGCCAATGATGTTCATCAGGGTACTTTTCCCTGAACCACTGGGGCCCATCAAAGCGGTATACTCCCCTTTTTCAATGTACAAATCAATGCTGCGCAAGGCATGCACTGTATTGCCTCCAAGCGCATAGGTTTTGCGAATGGATTCCAGGGAGATCAGCGCTTTGGATGAAGTCATTTATTGCCCCTCGATCACTTTGGGCACCCTGAAAAAATCACTGTCAGCCTTGGGTGCATTTTTCAAAGCCTCTTCGTGGGAAATTTCTTGAACAACCTGGTCTTCCCGCAACACATTATGGGACTCCGTCATGTAAATCAAAGGCTCTACCCCTTCGGTGTTCACTTGCTTAAGGGCTTCACACATGCCCAAGATTTTTTCCAAATCTTGACGCATGGTTTCTTTTTCATCATCGCTGAATGACAAACGGGCCAAATGGGCCAAAGCCTCTACTTTTTCTTTGCTAATGCTCATGTCCAAGCCGGGTAATTTTTAAACGCCCCGGAGCGTTCCAACTGTGAATTTATAACCTCGTACACCTTTTCTGCTAACTGAGGGATGTCGTCATTCGACAAACCAGTTGTTGGAATCGGCTTATGAATGATCATGCGCATTCTTCCCGGTGCTGCCAACCACTTGAAATTATTCATCAAACGGTGATTGTCGGGCATGGTTACCGGAACAATGGGAATTTGTTTTTCAATGGCCACTCGAAAGGCCCCAGGCTTAAACGGATGAATCAATTTAGGCGTGTAATCGGGGATTCTACCTTCGGGGTAAATGACCAGGTTGGCATCCAATTCATCCATCTTCTCTGACGCTTCCAAGAACGCTCGGTGCGCATGTCGAATGCTCTCTCGCTTGACCGAAACATCGAGGGTTTTGAACCAAATATTGAACAAGGGAACGTTGGTCAATTCGATTTTGGCCATGAAAAAATTAAAGCCGGGCAACAGCGAACCGTTGGTAATGATATCCAAATAGGAAGCGTGATTGGGCGCGAAAACATAGCGCTGATTCGGGTCCAGTTTCTCTTCGTAGCGTACCACTGGAAACATGCCCCCGACGTACAACGTGGTGTATCCCCAGACACGGCGAAGAAAATGCGCCAAGCGATACGTCTTTTTGCTCTGCAACGTGAGCCAAAACAGCGGATACATAACCAAGAATAAGACACAGAAAAATCCCATGGCATAGACCAGCCAAATCTTGCCCAAAATGAATTTCAACTTCAAGACTGTCCTCCTTTTCCTTGGTTTCGCACGTAAACCAACAGCGAAACCACCATTCCCAAAGAAAGACACATCATGAATTGGGCTCGGGCAAATGAACCGATTGACATGTTCTCTTGGAAGTTGGCTTTGGCCTCTTCGATGCGCTCAAGGCGCTCCTCTTCTGACACCGGAGTCTGGTCATCTGCTTCTTGAAAAGGCGCTGCAAAATGCTTTTCAATGGCCGAGTGATTGCGGGCCGTCAAGTCTTGCACGATGGCAGGTTGACCGGTTAAAACGTGCTGGTAAGCGGCCACGTTGCACAAGGCGATCAACACCGAAACCATCAGAGAACCAAAGAGCGCCTTTCCCAAGTTCATGGGTTTATCGCTGACGGCTGAATACAAGCTCTTCATGAACAGAAAAACCCCAACCGCAGGTATGATCAAATTGGCCAGCACGGGAACCGCCGAAACCAAACTGCGCTCGCGATATAAACCATTCAAATACTGGATCAACAACATGGCGGCACTCATGGAGCCAAAAGCCAATCCGTATAGGGACACTCGTCTAAACACCTAACAAAAATAGGACAGGCGGCCGAGACGGCCGCCTGTCACACACTCAATGGGTTAAAATGAGTCCTTCCAATGGACAATTGCTTACTCGTCAGAATCGTCTTCGTCAGAATCTGATTGGTATTCGTCAAAATTGTATTCAGGCAACAATTCTGACTTCACATGGCCAATGGTCTCGTTGAGGGCATCGACAAACTTGTGAAAGTCTTCCTTGTAGAGGTGAATCTTGGTTTTGACAAAGCTGCCGTCGTCAAAGCGACTGCGTTTGCTTTCGGTGATGGTGATATAAAAATCTTGGTTGCGCGTGGCCTTTACATCAAAGAAATAGGTACGCTTACCTGCTCTAACCCTTTTGGAAAAGACGTCGTCTTGGTTGTGAGAGTATCCCTGATTTTCCTCGTTCATGGAAATGGTTTTAGGTGGATATTCAAATGGTGGTTGAGGCAAATATGCGAAAATATTTTAGAGGAGCAATGACATTTTTAAGACATTATGCTTGTTCGTGCTGCATTTCGTACAATTGTTTATACAAACCCTCTTGTTCCAACAGGCTTTCATGGCTTCCTCGCTGTGCAATGGTTCCTTCTTCTAACACCCAAACCTCGTCAGTGAATTGAAGTGGAGCAATGCGGTGGCTTACAATGATAGCCGTTTTTCCTTTTAACTCGATTTTCAGTTGAGAAATGATGGCCTGTTCGGTTTCGGCGTCAACCGCACTCAAACAATCGTCAAGCAAGTATAAATCTGCATCTCGAACCAAAGCCCGAGCCAATGAAACCCGTTGTTTCTGTCCCCCAGACAAGGAAACCCCGCGTTCTCCAAGCAACGTTTGCAAGCCTTGGGGCCACTGAGACAGATCGCGCTGCAATTGGGCCCATTCAATGGCCTTGTTCAAGGTATCGGCTTGCCGATCTTGAGCCTGTGTTCCGAACATGATGTTTTCTTCGATCGTCTCAGAGAACAGGAATACATCTTGGGGCACATACGCTAAATGCGCCCGATATTCTTTCTTTTGGATGCTCGAAACCGCTAGCCCATCCAACCGGATATCACCCTCAAAACGAGCCCCGCTGTCTTGGCCCAACTGGGCCGCCAACAATTGCATCAAGGTAGATTTACCCGATCCTGTCTTACCCGTTATACCCAAAATAGAACCTTTGGGAATGCAACCCTTGATGCCATGCAAAGCAGGCTCTGATTTGCCGGCATATTGGAACGATTGAATGTCGATGCTCAGTTCTCGATCGAAGGCATAGCCCACTCCATCACCCTCTTGAGGCTCAGGATAATCCAAAAATTCGTTGATGCGTTTTTGAGAAGCCGCTGCTTTTTGAACCAATGCCGTTGTCCAACCCAAGGAAGCTACTGGCCATATCAACATGTTGAGATACAAAATGAACTCAGCCATGTTGCCAGGTGAAAAGGTACCTTCTTCAACGGCTTTGCCACCCAGATAAAGCACCAGCAAGGTGCTCAATCCCATCAGGAACAACATCAAAGGAAAAAACAGGGCGTTCACCTTGGCCAATTTGAGGTTGCGCTGCTGAAACTCCAGACCTTCCTCGTAAAAGCGCTTGTTAAAAGCAAACTCGGCACCGAATGATTTGATGACGCGAATGCCCGAGAACGTCTCTTGCGCCAGAGTCGTCAGCGTAGACAACTGTTCTTGAATGCGTTTATTGCCCACGTTGATCAATCGACTCACGTGGTAAATGGAAACACTGAGAATGGGCAAGGGCAACAATACCCACAGGGTCAATTCGGCATTGACCTTGATCATTTGATACAAGACGGCGATGAAGGTGAACAGAACGTTGGCGAAATACATGATGGCCGGACCTATGTACATGCGCACATTCGATACATCCTCTCCAATGCGGGACATCAAATCGCCTGTAAAATGCTGCCGATAAAACCCTTCACCCAATCGCTGATATTTGGCGTACAGCTGGTTTTTCAAATCAAACTCCACCTTGCGGGATACCACCACCAAGGTCTGGCGCATGTAATACATGAAAACGCCTTTGGCCACGGCTGCCAGCAGCAAGGCAGCTCCAAATGCCAAAGCCAAATGCCCTATGCGATCGGGTAAATCACCCAAACCCTCGCCCCGCATCCACAGGGACTGAAAAAGAGCATCGTCCAAACCCTGTCGCAGGAATGACGGCACAAGCACCGCTAGCACATTGGAAAGCACCACAAAACCAATGCCCGCTAACATGGGCCAGCGGTACTTCAACAAGTAAACATTCAACGCAAATAGAGCTTTCACAATGCAGAGGCAAAGGTAGGGGCATAGCCAAGGCTTTGTTCGCGAAAAGCATGGAATGACCAGGCTTATTATCTTTGTATAAAACAATTCAAGATTCTTTGACCGATTTGCTCTCGGAATTTTCTATTTAGATTTCCACATGCCGTGAATTGTTCGTATATTTGCAACCCATTTAGAGAAACCATGCACCTGACTGCTGAAAGAAAGAAGGAACTATTTGCCAAGTTTGGAGGCGCTGATACCAACACCGGTAGCACCGAAGCCCAAATTGCTATGTTTACCGAGCGCATTAACCACATCAGCGCTCATTTGAAAGGCCAGCGCAAAGACAAGAGCGCTGAATTGTCACTGATCAAATTGGTAGGTAAGCGCCGCAGCTTGTTGAACTACTTGGCCAAGCAAGACATTTTCAAGTACAGAGACTTGATTAAAGAACTCGGATTGCGTAAGTAATCTGGTATAAACTTATTGGAGAAAAGCCCCGTTCGCCTGCGCGAAACGGGGCTTTTTGCTTTAAAAAACATATCGATATGATGAATATTCAAACCCTTAGCTTCGATACCGGCGATGGCCGCATGATCGAAATTGAAACCGGCCGGTTGGCTCGCCAGGCTCACGGTAGCTGCGTGATCCGTGTGGGTAAAACCCACTTGTTGGCCACGGTGGTTTCCAACTACGATGCCCGTGAAGGCATCGATTTCTTGCCTTTGAGCGTAGATTACCAAGAGAAATTCGCGGCCGTTGGTCGCATACCTGGAAGCTTTTTGCGCCGTGAAGGCCGCTTGAGCGATTATGAGGTTTTGATCTCTCGATTGGTAGACCGCTGCTTGCGCCCATTGTTCCCTGAAGACTACCACGCTGACACCCAGGTGATGATTCAGTTGATTTCTTCAGATGAGAACATTCTGCCTGACACATACGTAGGATTGGCTGCATCTACCGCTTTGATGCTGTCAGACATTCCCTTCTTGGGTCCCATTTCTGAGGTGCGCGTAGGTCGCATCGACGGCCAGTTGGTATTGAACCCCACAGCTGAAGAATTGAAGAAATCAGACGTGGATTTGGTCGTAGGTGGTACCGCTAACGACTTGAACATGGTAGAAGGTGAAATGCAAGAATTGTCTGAAGAAGAGTTCTTGGAAGCCTTGAAATTCGGTCACGAAGCCATCAAATTGCAGTGTGCCCAGCAGTTGGCCTTGTGCGAACAAATGGGTGGTCGCAAGCCCGCTCGTGAATACAACCACGAAGACAACGACCAAGAGTTGCGTCAGCGCGTCATTGCTGAAACCTCTCCTGCCATTCGCGAAATTGCCCAGAGCGGCAAAACCAAAAAAGAGCGCTCTGATGCTTTCAAAGCTGTATTGAATGAATACTTAACTCAGTTTGATGGCCAAGAAGACAAAGACCGCATGGTTCGCTTGACCAAGAAGTACTTCCACGAGGCCGAGTACAACCAAATGCGCGCCATGATCTTGGAAGAAGGCAAGCGTTTGGACGGTCGCTCTACGACCCAGGTTCGCCCCATCTACACCGAAGTCGACGTAGTTCCCGCAGCCCACGGTTCTTCTTTGTTTACCCGTGGCGAAACTCAGTCATTGACCACTGTAACCTTGGGTGGTAAGTTGGATGAGCAGTTGTTGGACGCTCCTATGCACCACGGCCACAGCCGCTTGATGTTGCACTACAACTTCCCTTCATTCTCAGTAGGTGAAGCACGTCCCAATCGCGCTCCTGGCCGCCGCGAAATCGGTCACGGAAACTTGGCTCTTCGGGGTTTGAAAGCCATGATTCCTTCTGACGTTCCTTATGTGATTCGCATTGTTTCTGACATTTTGGAATCCAACGGTTCATCTTCTATGGCCACGGTTTGTGCCGGTTCTATGGCCTTGATGGATTCAGGTATCAAAATGAACAAGCCCGTAGGTGGTATCGCCATGGGTCTGATCACCGACGAGTCAGGCAAATACAAAGTATTGACCGACATTTTGGGTGATGAGGACCACTTGGGTGACATGGACTTCAAAGTGGTAGGTACTACTGACGGTATCACCGCTTGCCAAATGGATATCAAAATCAACGGATTGAAATGGGAAATGGTAGCCCAGGCTTTGAAACAAGCCCGCGACGGCCGTTTGCACATTTTGGGTGAGATGGACAAATCCATCACGGCTCCTGCCGCTGATTTGAAGCCCCATACTCCACGCGTAGAAATGCTGGTCGTAGACAAGGAATTCATCGGCGCCATCATCGGTACCGGCGGTAAGGTCATTCAAGACATTCAAGCCCGTACCGAAACCACCATTTCCATCGAGGAAAAAGACGGTAAAGGATACGTGGAAATCTTGTCAAACAACGCTGAAAACATGGAAGCAGCCATTTCCATCATCGAAGGCATCATTGCCGTTCCCGAGGTTGGAACCGTGTACGAAGGTACCGTTCGCAGCATCATGGATTTCGGAGCTTTCGTGGAAATTCTTCCTGGTAAAGACGGCTTGTTGCACATCAGCGAAATCACCTGGGAGCGCCTTGGCAGCATGGAAGGTGTGTTCAAAGAGGGCGACAAGATTGAAGTGAAATTGATCGAAGTAGATGCCAAATCTGGCAAACTGCGTTTGAGCCGCAAAGCCCTGTTGGAAAAACCTGAAGGGTACGTGGAACCAGAACCCCGTGAACGTCGTCCAGGTGGCGACCGTCGCGGTGGTGATCGTGACCGTGGTCGCGGCGGTGATCGTCGTGGCGGAGATCGCGATCGTGGACCACGACGCGGTTAATCTTAAGCTTGAGAAAAGGCCTCCGATTGGGGGCCTTTTTTTATGCTATCCCACCAAGCGGCTAGCCAGAATAGCACCACAGGGAAGGTCTTCAACTGAGCCTTAAAAACGATGAATTCCCGCAGCACACTGGGGTATAGATCGGTAGGTCCCAACAAGGTCCCTAAAACCAACAACACGATAAAAGCGCTTATCAACCCCGACCAGTGCCAAGCTTTTTCACGCGCTATATCCACCAAGTACAAAACCACCCCCATGACGGCGATGACAAAACTGGCAGATTCAGCCATGTGATTGAACAATACCATGAACATCAGCCAAGAGGCTGCATAGGGAACGATTCTCGCTTGAACCCGCTTGAAAAGCAAGGGAATGGCTTGTATGATAAGGCCAGCGAATAAGCCCCAAGTGCGGTGAGTGGGCGTTTCAAATCCGCCAAACCAAGCCTGTATCCAACCAAAAATGCTGTGTTTCAATTCGCTGCTGTGATCGCGCTGCAACAGATCGAGATAAGACGCATAATGCCCACTTAAACCCAGCAAGAGAGGCATTCCTACCAGCAGTACGACCACGAGCATCGCGCGCCAGAGCCAGTTTTTCCAAGCATCGGGCCTGAGCAAGAACAAGGCGAAAAACAAGACTCCAAAGAGTTTAATCAATGCACTCAGGGTAATAAAAACCGCCGCCGAAGTCCATTTCTCGCGCTGTATATCGCCCAGAGCCACCACCAACAGTCCAACCACCAAGCCGTTGCTTTGGCTGTTAAAAGCGCTGGTCAGTACCTCGGGTATGACCAACAAGCTCAAGGCCATCAAGACCCTTCCTTTGGCAGGGAAAATGCGAGACAAGGCCCACAGAGGAAGCAGCACATTCAAGATGTTCCAAGCAAGCAGTCCCAACCCCGTAGGCACGAGCGCGAAAGGTGCAAAAAGCAGAGCAAATACGGGTGTGTATTTGTACAAATCGTAATGTTCTGCGGGATAAGCTGCATACAAATCAAGCCCTCGCATCAAATGCCAAAACGATTGCTTGAAAATGATGAAGTTGTTGTACTCGGTGTAAGCAAAGCCCTGTACCAAATCTCCTTTGAGAGGGAGACTCAAGTTGCGCAAACTGGGGTATAGGGCAACGATGAGGTATACCAACAAAAAGAGGGAGATTGCTCTCCCTCTTGATATGTTTTCAAAAACCCGCATGGGTTCGAATTTAACGTACGCGTTGACCGTTGCTGAATTTCACAACAAACGCATCGGCAAAGCCGGCTGCCTTCAACACTCCTTGCTGATTGCGGGCTTCTTCCATGCTGTTGAAAGACTCCCCCGTGGTGTATTTATAGAAACCGTTTTCCTTGTATTCAAAGGCATTGGGAACTCCTTTTGCAGCCAACTCGCTTTGAGACAATTGGGTTTTGCTCACCATAAATTGAACCCGGTACTCAAAAGGTCCGGCAGGCGCAGCCGTACCCGTGGTGGGCATGTACACAGGCTTACCCGTTTCGCTTGTAGTCCCAACTGCAGGAGCACTTGGCTTAGAGGGAGTGGCGGCGGGAGTTGCAGGAACAGATCCAGCAGCTGAAGTCGTAGGCATGTAGCGAGGACGAACAAAAGCGGCTGGCGTTTCAGCTGCTGGGCTCTCGTTGGTCTGGGTAGCTGGTGGGGCTAATCCTGCGCCAGATTCGCCGCTGATGGCGTCTTCGATGCTGCTAGTCTCAGAGCTTGGCGTTTCTGCAGCAGACTCTTCAGGAGTCTTGCCTGGCAAACACTGAGGTGCTTCCACCTTATCGGGGATCCCGTCTTCATCGCTGTCGGTATCCAAGTAATCGGGAGTGCCATCGCTATCGGTATCACGGGGATTAGCAGGATCATTGCCAGCTTCCATATCATCACCCATGGTATCGTTATCTGAATCTTTATCCAAATAGTTGGGCTTGCCATCTTTATCTGTGTCTTTGGTTCCTTCTACTTTGTCTGGAATTCCATCGTTGTCACTATCCAAATCCAAGAAGTTGGGAATACCATCGCCATCGCGATCTTGAGAGCCTTCAACCTTATCCAAGATATCATCGCCATCGCTATCCAAATCCAAGTAATTGGGTTTGCCATCAGCATCGGCATCGTTCAATCCCTCGAGCTTGTCTTCAATTCCATCACCGTCTGAATCTGTATCGATGCAGTTGG
>Ga0222714_10002014_pt1 | contig 22236 bp, 38 predicted proteins | sample C33_3DmetaG_FD_165048 | JGI IMG/M metagenome (GOLD analysis project Ga0222714, IMG submission 165048) | Estuarine water microbial communities from San Francisco Bay, California, United States - C33_3D | ecosystem: Environmental > Aquatic > Marine > Unclassified | place: USA: California...
CCCGTGGGTAGGTTCATTCGGTTGCCTCCCTTGTCGGTATCCCAACAATACCCCCGCAATTCCTTGATCAATTCCACGGATTGGGATGTCACCAAATATTCCTGACCCTGCATCAACTGTATTCCGTAGTTGATGGAATCCTTACCCTTGGTCACGCCCTTGATTTGTTTTCCATACCGCCGTATTTCCTCGATGGATTTCGGTTCGGCCGAATCGGCATACACACGGATGTGGTCGGGCAATTGTTTGGCGATATCCGAATTTATCATGCCCGTGCGGTATACGATTTGGTTCAAAATGCGTTGGTTGTCGTATTGGTAGATTTCTACGATGGCCGTTGGGTCATTGGTGAAACCAAAGTCCACGCCTAATCCAAGCAAACGGGCTTCGGGTGGTATTTGGTCGATGGTCTTCCAATTGTTGAATATAACGCCCTCCAAATTGCCGATTTCCCCCAAGCCATACACACGCCACCAATTTGCCCAATACGATGATGTGGCGGCCTTATCACGGGCCTTTTCGATTTCGGTGACGATGGATGCGTCCAAAGCTTCGTTGTCCTTGTACGTCAAAACCACCATATCCGAATCGGGGTCGGATACCAATTCCGTGTCCACCCAAAATTCGGTCACGGGGTTGTAGTCCAAATAAATGAATCGGCGGGTACGGATGGCCAGTTGATAGTAAGATTCCCATTCGATGTTGTTGCACTCATTGATGAACAACACGTCACGCCGTGCGCCTCGAAGCTTATCGGGTTGATCGGCGGAAAAGAATTCCACGAATGCCCCGTTTGAAAATTGGTACGTTAACGTGGATTTGTTCCATTTGTTGGGGTCGTACATTCCCACCATATCCATGATTTTGAGAAAGTCACGGATGGCACCACGGCGCAAATGCGGGATGGATTCCGCCACAACGGATATTTCCACATTGGGGTTTTTGACGGCATAGTCAATCAACAACGGGATGATGGAAAACGTCTTGGATGACGATGTGCCACCCCGCACAATGCGAACGCGTTTGCGTAATGCGGCGATTTTACTTTGTGCCGTTGTCCTTTGGAACATCCAAATCCAATGCGTTGAAAATAGGGCGTTCGGCGGTCACATCAATTTGTTGGGTGGGCATTCCGTACCCCGAATCCATCAATTTTTGGTATGCCTGCACATCGCCATTTCGGGCCTTTTTGATAAGGGCCAATGTCATGATATCCTCTTGCGACAAATATTCCGATTCACCCGTAATGGGGTTCTTGATTGATTCTGCCGCTTCCAACCACTTGCGTGCGATGGTGCTTCGGTTCTTCGACCCCTTGGGGCGGCCGTTCGGGTTCCTCGATTCCCCAGGTTGTATGGGTTTCAAATTGTCTATTCCTGCCATTGTTGTTTCTTTGTTTTTGTTCGTCATCGGCCAATTGGGCCAAAACTATTTTATCATTCATTTGGTGGTACGGGTAAACGCGACCAATATTTCACATTGACGATTTGTTCATCCACGTATTCAAACCAATATTCATCGCGGTACCATGCCAAATAATAGTCGCCATTGTAATCCAACACCAAACACAGTTCAAATTCATCGGGTGGGGTTTTGCTGTGATCCCTCCAAACTTTACTCATAAGGTTCTCCGTTTCTTTTAATAACGATATTTTGGTCAAGCTTGCGCATTCGGTCAATGATAACTTGGCAATATTTGGGGTCAAGTTCCATGCCATAGCATTTGCGTTTCAATTGATGGGCGGCGACCATTGTTGAACCGCTTCCTAAAAATAAATCAGCGACCAAATCATTTTTATTCCCCCATTTTTCAAAAAACCATTTTGCCAATTCAGTTGGTTTTTGTGTTGGATGCACTCGTGTTTTTGTATCGTCTTTTTGCATACCATGATGTCCAGACCATAAAATCCTGGCCACTAATCTTTTGTGTTTTTGTTTTGACCAACACAATTCAAAAGTATTTCCACTGACCTTGTCCATATTTTCATCGCATCGTTTATCCCATACAACCCAACTACCATCGGTTCGGTTTGGTATTAATTCAGCAAAATAATCCGCACCCCAAATAAACACCTCCTTGCAATAATCAAAACACGCAAAAATTGTATTAATCAATTCGGGAACAAAATCATCGTTATCGCCCTTTACCTTGTCAAATCTATTGTTTGTTTTGCGGTGCGTTTTATCATTTGCAAACATTTGATCATAATTTGTGTCTAAAAACATACCATACGGGGGGTCAGTAAAAACCATGTCTGCCTTTTCCCCATTCATCAACATGGCAACCGCATCTGAATCGGTTGAATCCCCACACAACAAACGATGTTCACCTATCTCAAAAAGATCACCCAATACAATATCGGTTTCAATGGTGTCGGGTTGTTCGTAATCGTCTTCGACCGCATCAATAACCTTGGGTTCAAATTCCAATGGCAAATCCAATCCCCAATGATCCAACAATTCAACATCCCATTCGTTGGCCAATTGGTTCCAATCCCATTCGCCGAATCCGACATTGTCTTTGACGATGAATTCCCGTTTTTGTTCCTCGGTTAGGCCCTGGGCAATTTGGACGGGTACGTCTTCGATGCCCGCTTCCATGCAAGCCCGCAAACGCATATTGCCCCCCAACACGATGTGATTTTCATCGATGACGATGGGACGCAATGCCAACATTTCGGGAAATTCCTTGATGGATTGAACGAGCTTTTTGAACTTGGCATCCTTGATGATGCGGGGGTTGTGGGGGTTAAGTTGTATTTCCGTGATTTTCATATTCCGTGCCTTTCCATGAATCCTTTGTGTACCAATTCCAACCATTCGCGAAATTGCTTTTTATCGCCGTATTGGACGTGGCAATCGCGGCATAACAACATCAAATTGTCGATGGTGTCGCGGTGCTTTGACCCACCCATGCCACGGGCGCGAATGTGGTGAACGTCCGTGCCTCGGTATTTGTTGCAGGCTTCGCACTCCAATGGTGAAAGCCCATCAAACCCAAAGGCATCAAGGTACATTTTAACGTGTTTTTTCAATTATCGTTGCTTTTAATCGGTCAAGGGTATCCCATGATGCGGAACATTCGCCGATGGTTTGTTTGTAACGGCGTATCCACCCTTCGGTTTGTGCCAATGCTAATTTTTTTTCATAGTCCTTTTGGCGGTTGGATATGACGTTCATTTCCAAATCGATGAACCGCAATATTTGTTTGATGCGGTCATCCGTGCGCACTACATTAAGCGTCATAGGTTTCGAATACGGCATTTAGTTCGTTAATCATGCGTTGCCATTCGCGGGGGTTGCACGTGCATGGTTTATACACCCGTTTCAATTGGAATATGCGGTGGTACATTTTGGCGATTTCCTCCGACTCCATGTGCGTGATGGTGGTATTTTGTTGTTCGCGAAATGTCTTCATCCAATTGTATTCGAATTCCGTCATGCATAGCGGTTGGCGATATGGCACCAATGCATTCAATTTAACCTTCCGTTCCTCGCATCCGCAATCCTCGCCCGCGATAAACTTCACGGCTTTTTCAATTCCCGTGGCTTTCGTGATTTTCTCGATCGTATCCCCGATACCGCGTGATGGTTTCCGTGTCTGCTTTCTCTTGTATGTACTCATGGTATAAGTGTTTAGAATGTTTTTTAATGTATTCCTTGGCGTTTTTGATGGTATTGAATACCGAATGTGTGGGTATGCCCGTTCGGGCTTCAATTTCACGAAATGAATGCCCATGGACGAAATACAATTCCAACATCATTTGGTCGTAATCCCTCATTTCGTCAATGCATTCCCGTATGCGGACCATCAATTCGGCATATTTGTATTCGGATTTTTCGGGATCGTCAATCGGGCAAAATTCATCAAACGAATCGAACGTGCGGTTTCGTTCGCGAAATGTGTCCACAACGGCGGATTGTAATATTTTGAAAATGTACAACGTGTTGACACCACTTGGTGTTGCCATGCGGTTCAAATGCCCTTCGCGTTCTTGGATTTCCCCCAATTTCAAATACATGGTTTGGACGCAGTCGTCGATATCCGAACCACGTGCGCCTAAATAATTCGCCATGCGCCGCCATCGGGTGTCTTCGATTGCTATGTCGGCCAGGGTTAGCATTTACGCTTTGCAAATTAGTCATTTTTCGTTCAAATAAAAATTGATGGTATCGACAAATTCATCAACCGACCGCACCACCACGTATTTGTATCCCGCATCGGTGACGTGGCGTTGCCATTCCTTTTGCGTATCGGTTTGCCGACCCGTGGGTGTTTTCATTTCGATAAACAATGCGGGGTGTGATTTTGGTACGAACAATGCCAAATCCGCAACCCCAGCCGTGACACCCTCTTGTTTGAGCAAAAAAGCTTCGCGCTTGGAACGATGCCGCCCGTTGGGTATGTGGATTAACAACGGAGCCAATTTTGGGTATTGGTATCGAAACCATCGAACACATTGGATTTGGATTTGGCTTTCGTCACTCATTTTTTGAATACCAAAACGTTTTGATGGACTTTGACCAATTTTTGTGATTTCATATTGCCATTGGCACGCATCGATGCGGATGCGATCGAATTTAACAATATGGCTTCGTTGTAAAATGCCATGCCACATTTTTGAAATGCCCGTATCGTATCGGGAACAAAACCAACATAATTGCCACGTTTATCGCGTATTTCACCAACCACAAAACACGCGTATCCATTTGGTTTTAATAGCGAACACGATTTTGCAATAATGGATTCATATGCCGTCATGAAATCGTTGTATTCCATGTTTGAAATATCACCATCCAAATCACTATAAATTTCCAAATCACCATAGGGTGGGCATGAAAAAACAAAATCGTATTGTGCATTCATGCCATCCAAAACAACATTAGAATCACCAACGTACCAATTTGGTTGATTGTTTACCGCCAATATTTGCAACGCTTGTTCACGATTGCTTTCAATTTGTTCGGTGCGTATGTCGATTCCCGTGTATTTGTACCCCAAATAATTCGCTACAATTCCACGCACGGAACCACCCGCAAATGGATCCAATATTGCACCACCATCATTGCAAAACCATCGGTACAATACTTCACACAATGCAGGATCAAATATGGAAACATATTCCGCCGTATTGTTTTGCTTTGATTTGGTATCCATATGAATCACGGAAGAATTGCGGCCAACTTCCGATTTGATCCCCAATGCCTTCCATTGTTTTTGCCGATTTCGCCATGATCCACTTTTTGTATCCAACACGGAAAAAGGTGGTTCAATGAATTTGTCACGCAAAATGACATCCTCAATAATTGGGTTACCAAACAAATCAACGTTCACCGCAAAATTGCTTTGATTTGATCGATTTCATACACCACTTCATCGATGGTCATGGATTCGTGTTTGGTGATGGTGTCCCGAACGATATCCAAATATTTGACGGCCAATTGTTTTTCTAATCGGTCAAAATGATTCAGCATTGCACGCACCTTGGCGATATCCATTTTGCAATCGTGGCCGTACGTATCCAACCATTCACGCATTAAGGTCATTCCACTTTGCATAATAATCATCAAAAAATTGTTGGCGTTGGGTGATGGTCATGCCATCGGTTAATACACTAAATTCCACAAATTTCATTTTTTCAATGATCAACGACATTGAAATCGTGGCATCGGAATAATTGTTTTTGCCTTCCGATTTGAAAAGCAATTGCATGGGCGTATCGGGTTTGTTCATTTGTTACCTCCGTATGTTTCGTTTGTCATGTTTTTTAGTTCATTTACTGGACATTTGTGGCTCATTTTGGTTTGAAATTGAGCCTTAAATTGCACTATTGGTATAAATTCTGTCGTAATTCGGAACATTGCCGAATTAAAGTGCATTTAATGACACCAATTGCATATAATTTGTGCGTTTTAAGGGACGTTATATGTTTATTCATACCCCAATTGGCGTTTAACATCCTTTTGATTGCCTTGTCTCTTCGCGTAATTCTTGCCACGCAATTCGGGGTGCAATTCCTGCACCTTTCTCCGTGCGCGTGTGACCGATTCCGTGGATGCCAATTTGCCATCCGAATGAAGCTTCAAAAAATTCCATGCGTTCATGGTGACAATGTTTTGGCCCAATCGTTTAACTTGGGCATCCCAAATGATGGCCATCAACAAATTGTCGTTGTCGCGTGCGTCCTCGTATTGTTCCAATACGTTTTTGACTTGGTTAAATTGTATTTTCATGGTTCAAAGTATAAAGTGCAAATTTTGCCGCATCGGACATATCGTCCCAATTGCGGGTTGTTTCTTCGATTTGTGCGAACGTACGTTCAAAGTCCACCCGCTTATTTGATGGGATGGTTTTGGCCAACGATTTGGTGTACCGCGTTTCATATTCCACAATCCAATCAACCATCTGCGATATCTCGGCATTGGAAAACATATCTGGGTGTTCCATTTCACGCCAACAAATGGCCATTAAACGCGGCGAAATCAATTCATTGATACCTTGGTATGCCCGTTTGAATTTCGTGGCCGTAAATGCGATTGTTTGCGGCCAATCCGTTGGTTCGGGTTTGGGGGCCGCAAGTTGTTTTGGTTGCTTTCGTTCCAAGGTTTGCCAATTGTCGCGGCGGTATTGGTTCAAAATGGCCGTCACAAATGGCACGTTCAATCGCTTTGGTTTGAAAATGTCGGCGTATTTTCCCGCCAACCACGCATCAAACGCCATCGGCAACATTTCCACTTGGTACGATGCGTATTGTTTTTGAACAAACGCGGCAATTTCGGATATCACTTCGCCACGATCAATATCCGCCAAGGCGCACAATCGGCCCAGGGCGTTCCCAATGTGGTGGTGTTCCAAATCTTCAATATATTTCATATTCGCAATTTATCAATTTATTTTAATCAAACCAACCTTTTTGTGGGGCGTTCCAATCGATGTCGTCCCACCCTTGTTTTTTGGTGTATGGCAATTCATCCATCCAACGGCGTTGATTGATGTATGTGGTGAAATGGGGTAGGAATTCCAATTTTCCGTTGTCCTTGTGATTTTGGACATATTGTTCAACGTGGCCCATGATGGCTTTCATATCGTCCTTGGAAAGCTTTCGGAATTTGGCCAACGCGGTTTGTTTGGTTCCCTTTTTCCCGTAGGCATTCCATATGTGTTCGAACAATTCGTCAATTCGATTTTTCGGCCCTTTATTAGTTACAGTTCTATTATCAATTACAATTAAATTATCATTTTCATTTTCATTTTCCATATGGGGTTCCATATGCGTTTCCATATGGGCGGCCATATGTGTGTTCATATGTGGTTTTTCTTCTTTGGTTTTAAGATTACGGCGGCGTGATTCGGTGAAACGTTGGCGTTTGATTTGTTCATCTTCCAATCGTTTATTGAACCAAAGTCCGTTTTCATCCTGCGCGAATTTTTTGCGAACCACGGGCCAATGTGCCGCGAAATCGGATTCGCCCAATAACTGCATGATTTCGGATTCGTGCAAATGGCCGTTGTTGAATTGTGCGTGTAACAAATCCATATACACGCCCTTTTGGTGTCGGTTTAATAGTATGGTTCCAGAATGCCAATCATTCCAATACCATAACATTGCGGGGTCTTTTGACATAAAATAAAAAAGCCCAACGACCACGGGCGGCGGGGGAGCGCACGCCCATAGTGTTGAGCAAAAGGTGTTTTCACATAGGACACCTCCCCGTGTCCGTGAATCGTTACAATATTAACGCTTTTCTTTTGTTTTGTTTTCGATTTCGTACGGATCAATTCCCTGAAACCTTAACCATGCCCGCATTTCGTTGGAAACGTGGCCATGATCATATGGCGTTTTTTGGTCAAACCATGCCACCTCGCGTTCGGCACGTTCGATATCTTGTTCGGTTTTTTTAGAATGGCAGGTCATCGCTTGTTCCATATGTTTTTGATTTGATGGCATCGTGTTTGGCATCCTCGGCCAAAGCTTTGGCGGTGTCTTCACCACTCATGACGTACAATTCGAATATTTTGGCGAATGTGGTTATTTGATGCAATTTGATTTCCCCGTGAATGCACAAATCCGTTGCGCATTTCAATACACTCATGCGTGTGATTCGCTTGTCGGTTTCGGGGTCTTTCGCCTTCGGTGCAAATGCTTGTTGTTGCATCTGGGCGGGCTTCACATTGTAAAACGTACGGCCGCCATGTTCACGTGATGTGATGGTGTATGCGGATTCGGTACCCACAACGAATTTGTTTTGGTCTTGGGACTTGGACAAATATTCGCCCGTGTCCCCATTTTCGAACGATACTTCAAATTTGTACATGGTGCCATACTGGCCATTCCATGTTCCGTTGGCGGCGACATTGGTCACCTTTGATTGCTTTTCCATGTTAAGTTGGTAATTGGTTGAAAGTTAAGTTTTGTCAAGATTTCGATTTGTTTTTCCAATGACAATTGGTGGCGGCGGAATTTGTAGCGGTACGATGCGGCGGTGTTGTAAGGTATGCCCATCTTGTCCGCCATTTCCTGCAACCCCATTGTCATGGCTTGTATCATTGCTTCATGCGTTTCCATACTTTGCAAATATACAATATAAGGGCTACAATTCCCACAATTTGCGGCGTTCGAATAGGTGAACTTGATACAAATATCCCCATCGTTCGCGGTCAATGCCATCGCGTACAATCACAATCACTTCCCCATTGGGATGGTAATGGACCTTGACGAATGTCATTTCATCGGCCCGTTCGGCCCCGTGTTGCCCGCTAAAAATGACGGGCGTACCCTCGGCCAGTTTAATTGCTTCCTTGAACGTCATACATTTTTGAATAAATTTCCTCGAATGTCAAATGGGGGCATTTGCGGGCAAGCTCGACCATAATACCCATTGCGTGTTTTTCACTATCCATGAAGATTTGACGATTCACATCCACATTCAAGTTTTTCAGTAATTCCAATACGATTTCCATTGGTGTCATTTGGCCCTCCCTTTATATAGTTTTTTCCGTTCCTTGTACAACGTACGTTGCCAATCGTTGAAATCCGCAATGAATGGATCGCGTGGTGGATTTGGGCGTGGTGGTACTTCGTCAATGTTGTTGGATGCCATCACTTTTTTGGCAATGTAATAAATGGCGGCCACCGCAACCGATACGGCCATCAATGTCCATGGGCTTTGCCCTACAAATTCAATGTGTGTCATATGTATTCAATATCGCAATGTTCCTTACATTCTGAACAAAACCCGTCATAAATGATTGTGGCGTTGCAACAATCCGAAACGGGTATGCCTTGTTCCTCCTCGGGGAAAATCAAATCATCCTCATGAATGGTCATTAAACGTTCCTCGAATTTCATCCAGTAAATGCCAACGCGATCGGTTGGCAACACCTCCACGGCCTTGCCGTTGCTTTTGAGATGTGCGTGTAGTGGGTTTTGCATAGTTCAAATATACACCTATTTTGTCAATTCGCAATACGCAATACAAAATAAAACAAAATACCACCCATTTTTTTGTGAATGGATGGTTTCTTGATTAAAGGGCTTTCAATGCCTCGATCAACTTGGGTTGTGGGGTTACGTCAATCTTGTCCTTACGCACGGAATTGTGCGTGTAAACGCCGTATTCGCCCTTCAATGCTCGTGGGCATATATCCCAAATATCATCCTTGTAATCCAAATCGATGCCGTATTTGTCGTGCCAGAGCTTCAAAAGGTACACCACGGATTCAATTTGCGCATCCGAATACGCGTGAACGTATTTGTATCCCTTGTATGGGGTTTCCAATTCCACCACTTCATCGGCGGGGACTTCCTTACCCAAATAATGGTAAAACTTGCCACCCTTTTTTGTCAATCCACCCCAATTGCACAATTCAATGCCGATGGATATTTTGTCCAATGATTGGTAAGGTATGCCGTTGGCCTTGAATACATCGTTTTTCAAACCCAAATGGTAGGCCCAAAACTGTGATCCAAACCCTTGGACGATTTGTCCGTCACCCGCAATGACCACACACGTGGCAATTTTTACGGGTGTCTTTTCCCATCCACCAAATACGGGTTCGGCCTTCGGGCCACCCGCCGTATGGTGCAAATACACTTGACGTTTGGGCATTGCCTCGCGGTAATACCCACGGAATTCATATTGTTTTATCTTTTTCATGTGCCTTTTGTTTTTCAATCATTCGTGCCAAATACCACTGGGCCTTTTCAAGGTCTTCCAATCCGTTTTTCCGATCCCATCGAATGACGTATTTCATCACGTTGCCTTTCAAATACCCCATTTGTTGTTGGAATGGCATTGAAGCTTCGATTGCGTCAATGGCCTCGATTGACCCTTGGTAATGTGTTGGTTTGTTTACCCTATCCATGCCGTACAAAAATCGTCAAAATCGTGTTCAATTTTCATGGAATGGCCGCACGTGAATATTTCAACGCGGTCTTCAATTTGAATGGCCGCAATGACGTGATCCAAATCCACGTACCCCATTTCGGTATATTCGGCAATTCCGCCCAATATATCCTCCAATTCATCGGTTTCGTATACCACTTGTACTTTCAACAATCTCATGTCGTACGATATGTGTATCCAACAACGCGATAATCCGTGTCGTAATGCCCACCACCTGGGTGTGGGGTCAATGACAACCAACGACCGCCCAATGGCTTCGGTGCGGCTCCACGCTCCACGTGCCAACCTCCTTTGCCTTGGTTGTATTCTTCCTTGTATGTGGCCGTGCGCACATGGCATACATCCTTCAATCGCACTTTGTTGTGCCAAGTCAAATATTCTTGGGTATAGGTCAATTCGTAATCGTTGTGGACGTGGCCTTGCCATATCAAATCGGCACCCGCCACAAATACCTGCATCCTATTCGATTGAATGGTTCCCAATGTAACTGGGGCGGCACCACCCGCACCATGGAAATATTTGATTTTGTACGATGCCTTGTGTTTATTGTCATCACGGAAATTGTAAACAACCCAACCGCCGTATCCACCCGCTTGGATTGCGCTTTCGTTCTTGATATTAAGCCCTGAAACAAATCGTTCAATCACATCGGTTTCGGCACGTTTCAAAATGGATGTTTCGTGGTTGCCATATCCGATGACCCGAATCAAATGCGCATAGGGTGAAAACCATTCGATGGCCTCACCAATCACGGCATCCAAATAATTGTTGACGTTGTGTTGGGGTAAAATATCCGATTTTGATTTGCGTGGGTCGTATGCGCCCTGCATCAAACAAAATGTGTCGCCGTTGAATAAAATGTCGGCCCCGTGTTCCAAAGCTTGATCCAAATGCCGTTTCAACAAATGGCGGTCGCATTTGGGGTTGTCGAAATGGATGTCGCTAATAAGCAACACCAATCGCGGGGTGAAATCACAATTGATTTCGTGTACGTTATTCTTTTTCACTGCGGGCGAATTTGTCAATTGACGTGAACCCAAGGCACGCAATTGTCACCCATTCAACCGCCGCCACCAATTCGGATGACGGGGCGATGTCTTGCGGCGACAATGAATTGTGTGCCATGGTGCCAAACAATACGATGGCCCCCACGATTCCCACAACGCGTTTGGATGAAATTTCACCCTTGTCGCCTTTGAACATTTCAAATACTTTTTTCATAGTGTATCGGATACGCCGTTCAACTTTAACGCGTTTTGGTAGCGCATTGAATCGGCAAATTTTTCGGCCGCGATTTGATCCATCAATTCCTTGGTGGATTTTGGCACGGGTATTTCAAAAACCTCCATGGTCATTTCCATTATTTCGACCTTGGATTCCAATTGCTTTTTTTCCTCCACCTTTTGTTCCACAATCGCATCGGCCTTTTCTTTTGCGATTTGCGTCACTTTATGGGCGTTTTGGATGTTCCGTTCCACCCGCATCAACATCGCGTCAATTTCATCGGGTTTTGGGGCTTGTACGGCCTTCAATGGTGTGGTGGCCGCATCCAAAATGAATGCGACAAATACCAATACAACGGAAATGTACATTAACCTCATAGTTTTTTCATCGTGTTAATCAACCGCAATTCGGTGATGGCGGCCGCCAATGCACTATCCGATTTTTTCAATGCATAGTTCATGCGGTCAACCTTCACGTTCAAAGCTTTGATTTCAAAACGGGCTTCCTCCAATTGTGTTTGATATTGATGCTTAACGTCATAATACAAATACGACACGGCAATCAACATACAAAAGGCAACCGCCGCAACGGGGTTGGATTTGAATTGATCGAACGACACGGGGAATGGATTAGCGACCTTGTCCCCGATATTTTTTTGCGGGTTTGTTGTTTTTGGAGTGGACACCTTTGTTGTTCTTTTTAGGTTTGGGGCGGTATTTGGAAACCGATATGCTTTTAACTTTGGCCATTGGGTTCGGGAACTACACAATACTCACTATCGGGAAACTTGGCGCAATACCCTTTCAAGTATTCGCTCTCGCAACCCGCAAAAATATGCACCCCGCAAGGCTTCGGCCATACCTCGTAAGCGGTAAAATCGGCCAAAGGTTCTGTGTACCAAAGAATATCAACCGCCCATTTATCGGACTGCAAAACGCAAACGGGCATATCTTCGGCATCTTTGCCCCATTCAAGGCAAATAAAACCTATCTCGTGGACTGCGCAGCCTTTATAGGACTTGTTGCCTTCCTCGTCCGTTACTTGTATCTTGGCTTGGAGGGTTGCCCATTGTGTGGGAGTAAACTCGTATTTGCGAAAAGTTGTCATATTACAAGGTTGTTAGGGCGATACATTCGGCATCGGTTAGAGCGGTTGGGAATACTAAACATTGAGCCAAAGGCATTAAGGTTTGAAATGTATTATTAAGGCTTATTTCCGTAATAGTCGGTGCAGTTCCGCTTGTATCAATCATTCGTTGAACTCCGTTGATGTATGTTACAAATCGGTTATCCTCATAAGCCATTGCCCATTTAATTACCGAAGGTTGTGTAGTGCTTAAAAAAGTGCTAACATTAACGCTTGCATTAACTTGCTGCACACCGCCATCATTGATTAGCATACGGAATTGTTGGTTGCCACCCACTAAATCTTGCCATAAACGAATAAAACCAGCACTTGTATCTTCTTGGGCATAAACAAAACGCTCACCACCACCAATGTTTGTTTCGGGATAGTATATCGTTTCAAAGTAGATTGTGCCAGAGTTAGCACCAAACAAAGAGCCAATCCCCGTCTTGTAAGCCGCATCCGCTACCCTTGTAACCGCTGCCGAAGTTGTGGGGATATAGGAGGTGGGGTAGGAAACATTTCGCTCATATTGAAAACCCCATATATAAATACCATTTGTGCCATCAACAACAACGCTACCGCTTGAATTGTCAGCCACACCAATAAAAGGGTAAGCCGCTGCGGTTGATGATGTATAAACGGCCGAAATTCTATACCACCCGTTGCTTAATGCTTCAATACTTCCCGTGTAGTTTGTAGCCTCGTAAACTACTGTTGCCGTTTGCAAGTCAAAAATGCAGGTGTAAGTTGCATTGTTGTCAGTTCCAATAATTGCGTAACGCTTACCCGCTTGTTTAACAAAACCCGAAACAACGCCAGTTGTTGTTCCAGTAACATTTTTGTACTTACCTGCAAAATTCCCGCTTATCGCTGGATACATTAAATCGGCATTTTGAGTTCCGTCTGGGCTTACCGCTTGGTTAGTGCTTATTGTTGCACCACTACCAGAGTATCCGCTAAAATCCTCGCTCGGAAATACATCATTCGTCCTCTGCGGCTCAAGCAACAAACTCGGACACCCTCCGTCATAAGTCAAACGGGGAACATTTTGGCGGTCTGTGGTGGGGAAGTAGGGTTTGGCGGTTGAGCCGTAGTTTAGTTGTGCGCCATATATCAAAATACCTCCAACCCCATCTCCCGTAAAACTTCCTCCGTTGTTCGCATTTCTAACGCTCAAATAAATGCCAACGCTTGATGCAACGCCAGTAAAGGTTAAAATTGCTTTATACCATCCATTGCCAACGCTTTCAATAGTTGCAGTAGATTGAGAACCAGTGCCACCAACAACGCCAGTCGTTGCGTTGTAATATGCGTATTTGTCGCTTAATCCAGAATCAATAACGAACCAACTATATCCATCTGCCTTGATATATGCAAATAAAGTATATTGGTCGTTTGTGTATGTTATTGGCTCGTATATGTAATGGAAATTATTTGCATTATCTGCAACTAATTTATCGGCATTTGTTAATCCAGTTAATGGGTTTTCTGCTGCGTTTGCCGTTACACTTATACCCGATTTTTGCCAAATTGCGTTATCAAAAGTTTCTGACTCTTGCAACAAATTCCACGGCACATTCTCAACCAACCCCGCAGAATTTACACGGGTGCCGTCACTCGCACGGGTAAAGGTAAGGTCTCCGCTTCCGTCTGTGGGTTTTTGTGAATAGACAATGTCTTCCTTATACCCCGATGGGATTAAAACCAACGAAGCTTGATCCAATAATGTACTCATAAAATAGAATCTAAAAAGTCCAACGCGGCAATCATGCACGCAACGCCCTCATAATAACCACCATCCGCCGTGACGCGATTGGTGTATGCCAATGCAACGACCGCCCCATCTTGATTGATGAACGGCGTGACACCCGTTGAAATTCCAACAAACATTAAATGTTGTACAATACGATTGAACCCGATGACAACGTGATGGATGAAATGTAATTGCCATCCGCAACGCAATGGAATGGGCCAGGCAATAAAGTTTCGCCCGACAATCCCATTGTGGTCATCAATGAATTTCCGTCCTTATCCAAAATAGCCGAAACAACGGCATTGGCGTTGACCAAAAATCCACGAAATTTTCCCGTATTGGCCGATGTGTTGGATACAACCTTCGAACCCGTGTAACCTGCGCTGAATGCGCTTCCTGAAATGCTCATATTCTTAAAACGATTATTTTTCTAAATGTTAGGGTTGTCGCGTGATGGGGCCAATCCCTTGCGCCCACAATGAACCATCGCAACATTTTTTGGAATACGTATTTTTATCCTTGCATAAACACGCACGCGTTCCACCGCCCTGCGGGCTTGATCGTGATGGGGTTTTCCATTCTTTTTTCATCGGATTTTTTTAATAACTGCAATTAGACATAACACCACAATAATCCACATCCACCATTGGTCGTTTTTGTATACCACCTTGGGTACCGCAACCGATTTCGTGATGCGTATCGTATCCCCCTTGCATTTGGTGTATACCTTTATGATATCCTTTTCGCGTATAACTTGCGTATAAACGAACGAATCCTCCATTGTGATGGTATCGTATTCCGTGGTGACGAACGTGTCGGAAATCGTCCTTTCCTCGCGAACCACGATGGTATCGATGGTGACAATGGTTGGGTGAATGATGGTTGGATCTTTTTTTACGGCCCTTTTGACGTGCCATTCGGCCGAACACGATGTCATCAACAACACGATGGCGATGGCCTTGGCCGTGCGTTTGAAAAGCTCGCATTTGACCACGGGCAATTTGTCCATGTAGGCCGTTAATTTGGCCACCTTTTCGGGTTTGGGTTTGTATGGTTTCTTCAATTCCGTCATTATGTTGACGCTATTTGGCCAAATTCCGTCACTATATTGACGCTTTTTACAAATTCCAATTGACGTAATTCGATGGATTGGAATTCGGATATTCGCCCGATTGTTGATCCTGCGTATATTCTGGGAAATACTGCGGGAAATACGACAAATAATCCACCACACGGCGGCGGTATGTTTCGGCAATTTGCCGTTGGCGTGCCACCAATGTATCGATTTCACCCTTATCGGGCAATGCCGTATTTTCGGGGGTGTTGCGAACGATGCCCGCATTGGATACCTCATATCCATGGAACAACAACAAATCGGCCATGGAATAGTGAATCAACATCGGTTGGATGTATTGCGACACCAACGTGGCATAATTGCCCGCTAATGTTCCATTTTGGACATCCGTCAATACCTTGCGGTAAAGGGCCGTCCCCAATAATTCCTGCACCTGAATATCTTGGGCCACCTTCACGAATGGCGTGATTTTGTCAATGTCAAAATTCCCCGACAACTGCGTGTATTTGTACAATTCATCGCGGGTAATCAATAAAACGTCATCGTTTGCGTACATGGCTTATCTTTTTATGCGCCCTTGGTTGGGCAGGTCAATTGTTTTTGTTGATGCGGTCTTCCAATCGGGGGGGCTAAATGGCACGCCCGCGCCATCGGCGGATTGGGATGAAACGCGTTTGTATGTTTCCTCGATCATGCGAATATTCTCGGCTTTTTCCTCGGGGGTCAATGGGATGAATTTCCCTTTGATTTGTTTGCGTTTATACGTCAATCGGTACCATTGGTGGTGACAATTCACGCCGCCTTTGTATTTCCAAATGGAATAGGTGGTTTTGCCCTTGGGTGCGAATTGGCCGTTGATGCCTTGTTCACCCATTTCATCGATATCCTCACGGCGGTACACCACACCGCTTTTGGCGTTGGCTACCATGTTTTGACAAAATACCCGTGAATTGCCCGACAATTGCATCGGGGCATATCGGTATCGTATCAAATACACGCCCTTGTCATCCTTGGACTTTTGTTCGGGGTCGGCAAAACGCTTGAAAAACGCATATTCGCCATCGTCCGTGACGGGGGTTTCTTCAATCAAGTCCCATAATTGTTCATCGACCACTTGCCCCTTGTCGGACAAATATTCCAACCAAGCTTGTTCATCGGCTTCCGACATCTTGGCATCGATTTCCTTCAATTTGGATTCGGCCCATCGGATACCCGAATCACCGCCCCATGCATCCCACATCAATCCACCGCAACCCTCGGAATATGGGACATCCTTGTGTTGTTGGTGACGGCGAAATGCGGCCATGCGGGCAATCGTGTCCCGCGAAATAGGCTTGCCATTGGCCAGTTGGTTCGCCCTAATCTTTCCCACTTGGGTTCCACAATCACCCCACCCGTTTTTTTCGGCCCAATCCAATGCCTTTTTGGCGTTGTTTGACGCACTTTCTGGGTAATCGGTGTATGTTTCCTCCATCTCCATTTTTTCGCCCTCAAAATAGGAATAACAAATGGCGGCCGCTTGATCGTCATCCTTGCCCTCGGCCTTCAATACGGGAATGCAACGGGCGATAAATTCGTCCTTTGTTTCCCCCGCCGTGGGTTTTACCAATTCCACTTTGGAAAATCCGTATTCCTTTTCCTCGGTGACCTTATCAACGGGCTTGCCACTCAAATCCGTGAATTCAAGCGGTTGCAATGTCTTGAAATAAAGTTCCAACGATACGCCGTTGGCGTTCAATACCTTGGATACGCTACCAATCAACAAACGTTGAAATGGGCGGATTACAGTGTTGTCAAAAAGTATCGATGCGGTTTTCAATTCCTCGGCGTTGTTACCCAATCCCGTGGAATCCTTAATGCCCAACAACATGGGCGATGTCACGCGGTGGGCAATCAATATTTTTTGGATGCACTCGGATGACAAAAATTGGTATTGGTTGTGGGCATCGCTCAACTGCACGGGCGTAATGTCCGCCGATGAATCCTTGCCATCGTTCCATGAAATAATCCATTTGCCCGCATTGCTCGACCCTTGGAATTTGGCGGCGATTTGAGCTTCGACCATATCTTTGACCTCGGCGGGTGGTTGCCCGTTGTTGAAATTGATCAACATCGATGGGGCCAACCCGTTTTTGATGTTGTTGATATGGTAGTTGGCGATTTCGGTTTCCAATTCGCAATACTGCGTCCCACCTTGATAGTCAACGGGGGCGAAATAAAAATTACCCGTGGAATATGGTTTGATGACCAACATCGCTTCGTTGGCGTTTTTATCAAATCCGAATGCGTCAAAACGCTTGGGGACTTGCCCACGCTTCAAATTGGCCCAATCGGCGCAATAATAATACCCCGTGATGTCGCCATCCTCATTGCATTTTTCGGGACGTAGGGTCTGAATCGGCCAATGGTAGGCACGAACATATTTTTTTCGGTCTTTGGATTTTACCAAATGAATGGCACATTGGCCCAGCATCTTCAAATCCATGGCGGCATTGCGCAAACACTCGTCATCGAATAGGGTTTTGAATTCGATGTATCCTTGCAAATGGCGGTCACCGCGTACAACCTCCAATCCTTGGCCAAATATCAAATCGGCGATGCCTTTGATGGCGGCGTTGTTGGTCGGGGAACCATAATACAAATCAATCAAATATTGATAGTAATTATTGTCGGCCCCGTATTCGACCCAATCTTTGTTTTTCTTTTCAACGATTTCGGGGGCGGTGTACGACCCCATTTCAATAAATTTCAAATTGCTCATATCGTTACCCATTGGGGTGTTGTACCCGTGGTGGTTTGCCACGTCTTAAATGAATTGTTTATGTTGGTATTGCCGTCCGACCATGTGGCAAGGTATTCCCAGTACAATGTATCGCCGTTGTAAATGCGAATCAACATCATGTCCAAATTGGTCGTGTCCAATGATGTCATGTCGGGCATTGTGATATTGATACGGGTGCCGTTGCGGGTAATTGTACCCGTTGTGGTGACCATTTCTTTGGTTGGCTTATGCCATACCTCAATCGTGGCCGTGGCAATTGCCCCGAAATCCACGAACGGATAAAATGAAATGGATGTCGTTGAATTGTTAATGACCATTTAATGGGAAACGAAAATCGTGTGTTTTGTTCCATAAATGAAAAAAGGGCCATGACGGCCCTTCCTTCAACTTAACTATGAACCAAATTATGAAGCGATGGTGATCACGCTTCCCATTTCGGCGTAGGTTTCGGCATCCACGATTGCGGGGGGATTCTTTTCCATAGATTGGAAAGTCAAGGTGTACAAATGTGCATCGCCCAATTGAACGCCCCATGAAAGGGTACCGCCATTGGCATCACATCCGTTTACCTCACCCAACAACCAAAATTGGTCGTTTCTATCCCATACAATCACCTGCCAACGGCCTTGAACCAATGTTTTGGCCAAGTCCATGTCGGAATCACCCGTGGTGGGGGTGTTGCCCGATGGTTTGAATGAAAGGGTGAACGTGGTGTCGTACATGGAAACGCCATTGTCACGTGATGCGGTCACGGCGGTTTCAATGGTAGACAAGCCTTTCAATTCCCAAAAATAACCCGTTTTGTTGGTAGCGGGTGAACCGCCATCGTTCAACGATGTTACCAACCCTGCGGCATCCTTGGAAACGACAGTTGAAAATTCGAAAGGTACAAAGAATGCACCACGGATACCACCCACAAATTGTTTGCATGGTTCGTATCTATTTGCTAATGTATTGCAAGCCATTTTTTTATTTTTATTCGGTTAAAAAAAAGGGGCGGGGTTTGGTTCCCGCCCCCGTGGTGTTTATTTTATGTCAAACGAATTAGGTTACGTTCAATACAACTTGCTGGGCTACGTTTGAAGCGATGATACCACCCGTAAAGCGCATGATAACGCGAACGTTTTGGCTTCCATCGATATCGCTCATGTCGATAACCTTCACTTCGTTGGTGTCGCTCAACAAGCCAGTTCCAAAGTGCAAATCGGATTTCAATCCCAATACGCAATCGTAGTCATTCAAGCCAGGACACATCACAACGGGAATACCTTGGAAGTTCATGGGCTTTTCGCCAACGTAGAATTGGAAATTATAGTTACCTGCGGACAAAGCGGCTTGGTAAGCTTTCATGGTAGATGGGCCAACATAGAATTGGTATCCCTCTTTGCCATACAAAGCACTTGGAGAATAATCCAACATATCCTGCAAACGGGCAACAACGTTTGAACCCGTGGTGGCACCTGATGCGGTACGGGTGATGGCACTATTGTCCAACAAATAACCGATCATGCCTTCGGCGGCGGTTCCGTTGTAGAACAAAGTTGAAGTCCAAATACCCAATTCGATGGCTTGTGCAACCTCGGCGGCAACTTGGGCCAACAAAAATTCGTTGAAATCGGCGGGCAATTTCTCGAATGCGCTGAAACCAGCTTGGGCGGCTTCCCATGTAGTACGCAATTGGTTTTTGCACAACTGCAAGTTCACTTGCTTTTCGGTTGTGGTCAAAACGTATTCACCCAATGTGATTGAACTTGAATCGGTGAAATCGCAAGTTGCATCGGCGATTGATACGCTGTTCTGCCAGTTACGGATTACCTCTTTGTAAGCCACGTTGGGGTGGATGGTGATCAAATCTTTGGCAAGGGTTTCACCTGACAAAAGGGCGGCGGCAATGTACTTGCCCGCAAACTGACCCGCGTAGGTGTTTGGCGAAACAGTTGGCCCAGAGAATTTGTAATTATTCATGGTATTTTTTTGTGTTATTGGTTAGGAAAAAAGTTGGTTGAATACGCGGTCGGCGATGGTTTCTTGACGGCGTGCGCCAATCTTGAAATTCGCAACACGCTCGGGTTGTGCATCGGGATTGAATTTAGCGTGGGGGGCGGGTTCGCTTGCCAACGCCTTTTTCAATTCTTCGTTTTCTTCGCTCAATTTGATGTTTTCGGCTTTCAACGTTTCGTTGTTGGCTTCGATGGCACTCAAACGGGCTTCGATTTTGCTGAAATAAGATTCTTCCATTTCGGTTTTTGATTTTACGACCTTTTTAGGGGTGGCGGTCATTTCGCCTTTTTCCTCTTTCATTGGTACGTCTTCGGCTTCAACTTCCTCGGTGATTTCCTCGGTCACTTCTTCCTCGGTTGATACCTCGACAATGACACCCATTTCATCGGTTTCGATGGTCACGCCATCTTCCAACACGTATTGTCCCATGGGGACGGGGATATTGCCTTCTTCGGTTACGATGAAAACGGGTTCACCAATTGCAAAGTTTTCGGAATCCAATACAATGGTTCCATCGGCGGTTTTCTTTTGCGCCATTTCAACCTCGATGGTGGCTTCGGGTTTCATACCCAAGGCCGTCATTACGCGGTTCAATGTTTCTTTTGCGTTACTCATATTTGACAAACGATTGTAGTTTTTATTGTTCGGTTTTTAGGTAATTTGATAAGATTTCACGCACCTCGGACAAACGTTGTTCGGGTGTTTTGTGCGATGACAACGGGGTGGATTTGTCGGCAAAATATCCTTCGATTGAAAACCCTTTGACCTTGCCCGTTTTTACGTAATCCGTCCACACTTCCTCATTGTTGACTTTCATGGAAACGTACCATGTGCCTATGGGGTCATTCATTCCGTATTTCACGGATTTGTCATTGACCGCGTCTTCCTTGATCCATGATTCCACCAACGTCAATCCCTCGATTTTGCCATCGTGTTCCAACGTGGCGTTGTGTTGGCGGCCACGCATCAAATACAATTGCGAAGCTTTTTCGATTGTGGCTTTGGAAAAATAAACGTAAAATTCTTCGGGCGTGCCGTTTAATTCTTGGTTGCGGTAAATGGGTTTGTTGGGGATTAATGCAGGCCCCATCAAAATGCGTTTTTCCGCATCCAACGTTTTGAATTCCAGTTTGTGGTTGTTCAAGGCCACAAAATTGGATTCAATCGCGGGTGATTCAACGATGGAAATGGCTTCGATACCCGATGCCGCTTCCTCCTCGTTCAATATCAATTCAACGATTTTCAATATCCTTTTGATTTAATTGCCGCAATGATTGCGTCAATGGTTTTCACAAATGATTTATTTTCACTCACGCGCTTTTCAGCCTGTGCTAATGCAGGCACATTTTTGTGATCAACCCCAATGGAATCCAATTGTTTTTTGATTTTTTCGGATAGGGATTCAATTTCATTGGTATGTGTTTCAATACCCGCAATTGATTTACGACCTTGGTTTATTGCTTGATCCAATTTGGTTTTCAAATCACCATATTCATTGGCGGCAACATTGGATTTTATCGCGTTTTCCAAATCGGGGACTAATGCCATATCAATCTTGATTGCGTTCTTTTTCATATACATTCAAAACGGATTATCCGCCCAATGTTGCATTTTTACGTATGGCCCTATCCATAGCCGTTTGGGTGGACACATCTTGGCCAATGACATACGCCCTTTGCGGTTGTCCTAAATTCTTATTAAGGGTCGATTGCAATTGCGCATTCGGATTCACTTGTTGGCCTACAATACCCACGGATGGCATCAATGCGGAATAACCTCCGCCACCACCTCCACCGCCTGGGACATCGGGCAAATCGGTTTGCATAATCGCACGCACGTTTGCAAGTCCCGCCGCAATGACCGAAC
>Ga0222714_10002015_pt1 | contig 22218 bp, 22 predicted proteins | sample C33_3DmetaG_FD_165048 | JGI IMG/M metagenome (GOLD analysis project Ga0222714, IMG submission 165048) | Estuarine water microbial communities from San Francisco Bay, California, United States - C33_3D | ecosystem: Environmental > Aquatic > Marine > Unclassified | place: USA: California...
ATCTATTTTTATATTGTAAATGTGCTTCTGTGACCAATTTAGGATCATAATGATCCGGTAGGGGTTCTTGTATTGTAGGCATATTGCTATAGTAATATAATCCTTGTCCCCAAGTAAAACTACAACCTACAAACATTATACCTTTGCTTATTTTAGCATTTTCTTTTGGAATCATTCTACTATCCTCAAACACTAGAACTAATATCTAGTTCAAAATGTTTTATAATTAAATCTGTCAACATAAAGTTTGAAAAGGGACTCGGGTGCACCTTATCATAAAATTTGTATATGTCTGAACATGCACTCAGTATAAATTCTTTTTTATCTAATTCTTTTAAAATAGTTTCAGTACTTATACCGCACTTATCCTTCAATATATCCCACTGCGCAGTATGTAATGATAAAGTTTGACATTCCGGAATGTCCCGACGATTTAAAATTTTGGCTCTATAATCGTCTAATCTAAAGTCAGCCCAATTTAAAAGATTTTTTACTTTTGAGCGAAGGGGTGCGTGGCCTCCTATAATTGCCCATTTGGTACTGGGCGATAATTCATGAAGCATCGTGGCATAATTATAGGTTTCTTCGCCTATATAATCTAAAGTACTATCTAACCCTTTGTTTTTTAACATTTGCATATGATGATTATTAATGTTAAGATCCCAATTTAAATCTCTACACAATTCTGTATGATACCATATTATTAAATCAATACGAAAGTTATTTTTTAATGATGATTGTATATGCGTTTCGGCGATACCCAATTGAAACCAATTTTGATTGCCACCAAAACTTCTATTATTAACATTATGCTTCAATGCTAACAAACGAAAGTCCATCCAGTTTAAGATATTGTTATCTTTTATTGCTAAATCTTTATGAAAAAAAGATTGGCTTGCATATCTATTGCAAGGAACAATAGCCCAACTATCGCCTATTATTAGAATATTTTTCATTTATTTTCTTCTATATGCCTAATAACACTATCGGCTATAACTTTATGGCATAGTAAACTAGGATGACTATCCCAAGGAGGATTCTCAAAATTTTCGGTGTCTGTATGTATAAGTAATTCAGGATTTGTAGCCCAGTCTCTACAATCTCCACCTATTAAATCGTGTATTGAATTATAACTTTGTCCTTTATAATGTAGTTTTAATAATTTTGAATTCAAATATTCGTCTTGATAAATGTATTTTTTGTTTTCCCAGGGCCAAGTTGTTAATATAACTTTTATACCTTTACTTTCTAAATCTATTAAAAAGTGTTTTACTCTTTGGATACTTTCATACTCTATCTCAACCAAATAATCATCATAAGAAATACCGCGTTTTTCTAAATAATTATCCAATGCTACTCTATATTCTTGATGATATAAAAAAGATAACAAGTTCCCAGAAAAATGCTTCTTTCCATCATCAGTCACAACATCTAATACGTCACGATATGCCTGTGTAAGTTGAAATACAAAATGACTTATTTCAGACGGTTCTAAACGTCTAAGATTTTTACCTTGAAATCTTAATACATTTGGTTTATCTATATCATCAATTTGATTAAAGTGTGTATGTGCCCAATTAATAACATCAAGATTGCTACCACCATTTTGTTCTTTTACAAATTCATAAGAACCAAAATGATTTGCTACCAATCTGGGGAAACGATTTGCTTCTATGAATTTTATGTGCGCTTCTGTTAATAATGTTTTATCATAAGATAATTTACCCGGTAATCTATTAGTATGTAAGTTGGAATAATAGTTTAATCCTTGCCCCCATGTAAAACTACACCCACCAAACATCATTCCTTTTATAACTGTTCCACTTTTAGTTTTCATAGCCAGCCTTCTTTTTCTATATACCTAATAATATTATCTGCTACAACTTTATGACCTAATTTACTAAAGTGAATATCTTTAGGGGTAACTATAAAATTATCAAAATCATGACTGAGCAATAATTCGCTATTTTCAGGTGTATCTGTAAATTTAGGGTTAGGGATAAGTTGCATCCAACTATCATAATTTTTTCCATTATATTCATAACTCAAAAATTTGCTATGCAGATAATCATCGTTTTTTATAATTGATACGTTATCATCATCCCATGTACTTAATATAACTCTTATACCTTTAGATTCAATATGCTTTAAGAAATTCTTAACACGATTCATTCCTGCTATAATTTGATCTTTATACCAAACTTCAACATTTCTAATAGTAGATTCTAAATAGGGTTGATATTTTTGAATTACACTATTTAATTCTTCATTAACTACTTCATTAGGGGCAACTTCTACGGTCACGCGATCTCTATCTATCTTTGTCATTTGAAAAAATAATACCCCTACCTCTTCGTATCTTATATATGGATATTTTTCTTCAGGATGACCTAATGTTTTGAATCTGCTGGTGGGATCAAAATTTTGTTCAAATGCGTTAGTAAAATAATCTATCAAATTTTGATTACTATTATAGTTCTCCGCAGGACAAATTTCTACAGTATCAAAGTGATCTGCTACTAATCTAGGAAATCTATCTTTAAAAATAAATTTCTTCTGTACATCAGTAAGTTCATGAAAATTACTCAACCATATCGTAGGAGTAATTATTGTCGGTAAATTAGTGTAATAATGTAAACCTTGACCATACGTGAATTGGTCTCCGGCAAAAACTATAGCCTTTTTAACTTTATCGCTAGCAGTTTTTACTTGATATGTCATTTCTTATTCCTCTTTACCCCAACTGATCTGCCAGTCCTTGAATTCTGCTGCCAGACAATCTACTTTATAATCTTTACGCCCACCTACTGCTTCTTGTATAACGTTCTTAGCAGTATTACGTATACCATTTAAGCCGTGAGTCAATTCAAGATTATTACCATCTTTGATACCGCGACGATAGTTACTTTCATTATGCCATATATGTAAATTCATTTGACTGACTACTACGATAGCACGTATTGTCTCTGCTGTGATTTCACCTTTATGCTCATCAAGTATAACTTGTATATCATGCACAATATCCGCAATCTCTTGACTATATGCTTCTTTATGTTCTGGTATGAATACTTCTTTTAGTTGTACTATGCTTAGACGATCAATCAAATCACCTAGGCTATGTAAATATCTACGTTCATTCATAAATTTGTAAAGTTCCTATTGTTATGTGTCACTACTATTTGATATGCGCTGATTAACTCTTTTATACCATCATCTAGTGACATGATTGGTTTCCATCCCAGTTTCTCTAGTTTTTCATTGCTTACTATATAATTACGCTTATCAAAGTCCTGTTTAAATTCATCTTGCTTGATAACAAGATCAGGTATATACTTTTTGATTGTTTCTGCAAGCTCAAGTTTGCTACAATTAGCACTTGACAAGCCCACATTGAATGCTTGGCCCTTACACTTTTCATAATTTTCAATAATGAATAAAAAGGTTCGTGCGATATCAACTACATGAATATAGTTGCGTTTGAAGTGCGCCTCAAACATGACTAGGTACCCATCAACCACACTCTTGTATACAAAATCATTGACTAGTAAATCTTGACGCATTCTTGGACTTACACCAAATACGGTCGCTAATCGTAGTGAAACTCCATTACCTTTTGCTAACATAGCATTTTCAGCATCACATTTAGTTTCGGCATATAATGATAATGGCTTAAATGGGCTGTCTTCAGTGATGACTGAATCGCTACTACCATACTGACTATTAGTATTTGGTAGTATCAACTTTTGATTATCACGTAATACTTCAAGTATATTGACAACTTGTTTATAGTTGACATCTACCGCTAGGTCGGGATTAGATTTACATGCGGGCATACCTACTATAGCAGCAAGAGGGATAACAACATCTGTTTCGGTTACTAACTTTTGTAATAGATTCTTATCTCTTACATCACCCTTGACAAATGTAAAATTTCTACGCTTGAAAAGATGTAGCAAACTCAATTGCTTATAACTTAGATTATCTAATACTGTGACTTTATACCCATTATCAAGCAAATGTTCTGCTAATGTAGAACCAATATAACCTGCACCACCTGTAATCAATACATGATTCATATCATAAATCCTGAAAATTTAGGACGTAAATGTATTATTTCGCCTGATGGTGGATTTGTGGATCTCATAAACCATCTGGCTATTAAATCATAACCCTTTTCTTTAGCGTATCTTAATACTGGATTAACGTCACCTACTTCAGAGATAAAAATATCACAATCATCTGTAACCTTATCTCGCAAATTATCAAAGAATTCTTTATGTATTTGCATATTATCATCTACATCTATTCTTAATTGATTTTCGTAAACTAAAGGATTAAACGTTCTATTTTCGTTTACAACATTTCTATCTTGGTCTTCTTTCCATTCTCTAAGTGTAAAATGATGCGGTGGATTTCCTAAAACTAAATCAAATTTTTCTGCATTATCAATATTTTTTATTTGATTTGTATGATATGTAGTAACGCGGTTTGTAATATTATTTCTAGATGCGGTTTCTAATACACTATCAATTGCAGGTTTATGCATATCTATAAAACTTATTCTATTTGTTTTGTTATATCCAAGCAATTCATAACCTATAACACCGGGCCCACTACACCATTCTAATGCATGATTATAATGTGTCTTGCCTGCTTTGCTTATAACAAACAAAAAATCTCTGCGTTGATCTATGCCTCCGCCTTCTAATAATTGATGGTATATAACCTTATATCCACAATACAAGTTTAGATCAACCAACCTGTTAACAGAGTGATCTTCTTCTAAAGGAACATGCTTAAAATCATTACCCTCTAAATTCATCTTTATTCTCTAAATACCAGTTGTAAGTTTTTAGCAAGCCATCTTCAAGACTAGTTTTAGCACTCCAACCTAATATACGTTCAATCTTTGTGCTATCAATTTTACGTACTGGAATCATGCTTGGTTTACCGCTAACATATTCAATTGGGTTATTATTGTTTACAAGACGCTTCATAGTAGCAAGCACATCATTGACGCTATAAACTTTATTGCTGCCTACGTTGAATACATCATAAGTTTCTTGTTTTTCCATGACAGTTTGTACTGCTTCCACAAAGTCATCAATGTAAACAAGGTCACGTAGTTCTGATCCATCACCCCAAACAGGTATAGGATTTAGATTGTCAGCAACTTTACGTATAGTGGCTGGTGTGACATGACACTTGTTGAAATCAAACTTGTCATGTGGTCCATATAGATTTGCCGGACGTATGACAACTGTTGTCATTGGGTTAGGTAAGTACTTTGCATAGAGTTCACATTGTACCTCAGCATAACGCTTCATCCAACCTACAGGGAAGTAAACTGGATACGGAGCATCAAATAAGAAATCTGTTTCAACAACAGGATCATCGCCTTTTGGTGGGTAAACTGTGTTACTTGATATAAAGATATACTTCTTGACTTTGTTGCGATATGCGCCATCAATCAAGAAATTATTCATAGCAACGTTTGGGGTGACATGTGCTAATGGGTCAACGACAGTATCTACCGCATTGCTTGTGCTTGCTGCCGCGTGAATAACTACGTCTGTATCCTTAGTAATATCCAAACAAGTCTGATAATCTGTAAGATTGCCTTTTATATATGTGACTTGTGGCAATGGTTTGCGTGAGGTACGACGATGTAAGTGTACGCGAACATTGGTGTATCCCTGTTCAACTAATCTATTAGTAAGATTTTGCCCAACTAATCCGCTTCCGCCTGTAATCAGAATTCTAGTATTTTTATCCATGATATATCCTATAAAAATACTACTTATGATTAGACGTATCTACCATAAAGTTTTTGGTCTTCCTTCCAATCGTTAATTTGTTTTTTAAAAGGTATCAAATGATTCCAAACTTCGTTTTCATTCGTACATTCTTTACTTGTTACTTTTTTAATGAGAGAAGACCATGTACTATTATAATAATCTCTACTTTTTGGGGTTACAAATTCTGGTAAAAAACTATTAATATACCCCCAATTAGCATCCATAAACGGATGTTGATCTTTTATTGGATATGGTTTTTTATAATTGTTTTCGTCATAATCTTGCAATGATATTTTTATTGTTAAATTTTTTGTAATCTCACGTAGCATGTTTTGTTCGGCATCATTAGTTATAACACCTCCGTCATTTTCCCAAACATTAATATTCATTCCCGGTATTATAACTAATTTACATCCTAAAGCTTCGCATAATCTTTTGACGTTAGATACTGCTAACCAAGTATAGTATATTCCCCACTTTTCTTTCCAATAGTGATCCCTAGCAAATTTAATTATATGACTATGATCTTTATACTTTTCATGTGTATCAAACCAATGATCTTCTTTGTTTAATGCCCCGCAACCGAAAAAAAGTGTTTCTCTATTTTGATCCTCTAATAGAAAATTATGTCTACTTAGATTAGTAAGACCCCAAAGTATAGTATCATTTTTTTCAAATTTATAGATTTGATCTACTTCTATAAATCTTTGAAAATGTGTGAAATTAGATGTTCCTCCCTTAGCAAAATTATAAAAAGAATTATAATTTATACCAATAATATCAGCCCAAGTAGGATAAAACCAATTAGTGAAACTACATCCGAATGCAAAACATCGTCCAGAAAACATTTATACTAGGCCTTCTGGTAATCCTACAAATACGTTATATGCATATCTTACAAAATCATCTTTTACAACTTCTACACCATGCGCTAAATTAAACTTTTTTAAATCTAACATGACATATGTACCATAAACTGGAATTACAGTTTTAAGATATGGATCGTTTTCGTCTAGTAGTCTTTCAACAGTTTGAGGGTTATTCATCATTTCATTTGATCTTGATGATTCTACTTCAAAGATAAATCTTCCCCCGCTGTCATTCCATGTTTCTGGTTTTGCAAAATAATAGATTATTACACAGTGACGAGTGGCGCGACAACCGTCCTGATGCAATTCTGCAAAATCTCCCTTTTTATAGATAGTATAATGTCCATTAAAAACTAATTTGTCTTTGTATGGTAAAAGTTCATCTTTATAAACATATGAAGTAATATGCTTAGTTAAATTATGAAATACGGTTTGCATTTCTTTTCCGTCAGGAAAACCTATCTGTGCCCATTGTTGTGTTGTTCTTATATTCGCACCGGCTGCTATAGCATCTTCAATAAACTTTTGTCTGATATGCCTGCGAGAATAGGGTATTAAATGCTCTAATTCCTCTTGTGTAGGTTTAGGACCTTTATAATTAGGATCTTTAAGATAATATTGTTGAAATTGTTCTATATAATTATGGCGATAATCAGCATGAGTTTCAAGATATTGCTCTGTGCTTCTTATGTAACTAACGGCTTTTTCAAATTCTTCTTTGGTAACGTCAAGTGTATTATCAGTCCAGAAATCATCAAAAGTTCCTTGATAGTATCCCTGACTTTGTAAACTATTATATATTTTATCATAATCCATAAATTATGGTCCTACAAAAGTTTGTATAGCTAAACGTTTAAAATTATTCTTGACTATTTCAATAGCATGACCTACATTATGTTTTGTAAAATCTAATACAGCATAATTGCCGTATACAGGTTTGACAAAATCATAACTATCAGGAAACTGTAAGTATCTATCTTCCCAATTATGCACATGATCTATGTGTTCTTTAGAAATAACTAATCTTCCCCCATCATCATTGTAAGTTTGCGGGTCGCTGAGATATATTATTATAGCGCAGGCTCTTCCTGGATTGATTCCATCGTGATGTATGTCTGCAAAATCATCTTTTACATAAAGACTATACTGTGTAGCCAACATGAATTTATCTTTAACTTCATTCAAGTAAGGATACAGTCTTACAGAAAAGTTCCTTATAATAGCATTAAAAATATCATTCATTTTATAATGTGATTCATAATCACCCTTAGATAAATCTAAACGTCCCCACTGCTGCGTGGTGCGCATTTGCGGTCTACCACTATTTTTAACTAATTCAATAAATTCTTTTCTGTGATTTCTTCTAGGATATGGTACTTCTTGTAGTTTTTCTTCGTCTGTTGGAATAGGTCCTCTATAGTCAGGATCATTTAAAAAAACAAATGTATTTTGATCGGTAAAGTTATGCCGATAACTATATAACTCATCTACATTTTTCATTGAATTTCTAAAAACAGTTACCGCCCAATCCCATTCTTCTTTTGCGATTCCGTTGTCATCTTGCCAAAAATCATCAAAAGTTCCTATGTAGTAACCTTTTTCTTGTAATGTATTGAGAGCCTGAGAATAATTCATAGTTTTGTTTTATAGAAAGAAATAGTTTTTGCTATACCTTCACTTAATTCTATTTTAGGTAATATACCGTATTTAATTTGTTTAGTAGGGTCCAATCTGCGAACCAAATCTCCATTAGGTTTGGTAGTGTCCCATACTATATTTTTTGACTGCCCCGTAAGTTTTTTATATTCATCAACAATAATTTCAATTGTTTCTTTAATAGTTGCTGTTTTAGCACTACCAAAATTAATGATATCATTAACTTCTTTTTGTACTGCGTCTATTGTGGCTTGTGCTACATCTTCACTAAAAACAAAGTCGCGTCTTGCACTGCCATCACCCCAACATATCATGTCGCCCTCAGTATTAAAAATTTTCCATATGTTACTACCTATCACAGTGGCTTCCGGACTAAAATTATCGTTCAATCCATATATGTTACTAGGACGTATAATAGTCCAATTTTTCCAACCATACTGTATTGCTAAACTCTCTACTGCGAGTTCTCCCATGCGTTTAGACCAACCCGGATACCAATCGTTTTTACTTGGCATAGTATTCCACACGTCATCCTCACACATTAATTCGCTAGGATGATATACTCCAACACTACTCATATATACGAACCATTCAACACCGGCTTCAAAACTTGCTTTTATCATATTAGTATTGAACATGACCATTGGAAAAAGATAATCAGCAGGTTGTTTAGTTGCTCTTGCTGGGCTACCTTTTATGCCTGCCAAATGTAATACGATATCTACCTTATGGTTTGAAAACAATGATTCACAGTTATGTAAGTAATTTAAATCTTTATTTTCTATAATAATTTTATCTTTGTATTTTTGTTTTAAATTTATTAATTCATATGGCTGTCTAATATCAACAGCAATGACATGTTTGGCTCCTGCATCTATGCATTTTTGTATAGTAGGCAATCCCACTAATCCGCCGGCACCTGTAATTAATACTACCTTATCTTTTAATTGCATTTTATAACTTCCATAATTCTGTGAGAGGATCGTAATTATCATATGATTTAATTAATTCTTGATTATGAATCAATATATCAGTAATTGAATAATACCAACGATGTATGTCTAATAAACTTTTTGTTTTAAATTTAAGAATTTCTTTTTCTATCATATGCATACGAGTAATAGGGTCTCTTTCATTATCGTAACTTTCGTCTATGTATGGATGAAACGTTTTAAACCCTAACTTCTTTAATTTATCTAAAGATTTATAACTACCTACATATATAAATGGTTGTAAATTTAATATTGGTCTCCATGTTTTTTCGCTAAAGAATGTATCAAACTCATTCCAAAATAAAGTTTCGCTAACTATATGTAGGTACGTAGACTCATATAATTCTTTAATATTCACATCTATATTTTGAAAACTTTCTTTTTCTTCTTTAGATAAAGGCTGTGTATCAATTTCATATGGAAGCATATCATAAATTTTATTAGCATAAAAGTCTGCTCTTGGTTCATTTGGATATAATGCCATTAGTTCGGTAGCACAACTATCCTTTAATGTATGATTTAAAAAACTCCATATACCTTCATCCAATAATTCATGTTTTAATGCCAAATATGCTAATGCCATGCGATGCGGTCTGCCCATACTTCTATTAAAACAAAGAAATTTTTTCTTTCGTAGTATGTTACTATCTAAATCTGCAGGTCTTACAATATCACTAAGGATACGATGAGTAGCCGTATACCCTGTTTCTCTAGGAAATTTTTTGATATTCTCATTGGCTTGCGTAAGCGAAATAATGCTATTCAACATGATACTTTTATATTTTCTGTCGGGATTAAAATAATCATTAGGAATATTACCTTGTAACCAAATTACATGTTCTTGAGGAATACCTAATTCTTTAACATTATCTTCAAATTTATTAATATACATCATAGGAGCACAAGGGTCTACAATGTTAGATAATATTATTTTTACCTTTCCTGTTTTAAAATACTCTATCAATTTTTCTGACCACAAATCTACAAGTCTAAAATTATGTACTTCTCCGTCGACACAAATCGTGTTATAATCCCCTGCTAATCTTACGCCATCCCATTCTATTTCTATAGGATAATAATATATATTATCATCATCAGGATCAATTTGATCTACAGTAACACAATAATCGTTGACTGGTATTTCTTTAAAAGGATTAGGATTAATTGCTTTAGCAAAATAACCTATAAAATTTGTATGTCTAAAATAGTTTCCATTATCTAAACCGGTAACAGGATCCTTTCTTTGGAAAGTATCCGATAAAGTAGTAGACCTCATAAAAGATTTTTCTAACAATATAGGATTATTAATCTTATCATCACTTAAGATATTATGTGCTTTTGCAATAAAGGCTGGATGCAACCCATTGGGAAATGGAAATTTAAATCTAGTAACTCCTAGATATTTTCTGCTATACCACCAGTCAGTAAAAACTAATTTAAAACGCGACCCATTTTCCTGAGCCATAATGCGGGAACCTCGATTTGTAAGTATAATGTACTACATCAGAAGGAATTTCGCGTTTTACCTGCCAAGTCGCTTCAGTTGGAGTATATGTTGAAATACCATTATCTTCAACTACAAAATATAATGGTAAATCAAAGTTTCTAGCGTATTTATGAACTTCATAAAAGATACCTGTTTCAAAACACATATCGCCTATAAAACACCATACTTTGTCATTGCTTCCGCTTTTTTTAATTCCTTGAGCTACCCCCAACGCAATAGGTAACGTTGCTGTAACAATAGCACTACTATAGAACTTTTCTTCCATATTGCAAATTGTAATGCTTTTGCCCTGTAATATCTGACCCTCTAACCAATCTAAACTGATACCCTTAAGCATAGCATGATAATGACTGCGCCAGGTGCTAAAAACCCAGTCTGTTGGGTTAATGCGTTTGAAGATTTCTAACAGTTGATCTTCATTACCGTTGCTTAAATGAACCGGACCGCGTATCTTTGCATCTTCCCAGTGCTTAACAATCAATTCTTCAAAATCAATCATCTGCTGTTTTGTATATCCTGTATCACGCAATATAGGGTATTGTTCAATATTCTTTATCATCTATCACGCCTCTGTAATATGGGGGTAGTTGTAGGCCATTCTATGTTGAAACGCTCGTCATTCCAACGTATTACACCCTGCTTATTTTCGTCTACATATGAACCATTATAAAAAAGACTATAGTGAAAAACGCAATCAGTTAGTGCATAGTGTCCATTAGCGAATCCGGGCGGTACCAAAACTTGATCCCTTGTACGTTCAGTAATAATATATGATTCGGACTTGCCATAAGTCAGGCTACCTTCACGCACATCTAATACAACAAGATAGATATCACCTACTAGTGCTTGTACTAATTTCCATGTTTTATCGTCATAGTGCAGGCCGCGCAGTACGCCCTTATATGACTTACTAAAACGACTGTGTACATTAACATCTTTCGGTAGTAATTGATTTACTGGGTGTTCTGTGGTGTGATATGTTGTAAAAATCTCGCCCCTGTATTCCCTATACACACTGGGACTATAAACTGGAACTTCGTCAACAAATGTTTTTAGATATGAAGTGTCAAAGGTATTCCAACTTGCATTTTTATAGTTCATAAATCCTCTATTCCAATATTTATTGATTGATCCTGTCAGAAAGATATTTTATAAAATTGTGGCCAACTGTATCATTTTGCCAGTAATTTAAAAAATGTTTTTGATTATATTCAAGTATATCTTTCATACTCCAATACCAATTGTGTATTTCATCAATACTCATATTAGCGATACGCTGTATCTCAGTATAAACCATGTGTATGCGTTTTACTTCATCTGGTTCGTCATCGTAACTCTCGTCAATAAATCCAGTAAATGTCTTGAATCCTAACTTACGCAATAATGCTAGTGCTCCAGGATATGCTATAATAACAAACGGCTGTAGATTGACTACAGGTTTGAATGCCTTTTCTGTCAATGACTTATGATCACCGTGAGTAAATGTCTCTGTACAAATATACAAATAACTATTTTTATATGCTTCGGCATTATTATCCGTAGTTGTTCTCACCGCTGTATAATGTGTACCATTTTCACTTTCTAAGGTTTTAGGAGTCTGATCACACATTTGCTGTATGGACTGTTGGTTCAGTGGCCAACTAAATTTTCCGCTGAAGTATGCTACACGCCTTTCATCACATTGTATAGGTGTTAGACATGACCAATCAGTCTTTGCTAATAATCCATCGCTAGCAAGTTTGAGTAATAGTGCTTGTCTATGATCTCTAGGTCTACGAACCTTATAAATCATATGATACTTACGCTTTGTATGTTGTGTTTGTAACCAATCTTCTAACTGCAAATGCTGTTCTTTAAAATGTGTGTAATGAAAACTAGTATTGGCTAGTACATAGGGCCAATCACGTACCTGTATGCGTTGGTCACCGGGTCCAAACCAATTCTCATAAATTTCTTGAGCATTAAAACTATTGATACCAAATATGATATTGTCTGCGGGTATACGTGCTTTCTTTAAACTTTCATGTATCAAGTAATATGTATCATATTCCATATAGTTTTCTTGACCGTAATCAAGAAATATAATAGCACGACCGTCTTGTGCATCACGTAATGCAGTTTGACTCATGTGCTTCCAAAAGTGTTCACCATTAATTTTGCTACCGCTACTACCGGTCCCTATGAAATAATCCATATACGGTGGTATACGTATAGGATAGATATAACGTTTATATTTTTCTCTTGCTAAGAATATACTATTTTCATCTAATGTCAAATAATGTGAATAGCAGCGTGAGGTTATATTACTACCGCTCATGCTGTTAGGTTGACGACCTAAGTTATTATCAAACAATAATCCTGCTAAACTTTGATCAGTAAACCCAAATTCCTCTTCAAAAAAATTATGTTGTTTTACCTTAGTTGAATATAGGCTATGTAGATAATTGATAAGTCCGTATTCAGTATAAATGGCATTAGGCAATATCATGTTACTGAAGATATTGTCATAAAATAAGGGTAATATATATTTGTTACTCATGATGATCTTAGCCTAAAATTCATATAAGTCAACATACGTCTAGTATGTTTATCTGTTTTGCAAAAATTTAAAAAATGGTCATGATTATGTATGAGTATATCTTCCATACTCCAATACCAGTTATGTATTTCTTCTTGACTCATTGCTAATAAACGCTTAATTTCAGCATATATCATATCCAAACGTTTGACCTGGTCCGGTTCGTCATCATAACTTTCATCAATATATGGACTAAATGTTTTGAACCCTAATTCACGTAATAATGCTAATGCGCCTTGAAACCCTACAAAAAAGAATGGATTGAAATGCACCAGCGGTTTACTGACTTTTTCAGTAAATGATTTATAACCATTTTGTTCCATATATGTTTCGCAAGTAATATCAAAATATGCATTCTTACTTGGTTCAGGGGTATTGTCTCCCCATCCAGATATATCTAAGAAAGTTTTACTAGTTTCAGTTTTTAGATTGACGGGGAAACGCGAGTGTAATTCTGCAATTTTTTCTTCATTATAATCATATGGAAAACAACTTGCCATTCGCATAGTATGATATAATGTAATATTATCTAACATACTATAATCCATCTTATATAATAAATTGTCTGTGCAAAGTCTATACAATAATGCCAATCTATAAGGTCTGCCCCTGCGTATTTTGAATATACCATGATGAGGACGCAATGTATTTCTAGTTGATTGCCAAGTTGATACATCCATGCGTTTATCGGGTTGTGACAAATAATGATATGAGTTATGAAATAATAAGAAAGGCCAGTTAAGTATATCAAGTTTTCTTTCGCCCGGGCTATACCAACTTTCATATATTTCTTTAGCATTAAAACTGTTAAATGCAAACATAATTTGCATGTTAGGTATTTCGCTATAGTTCAGTTGCTCATGCAATAAATCAAACTGGCTTTTATCTACAAAATTTTCGTGCGCCCAGTCTATAAAAATTAATGCTTTCTTTTCTTTTAGATCATTTAACACTTCTCTACTAATGTAGCGCCAAAAGTATTCACCATTTAGTTTGTTTCCTGCATGGGTTCTACCTAAAAACTCATCTAGATGCGGACCTGATTTTATAGGATAAAAATATTTGTCAAATTGTTGTTTGCCTAAAAATACACTATGTTCATCTATTTTAACGAATTCTCTGTAGCAAGGATAGCGCAAATGTGTGCCGTTGTGTCTTAGTGATTGTGGCCATTTACCTATGCTATCGCCAAATACATAATGATTTACGTTATTAGGGTTATCAACATCTTTTTCAAATAATGAATCTGTAGTAGCACCGCCTACATGTAGGTTATGTATATAATTAATAATTGCTAATTGAGGATTTAATGCATTAGGCAATACATAATTGGGAAAAACAAAATCATAAAAAAACGGTAGATTTATCATAGTTTCGCTCTGTATTCTTTCATTCTTTCGCAGCCGGCGTCACTAAAACGTATAAACAAACTATCTTCATATTGATATTCTTTTCTATAGTTAACTATGTAATTTTTCATAAAATAATGTTTTAATTCTTCGTGGTCGTTATATGTTTGTGCAGAAAATAATTTTACTACTTCTTTAGTTTTGTCTGTATCAAAATGATTAAAATATTTCTTTAAATAATAATAATAAGTGCTAGTTGTCGGATGATCGTCGTCATAATCTGATTTAATAAATGTAATTTTTTTATTTTCTGCTTCATTTCTAATTTCATCTATAGATGTTTTTATCGTTAAAGTTTCAAATGCTTTATTAAAATGTTCCTTTAGAATCGGAATGAATGCTTTTCGGGGGACATCATTATACGCATAATTTCCAGAAAGATAATCTACATTGTCCACAGTGGGATAAACAATATGTTTTACCCCATATGTTTTTAGTACATCTCTTATATTTAAAATAGCCATAGTACTTCTATATCCGGCCCATGTTTCATTATATATTGTTTTTGCAAATTTAGCAGTTTTAAAATTATCAGACAACGAAAATACATCGCCGGCACATATCCAGTCATCATGATTATCCCAGTGTGAGTAGCGTCCTACACTTGTTATACCTACTAATATAAAATCTGTTTCTGGATTGAACTTAAATAATTGGTTTGCTTCTACTAATCTATTTAAAATATAATTATTATCACATCCCGAACGGCCAAAATTGTAAAATTCTTCAAAATTGACTCCGACCAAATCAGCAAAAGTAGGATAAATCCAACTGGTATAACTACAGCCGAACGCAAAGCATCGCTTTTTAGATTGCAAGAGAATGTTATTTAAGGAACCCATATTTTATAATTTTTATTTCTATGTTTATTAATAAATGATTTATAAAAATTTAATCCTTGAGTATTAATGCTTTTATAATCAAAAATGTTTTCTAAATAATTATAACGTTGAAGTGTTTTTTCTGTATCAAATTCCTTAAAATATTTTTTTAAATAATCATAATGTTGAATTTGTGTGGGATGACTGTCACTATTTCCATCTTCATATTTTATACCCCTATTAGGATAATTGTTTAATACAAATTCATCTAAACTTTCCTTAATATGACATAATTTTAAGATTTCTTCCACTTTTGCAATAGTATGTTTTGGCAAATCATAATCTGTAAGATATAACAAATTATCTAAAGAAGGGTATATAATATGTTTTATATTTTTTGCTTGTAGCACAGTTGATATTGTTTGGATAGCGACCCAAGACCTGTATACGGCATAACTATAATCATCTATCATAAATGCTAAAAGTTTAAGTTTTTCGGGATAGTTTGGATTAGGGGGATTATTTTTATTGTAGATAAGATGATCCCCGGCAGTTATCCATATTTTTTCATCTTTATCCACAAATGAAAATCTACCTATACCTGTTACTCCCACTGTAATAAAATCTGTTGTACTATTGAATTTTAATAAATTATCTGCTTCTATCAATCTATTTAAAATAAAAGTGTTGCAACAGCCGGCATTGCCAAAATTATAATAATCATCAAAATTAGCGCCTATTAGGTCTGCTACAGTTCCCCACCTACTGTCAACATAACTGCATCCAAATGCAAAGTAACGTGATTTCATAGATTATCCAATTATTTTACTCTCTTTAATATAGTTAGATTTATAATTATTCCATTGTTTTATTTCGTCTTGTGTAGGACCATTTTTTTTCAATCTTGGTTCATCAGTATATAAAGAATTAAAAAACTTAAATGCATTCTTAGTGACTTCTGTATCAAAAGTAGGAAAGTATTTTTGCAGATATAGATAATGTTGTCTAGGACTAGGATGATCTATAATAAAACCTTGTTCTTTACTAGAAAATTCATCTAAACTTTCTTTAATATTAAGATAATTTTCAATACGGTTTAAATATTTTTGTACTTGAGATGTTACTTTATAATCTAGACCCCAGCGTAAGTTATCAATGGATGAATAAATGACATGCTTAATTTGTTTTGCTTTTAAAACTGTATGTATAGTTTTAATTGCTGCCCATGATCTATAGCAAGCCCAGTCATAATTATCTAATTGTTTTGCAAATAATTTACTTTTAAAAGGATGATTGGGGCTAGACTTAACTAGTGTGTCCCCGGCTGTTAGCCACGCTCTACCTCCTTCTTTAGTATAATCAAATCCTATACTAAAACGCCCATATCCTGTTATACCTACAGTAACAAAGTCTGTTTCTGGGTTAAGATTATAAAGTTCATCAACTTCCATTAATCTACTAGAACTTAGTGTATTACAGGCGCCCGGTAATCCTAAATTATAGTATTGATCAAAGTTAACACCTATATAATCAGCAATAGTAGGCCACTGATAATTTACAAAACTACAACCGAATGCAAAATAACGAGTTGGCATTTCATTAAAAGTCCTTATACTCACCATCTTCATAGTGAGTTATCTTGCCTTCATGCATTTGTACGATAGGAAATGTCTCACGTAATGGTATGCTGTTGTACCAGTCTTTGATCTCTGGAAACGTTGCTATGATATCTTTGCCACGGCGCTTGTCATACTGACTGAAGAAACTCTTGAAGTCATGGTATAACAATGACTTGTCATCAGTCACACGCCAGTGACCTTTGTTTGCTACTTCAATATAATTCAACAAACGCTCAATCTGTGCCTTTTCGCCAGTAACAAAGAGATTGCTATCTTTGTTCTTATCATACCAATTCTTGAACTTCTTGTGTAGTTCGTTTTTGATATCGTCCGGCAATGCTGCTGGGCCCATGAAGCCTGGCCAACGTAATATGTTGAAATCTACGTGCGGCTTATGATGTCCATACTTAGCCTTGAGTTCCTTCATATCTTCTAGGAACTCAACGATGCTGAACAAGCAAAGATTATTGATAGTCATCATGATAGTGACTGCTCTATACTTTGCATTCTCAATAAAGTTGACCATGTTCTGACGCCATACTGGATAGATCAAACCATCACGAATATATTCTGCGTGTGCCCCGAAACTCTCATTGCTTGTATATAGGTCAAACTCTTTGATGGGTAATGTATGTGTGATATCAATCAACTTTTCAAGTGCTTTTTCAGTGCAACCTAAGTTGCTGTTTACAGCAAAACGCATGTTAGGACTTGGATTTTTGTGCATGATATCAACAAAGCGCCAGAAGTTCTGACTGACTGTTGCTTCACCACCTGTGATACGCAATTCTTCTAAGTTGTTTGATAGTTCAGGCCACCATTGCATGAATGCTTCAACATATGGATTTGTTGCGATATGTTTGCCTCCTGTCTCTGCCCAACTACCATCACTCTGGAATGCTTCGCCACCGCCGCCGGGTGCTATGAAGTTTTGATATGCACCATGTGATTGTAAATCTTGACTCCATGTTGAACTATATGCTGCGTTGCAATAACTACATGCAAAGTTACATTGACGATCAAAACTGATTTCCAATGTCTTGAGCATGACATCTGCATCCCAAGGCATATCTTTTAGTTTTTTGATATCTTCTGCTTTGTAAATCTGACTCTTATAGATTCTATCGCTGGCATTCTCTTGACCAATACCTTCAATCTTCCAGCAGTAATTACACTCTGCTGGTCTGACGCCTTCTAACATCATCTTACGCATCTTCTTTTTGTGTTCACTATTATGAATTGCGCTAGGATTTGTTTTGATTGCTTCTGCATCAATAGGATGAGGCAATGGTAAGTGACATGAGCCTGTATAACCATGACCTAAGTGTATGCTTGCGTTATACCACTTAGCAGCACAGAAACTAGGGCTGATACTATTGAGATGTTTCTCACGCCATTCTAATAATTCGTTCTTATGTTTTGGATGAATGTCGCTCATTAGAAGGGCCCCTTTTCCATATAACGTTTAGTAAAGTGTTTTGCATTTTCATAGAATGGTGCAAGTTCAGGGAACGTTTCATTGAAGTTAGTTCCTCGACGTTGATCATATTGATAGATGAACTCAGCAAAGTTGGCACGTAATGCGTTGAGTCTAGTTTGATCATTGCCAACTTTAACCATCTGCTCACGTATTGTATAATACAATCTTTCAAAACGGTTTACTTCATAATCAAAGAAGCCTTTACCGCAAAGTGGTGGCCAGTTCATCTGGTGAATGTTCTTGAACATGTGTGTCACACTATCTTCAACATATTGTAGATACTTGATATCAAGTACCCATGCTGACAAGAATTCTGGCCAGCGAATATAAGGTACGTCAAGCGACACAGGATGCTTACGAATTGGTTGCTGCGTATACTTGTATTTCATGTCAATAACATCATTCATCATCAAATTAAAACTCGGAAGGCTTAGTGCGTTATATGCAGCCATAACAGTTAGATAACTATCAGGAATCTCTGCTAACACACGATGGCAATTCTTCAACCATTCATCATAGTTCAAGCCGTAGCGAATATACTCTGCTTGCTTACCATGTGCTTCGTTGCTAGTGTAAACTTTGAATGTCTTGACCGCTTTTTTATCTTGAATGATCTGCATCTTTTCAATAAACTTTTGCATCAATGCAGGCTCAACACCAAGATTGCTATTGATGGCAAAGTCAAGTTGAGGCTGTGGATTATCAATCAAGTAATCAAGCAAACGAAACACTTGCTTGCTCATCAATGGCTCACCGCCCGTGATACGAAATACTTCTAAATCTTTTACAGCAGTTGGCCACCATTCCCAGAACGCATCAACATATGGATTAGGCTTAGTAATGCTCATAGGGAACTGACCAGTATTTTTCAGCCATTGTAGGTCGTGCATTGGCCCGTTGTCTAATAGATATGGACCAAACTTATTGATTTCACCGATCCATGTGCTGCTGAATTGTGGTCCGCAATACATGCACTTGAAATTGCATGCGGTGTCGAATGAGATTTCAAGATATCTAGGGTTGACGTTTTCATTGTAGGGCAACTTAGCAATTTTTTGCATGTCAGGAAATGCCCAAAACTCGCTGCTCTTTGTGATACGATCACTAAAGATTTGATTGTTTTCATCATTGCCGCGATGGCTGTCTTCTACACGCCAGCAGTAGTCGCACTCACGTGGACGCTTGCCCTCAAGCATCAAACGTCTTTGTTCTTTTTTGAATTCTGTATTGTGTAATGCGCTTGGATTAGTTTCAATTTCTTCAATAGGTATTTTATGTGGACTAGGGTGGTGACAACTATGTGTCATACCTGTACCTAAGTGAACTGTGACCTGATTCCACTTTGCAAGACAGAAACTAGGACTTACTTTGTCTAATTCTTCTTTTGTTTTCTTGAAATTACCTATATTATCCATGAATTATTTGACCTATAGATTGTGTTTATAAATAGTTGACCAGCAGCGATTTATTTATGACTTGGAAAACTCAGCCCGTAAAATACTTACATATTGAACTCAGTACACATTGTAACGCAGCCTGCCCCCTGTGTATACGTTTTTATGACCAAACTGATGTTGTGCGTCCAGATATGCCACTAGTAAGCATATCGTTTGAAGATTTTAAAAAGTACTTCCCAGATGATTTCATAAAGGGTATGAAACGTATTCTTTATTGTGGTACGCGCGGTGATCCAGTCATGGCAAAAGACATTTACGAAATCGTAGAGTATGTCAGTTTGCTAAACCCGGATTGTGAGCAAGTCATACACACAAACGGAGGTATTCGCACTCCTACCTTTTGGAAAAAGATGGGACAATTAAGCAAAGATACATTCCACAACATCAAGGTTGTCTTTAGTGTTGATGGACTAAGTGATACCAATCATTTATACAGACGTAACGTAGAATGGGATCGTTTATATCGCAATATGCACGCCTATATGATGGAAGGTGCATATGGTATTTGGGAAATGCTATTGTTTAAACATAATGAACACCAAGTAGAAGAAGCACGTAGTTTGGCTATGGATACACTTTACATGCAAGAATTTCGTCCAAAACGTCCTGCAGGATTTGATGATTTCATGACAGGCGGAGTATGGCCACGTATGGTCTTCAATAGTGACGGCGAGTTACTTTATAAACTACAGGCTGCTGATAAAACGGACGGTCATAGAAAGTACAGGGATAGAACATATAATATTAGCGTTGAGCCATTAAAAGAAGCACAAGAACTCAAATACTTTCCGCAAATGAAAGAGCGTGTAGAAAACTTTAAACATGAAGAAACAGGTGGAATGTATGGTTATGAAGATGAACTTAGTAAAAAGACTATTAACTGTACAAGTTTAAAGTTCAAGCCAAATAGTGAAATATATGTTAGCGCGGAAGGTATATTACATCCTTGCTGCTTTGTTGGTACACGTTATGACAGTATGATTGATTTCTATACAGACCATCAATTGAAACATATCATAGCAAAAAGAAAATCGGAACTTGACTTAAACAATCGCAATATTATTGAAGTAATAGATTCAGGTATACTTGATGAAATGTATACTGAAAGTTGGAAACTACCACATCTTAAACATGGTAAGTTAGCAATTTGTGCTGAAACTTGCGGTGAAGATAGTTGGCGTAGTCAACTATATCAAGAAAAGAAACCCAACGTACAATAATTACCAACCTTCTATTCTACGTATCACTTCCATTTCAGTAATTAACGGACCTACGTTATGCTTATCAGCATTGTAGTGACGCTTAAAGAATTTGCTTTGTATCTTATCTAATGTACACATTGGTAAACCGAGTTTATCATGTAGTGATGCGCCTAACGATACAGATTCACTTATTGGATCTTTATCTTTGTGTTCTTCCCAAAGTATAGGGAAATTGTCAAACCACATCACATTGAGATGATCCCAATCTGTGAGCATAGTCATGTACGTGCCTAGTCTTGAACCATAGATAGCCCATTCACCGTTCTCTACATCCATGCCTACATTATGCCATATAGTGAGATTGTTTAGATTGCGATTTGCCACACGCTGTTTGAATTCATCAGCAGTTGGTCTTGCGCCGCGATCAAGTACCATCTTTACACCTTCACGGAATCCTGCACGCCATGCTTGAAAGGCTGTGTAATTGGGATATGTGGTGCTATAGCAATCATGCATAGCCCAGTAAAGGCTATCTGCGCTATCCATACAAAAGTCAACTTGTGTATGTGCGCTGCCATCGCTAGTTTCATGCGTTTTCATGTTTAGCACATAGTCTTTAGTCCAACTACTCATGCCACCATTTCCATAGCGTAGTCCATTGATGTTGTTGATTGCTCGCCAACGGAACTGCGCAAGTTTATAGTTAGGATCTAATCCTGTAAAATCAAATGTGAGATTGAAGAACTTTTCTTCTGGCATGTTATCGCCATCAATCAATATGAAACGTTCAGTATCGCTAGCCTCTGCCGCTGCTTTGTGTGCAGCATCAC
>Ga0222714_10002016_pt1 | contig 22208 bp, 16 predicted proteins | sample C33_3DmetaG_FD_165048 | JGI IMG/M metagenome (GOLD analysis project Ga0222714, IMG submission 165048) | Estuarine water microbial communities from San Francisco Bay, California, United States - C33_3D | ecosystem: Environmental > Aquatic > Marine > Unclassified | place: USA: California...
AAACAAGTATTAGGAATTAATTAATTTGAGGGGCTTTAGGCCCCTTTTTTGATTAGCGAAGTTCCAGTCATTTGAGGTGGTTTGGGAAGTTCCATAAGATCTAAAATTGTAGGCGCTACATCTGCCAATAGGCCGTCTGATAATTCTATATTATTGCGGCCAATCAAAGCACAAGGTACCTTATTTAAACTATGTGAAGTATTTGGGGTTCCATCAGGGTTTAAGGCGAAGTCGGCATTACCATGATCTGCAATGACCAAAAAGGTATATCCGAGCGGTAACAAGGCCTCAATGATTTCATTTACTTTTTGGTCAACGGTTTCTACTGCTTTTATTATAGCTTTATAAACTCCGGTATGACCAACCATGTCTGGATTAGCAAAATTTAAACAGAAGAAATCAGGGCTATAATTCCTTACATAAGCAACAAGGGTAGATGATACTTCTTCCGCGCTCATTTCCGGTTTCAAGTCATAGGTAGCAACTTTTGGGGAATTAATCAATAATCGCGATTCATGTTCAAAAGCGTCTTCCCTTCCGCCATTAAAAAAATAGGTTACATGGGGGTATTTTTCAGTTTCAGCAATTCTAACCTGAGTTTTACCATGTGCCGCCAATACTTCCCCTAATGTTTGCTCTAAATGATCTTTTTGAAAAACTACGTGCATGTTGGAAAAGGAATCGTCGTAATTAGTCATCGTCACATAATATAACTCCAAAGGTTTCATGTCAAACCCATCAATTACACGTTGAGTTAGCACTTCAGCTATTTCTCTTGGACGATCTGTTCTGAAATTAAAACTAATTACCACATCTCCGGGTTCTATTAAGCCCGCCGGGTCACAAAGTAACGGATTAATAAATTCGTCGGTAATTCCTTGATCATATGATTTTTGGATGGCCTCGGTGGCGGAATTAATGCGCTCACCTTCTCCGGCTACGTAGAGATTATATGCTTTCTCTACCCGTTCCCATCGCCGATCACGATCCATTGCATAATATCTTCCAATAATGGAGGCGATATTTATATTGTTCGTAAGGCTTTGTTCAAGTGCTGTAAGATCTTTAATCGCCGAATATGGGTCACAATCACGACCATCGGTAATTGCATGAATGTACACTTTTTTTGCATTTTTTTCCACGCATAGATTTATCAACGCTTCAAGGTGATTAATAGCACTATGAACCCCGCCATTTGAAACCAAACCAAGTAAATGAATCTTACATTGGTTCATAGACGCATAGTTAAGTGCATCAAGTAAGGTTTGATTATTGAAAAAACTTCTATCTTTTATTGCATTGTTAATCCGTGAAAGCTCTTGATAGACAATTCTTCCTGCGCCAATATTTAAATGCCCAACCTCCGAATTTCCCATTTGGCCTGTTGGTAAACCAACAGATTCACCACACGCAATTAAGGTACTATTCGGGGAATTCAATAAAACTTTATCCATGTAGGGTGTATTCGAATGATATATAGCATCTGCTTTCGATTGATCACCAATTCCCCAGCCATCAAGGATAATTAATCCCACTTTTTTATTCATTTTGGTAATTTAATAGTGAATATTGATCCGCGTGGAACATTTTCCGAAAAATTAATTTTTCCTTGATGTAATTCAATAAATTGACTGGCTATATACAATCCCAGTCCGGTTCCGGGTTTTTCGCGTTTATTTTCATCACCCGAACGGAAAAATTTATCAAAAATAAAAGGTCGGTCAGCCTCATTAATTCCAATTCCATCATCCGCCACGTCAATGATTAATTCGGTTCCTTCCTCTCTAAATGAAACATGAACATTGGCGGCGTTATACTTGACGCTATTGTCTATTAATTGAATTATAACGCGTTCAAGCATGAAGCGGTCTGCTTCAAAAGAAAAGGCACTCGGACAACTCATCAAAATAGAGATGCTGTGATAAGATGTTTTTAATTGTGTTTCAAGTGATTTACTGAATTCTTGGCAGTCAATTTCATCTCTAAATAATTCAATACGTTGGTTTTCAATGCTTGCAGCATATAACATGTTTTGTATTAAAGATTCCGATTTTTTATTTTCATCAAGTGCTTTTTCTAAAAACGCATGTATTTGTTCTTCTTCTAACTGATGTTTTATAATAGTTTGTAGGATTAATTGTACAGAAGAAATGGGGGTTTTTAATTCATGGGTTACAGAAAGAAGGAAGTTTGATTGCCGTTGGTGTAAGGAAAGTTCACGATTCATACTTATTTGGTACCTCCTAATGCCGTAGATAAGTATTAATAGAAAAACACTTCCTTCTCCGATTACCATAGTTGCCTTTTTGGGGTTTTCGATAATAAGCAGATATCCCCACCATAAAAATTGAAGGATAATGTATGCAGACAAAATGGCTATAAAGTATGTAGATCTATTTTTTCTTAAACTGGGACTCATTGGTCTATAAAGGTACGGAATGTTAGCTTTTTTGATTGGATCAATGGGATAATTTCATTTAACAGGGTTTCGATACGTTCTCCTGTTTTATAACTATCATGAAATAACATGATATCCCCGGCTTTAATTCCATTTGCGGCAAGTATAATTTGTCGGTCGCTGATTGAACTATTGTAATCCTTACTCAACCATGACCACATAACAATTTGATAACCCTGCTTCTTTAATGCGCGAATGCAAAATGGATTTATTTTACCGTAAGGAGGGCGAAACAGCCTAGATTCGAAAATTTTACCAGTCGCATCAATAGACCTCAGGTACGATTTGCTTCCAGTGTTCCAACCTTTTTCATGATCAAAAGTATGATTGCCAATGCAATGTCCTTCTTTTTGCAAGGCCTCGATGAGATCTGGATAAGCTTGGGCATTTTTACCAACACAGAAAAATGTTGCCTTAATGTCATATGCTTTCAACACCCTCAGCACCTTAGGGGTAATGATTGGATGTGGTCCATCATCAAAGGTGAGGTAAACATGAGGGCTTTTTTTTACTGCCCAAATGAATTGAGGAAAAAGCAATTTCATCCATGAATATCGCCAAATGCCCCACCGCATCTTATTGCATCATTGGAAGCGTCGTACTCGGTGTCTCGTTGGTTGGTGTTGGTGCTGCTGTTTTAGGTAAGTATCGGTAATGTTCACCAATAGCCCTTAAGTTCCCCATCAAAGATTCGTACCGCTCTCCATACGGTCCAATGCCAATTCTAGCATCTTCTCCGGCTTCATTTCCTAGCGAAATCAATTTAGAGGTCATACTGGGGAGGATTTTCTTGTAAACTCGGTCTAGGTTCATTTTCAATCGTTTACCAAAGGCACTGTTTTCTGCATGTACATTAGGGTCTTCTAATGTTGAATACATTTTAAAGATAGCGTCAGTAACAGCAAATAAATCTTCAGTGTTTTGAACGCTTGTGCCAATTTCTGCTGATGCGAATTCAAAAAAATCAAGAATGCTTTCGTATTGAGTCATAAGTTTATTTCCCAATTCGGCACCTTTGCCGTCAGCCTTACATAAGTAATAAAGCTGTACATGCTCATTAAGGTTTCCGCTACATTTTGCGCGAATTTCTTGTCCGCCGTATAGGTATCCTCGATTATTTTGATTGTATGTTAACATATTCATAGGGTCACATCCATTAACTTCTCCGAAATCAATTACCGTTTCAATCGGCATTACTTCAAGTGATTTATCAAGTAGTTTAACGGCTTTCTTGTAATTATTTTGAAGATAAAATTGCTCTGCTAAAATCAGAAAATTCGCCCTGTATTGGGTGGTATGTCTTCTGGCATAATAATCGGTTAGCACTGTTGGGTTTGCCATGTCACCATATTCAAATACGCTAAACATAGTACGGTACATCTCGTTTCGATCATAGAATTCAGTAATTGGGGTTTTCAATGGACTCAACACGTAGGTAAGGCCCACTTGTTTTACCCATCCGCCATTTAATAAGGCAAGAGAGAAGGAGGATCCCCGATTACTTGAAAAATAAACACCTCGTTTCCAATCATTGTTGGCGATGATATCCATCATCATAATTTCATCCCGAGTTAAATACCGTTCTTGGCCTTCTTTAAATTCAAATTCGATTTCCTTAGCACATTGCCCTAATTGCTCTTTATTAATTACTCCAGAATTTAAGGCATTTGATTTATTAACGGCCAAATAAAATTTATTGGAAGGGAAAAAGTGTATATGATTGCCATCGCGATCAACAATGAAGTTTTCATCCGTTCGTACAAATTCCATAGCATCTTTAAGGTCTACACTCATCCAGGGTTTTTCGAATTCATCAAACAGGGTTTGTAATTCTTTCGCGGCCCCTTCTTCAATTTTTATAGCCCCCTGTTGCACACTTTGAAATATCTGGTTTATTCCAGTGAATTTCCCGATAATATTTGCAGATAGATTAATGGTGTCCGCAGATGTGATTTGATTCCATGTTTTATCGAATGCAAGTTGTAAGCTTGGCGTTGTTACAGTAAATGAATTACGTAAAGCGCCCATCTTTCCATTAAAATAGTTAATTACTTGTGACGCAACGACCTTGTTTTTCTTTAATCTCAATTCGATGACCTTTTTTAATAAGGCTTCGTCGTTGCTTAATCCACTAAGCTCAAGTAAAGGCAGAAAATAAACTTGATCGGTATTTCCTGCATACATTAAAATTTGGTCTTCTCGATATTCAATTGGTAAGGGATCAGAATCATATGCTTTCATTTTCATTTGATTGGTATACCAATCTGTTCCCATTAGCGAAAGGTTACAAACACGAACATCTGTTCGTTTTCCTTCAACTTCTTGTAGGTACCACAAGGGAAAGGTATCGTTATCTCCATTGGTGAATAAGATGCCATTCTTTTTACAAGAATTTAAATAATTATAAGCTAAATCTCGGGCGGTAGTTTTACCGCTTCGGTCATGATCGTCCCAACCCTGTGTACCCATAAGTAAAGGAGCGAATAAGCCCAAAAGACTAATTACAATCACAGAAGCATTGCCACTTAGTTTTATTTTACTCAACAAGTATGAGAGGCCTATAAAAACTGATAAAATTAGGGCGAGCACAAGCCCCATACGACCGTAGCCAGTAATTAAAAATAACACTAAGCTACCACCTAAGAAATAAGCGAACTTGATTAAAAGCTTTTTATCCAAAGAGTTAATAAAATCATAAAGGGCATATACGCCAAACGCTAACCACATTGCAAAGAAATAGAATGAACCTGAGTATGCGTAGTCTCGCTCCCTGGGTTCAAGAGGCTTTTGGTTTAGGTAGATTACAATCGCTAAACCGGTAAACAAAAATGCCAAGGTTAAAACAAACGCATCCTTGGGCGCACGATAAAAGTGAAAAAATATACCCAAAACAATAAGGGCAAGGGGGATTAAAAAGAACCGATTATGAGCAGGGTTCTCAGAGGTATAGTAGGGTTGTGCATTAGCTGGGCCAACATGCGGAGAATCCACCCAATCTATACCACTTATCCAGTTTCCACGGAGGTTGTCACCGTGGCCTTGGATATCATTTTGCCGCCCAGAGAAGTTCCACAATAAATACCTCACATACATCCAATTTATTTGATACCGAAAAAGGTATGTTAGGTTTTCTCCCATGGTTGGTAGTCGCATCCCGTCCCTTCCTAATTCATCATTTTCCCCGTCCGAAGCATCATAGCCACTCCATTCTTTATATCCTTGTATATGTTGTGGAGTTTCTGCATACATTCTAGGAAGGAAGGTTGTTTGTGCGTATGCAGGTTCAGCTCCAATACGAATGGAACTATTACTTTCATAATACTTTTCTGTAATGTTAAATGCCCCTTTATTTTTGTTAATCCAAGCCTCTGCATCCTCTTTCTTTACGAATGCTTTTATATCGCTATCTCCCTCTTGGACGACAAACCGTCGGAGGTAATACGCCGAAAGGTCTCCCCATCCGTCTTTGGAGGTTAATTGTGCTTGTCCATTTTCGTTAACAGTTTCATTCAAGCGAAACGAATTCCAATATTGCCCAAAAAATATTGGATTTGAACCATATTGTTCACGCTTTAAATAAGAATGCAGGGTAACCAAGTTTTCCGGGTCGTTTTCATCAAGTGGGGTGTTGGCGTTAGATCGAATAACAATAACAGCAAATGAACCATATCCAATAAGTAATACGGTTAATCCCATAACTACATTGTATAAAATTGTGTGTTGTTTTTTTCTTGAATAACGTATAGCGAAAATGCAACCACTTATTAACAATAAAAAGAAGAACAGCGTGCCGCTGTAAAAGGGTAATCCAAATGAATTAACAAATGTTACCTCAAAAGAACTTGCGAGTGCAATGGAGCCTGGAATAATCCCTTCTTGAATAAATCCCAAGGCGAATACAGAAATAAGTCCCGTAAGAACTAACCATAGGGGAGTAATTTTATTCGAAACATTAAAGTATACAAGGTATCCTATTGCAGGAACGACAAGAATACCTAACAAGTGAACCCCAACAGCCAACCCCAGCATGAAGAAAATAATTAAAATCCAACGGTTTGGGGCGGAATTCTCATTGAAAGCAACATTCATTTCTTCATCCCACTTTAGAGCCGCCCAAAAAATAACGGCAGTGAATAGTGAGGCCATGGCATATACTTCACCCTCCACCGCTGAAAACCAAAATGAGTCTGAAAACGTATATGCAAAAGCCGCAATGCTAGAAGCAGAAATAACCATTATGCCGTCGACGTTGCTAAGGGTTCCTTTTTGATTAACCACTAGTTTTTTTAATAATAGACTCATGGACCAGAACATGAATAAAATGGTCAATGAGCTGGAAATAGCTGATAAAGCATTAATCCATAACGCAACTGATGCTGGAGCTGCAAAAAAAGAAAACAATCGCCCTAAAACCATAAAAAGAGGTGCGCCTGGGGGGTGACCAACTTCAAGTTTATATGCAGCAGTAATGTACTCCCCACAATCCCACAAGCTTGCGGTAGATTCCATGGTCATTAAGTAAATACTGGAAGCTATTAAAAATACAGTCCAACCAATTATGTTATTAATTTTTCTAAAATTCATGTGAGCAAGTATAAATATGTAGTTGCGAATTTAGGAATATATCGCATTGGGTGAAAATCTATGGGCTAATTTTAAATTTGGATTTTTTGAATTTTAAATAAAGTTCCTAACTTTGCACACCCAATGACCCATGGTGTAACTGGCAACACGTCTGATTTTGGTTCAGAAGAGTCTAGGTTCGAGCCCTAGTGGGTCAACAATGAAACCCTGAGAAATCAGGGTTTCGTTTTTTTAAAGCATTTTACTGAATTTAGTAACGTTACCACCCGTGATATGAACCAGGATCAAAAAAAAAACAGTATTGAGCAACTCGGAGAATTTGGTCTTATCAAGCATCTGACCTCAAATTTTATTTCCCGGAATTCTTCCTCTATCGCAGGTGTTGGTGATGATTGTGCTGTTATAGACAGAGATGAGACCTCTTTTACGTTGATTTCATCGGATTTGTTTTTAGAAAACATTCATTTCGATTTAATGTATGTTCCGCTCAAACAATTAGGGTATAAAGCCATTTCTGCGAGCGTGTCAGATGTATATGCCATGAATGGAATGGCGGAACAAGTTACTGTAAATATTGGATTTTCAAGCCGTTTTCCTTTAGAGGCAATTGAGGAGCTTTATGATGGAATTCGTCGCGCTTGTGATTTTTTTAAGGTGGATTTAGTTGGTGGAGATACTAGCAGCTCATCGAAAGGGCTAATGATTTCAGTTACTGCAATTGGAAAAGTTGACAAACATAAGGTTGCATATCGAAGCGGTGCTTCGAGCAAAGACATCCTTTTGGTTTCTGGGGATTTGGGTAGCGCTTATTTGGGGCTTCAAATTCTCGAGCGAGAAAAGAGCGTGTTTTTGTCCAATCCGAATATTCAACCAGAACTTGCCCCATATGATTCATTGATTAAAAAACAATTGATGCCAGAGGCAAGAATAGACGTGATTCAGTTACTTGATGAATTAGGAGTGGTGCCGACATCAATGATAGACGTTTCCGATGGATTGGCCTCGGAATTAATTCACTTATGCGAATCGAATAACTTAGGATGTGTTATTCATGAGGAAAAAATCCCATATCAAGAGGACACTATGCTGGTATCAACTGAACTCAATTTATCGCCCTTAACTTGTGCAATGAATGGTGGTGAAGACTATGAACTGCTGTTTTCTGTAGCTCAAGCAGATTTTGATAAAATCAAAGGCAATCCATATTTCACACCAATCGGTTACTTCACGGACGAAAAAGGAACAGCTACATTAATGGATCAATCTGGACAAATTCATGAGTTGAAAGCACAAGGATGGAATCATTTTTAACTAGTCAATTCTAGGGAGCTTGATACGTGTACGTTGTACAATAGTTAACGGAAACTGACCCAAAAGCTCTCTTCGCAATAATTCAGCCTCTATCTCAAGCCGGAAATCCCCCGCCATTAAGTTAAAATAAGGAGCCTCGAAATTAATGTAAGCATCATATTTAGGATACAAGCTTAAAAATTTTAACCGCAATGAATCTATCATCGGCTTATCCGTATCAAAAGCCAATTGTATTCTGAACCCTGTAATTTCTTTTCTGAATGAGCGATTGCTGTCAATGGTTTTCTCTATAATTGGGTCAGTGTGAGATATGAATTGCCCGAAATAAATATTTCCGTAAAACGCAAAAGACAGAATAGAGATGATGTGTAGAACACGTATTGAAAACATTGAGTAAAGGTAAAAATTTTTATGAAATTAAAGAACTAAGGGCCCGGCCTTATTTAGAATGATTATAAATTAAATTTCATGCTCGTTTTTTGTCATCAAAGTGTCACGAAATTTCTCTTTTCATGTAAATTTGCAACGTGAAAAAGCTATATTATTTGCTTTTAAAACTAGAATTTAGAAACCAGTTTCATGAAAATATCTAATATTCAACAAGTTACCATGGCTAATAACCTAAAGTTATTAGTCTTATTGTGTGTTTTATTTTTTGTAAAGCACACTTCTTTTGCGCAAGGAGAGGGTCTTTTTAAATCCAAATGCTCCAGCTGCCATCAAATCCACAAAAATGGAACGGGTCCGATGCTGAATGGTGCACGCCAGCGATGGGTTGATGCGGGAGAGGGAGAATTAATTATTAAGTGGGTCCAAAATAATGCTGCATTGCGTGCAAGCGGAGCCTCAAAAAGGGCAGCAGCTGTGTTTAAAGAGTATGGGGGGTCTCAAATGACGGTTTTTTCAGACTTAACAGATGACCAAGTAAATCAAATATTGGATTATGCAGATGCTCAGCCTAAGGAGGACCCTTCGAAAGCTGGGACAAATGTAGGGTCTCAAGATCCGAATGCAACCCAAACGAACGAAGATGGTGGACTCGGTATAATGTGGATCATTCTAGCCGTACTGTTTATTATTGTTATTTTAAGTGTGGGGGGAGTTCGCCGACAATTGAAAGTGGCAAGTACAGGGGATGAGTCATATAATCAGCTTACTTATTGGGATGAGTTCAAAACAATCGCTTGGAAATACCGAGGAATTACAGGCATTGTGGGCTTAGTACTTACCATTACGATATTAGTTGTGGTTTTTAAAAGTCTATACTCCATTAATGTCATGCAAAACTATCAGCCATCTCAACCCATCGCTTTCCCACATGAAACTCATGCCGGAATAAATGGTATCGATTGTAAATACTGTCATAATTCGGTTACTAAGTCTAAACATGCAGGATTGCCAACCGTAAACGTCTGTATGAATTGTCATAAGCAGATCAACGGTGAAGGAAAGCCTTTTGCTGGTGAAGTTAAAAAGATTTATGCTGCGGCGGGTTGGGACCCTAGTTTTGGTCCAGCGGGGGGCTATCGAAATACTAAAGGAAAGCCATTAGTTTGGAATAAAGTACATGTACTACCCGACCACGTTTACTTCAACCATTCGCAACACGTGGTTGTAGGAGGCATTGATTGTAAACAGTGCCATGGAGACATGAAACAAATGAAAGAAACCGCTAAGGTGCTTCCAATTGAAGAATTAAATAAGGTAGAGGGTAACATAAAATTATCGAAGGCTACTTTAACCATGGGATGGTGTATTGAGTGTCATGGCGCGAAGGAAGTAACAATTGGAGATGGCAAAAATGCATACTACGACGAAATACATAGTCGCTTGAAAAAGAATAAAACCTTGTATAAGCAATATCTTGCAAATGATGGAAAACTTACCGCCAACGAATTGGGTGGTTGGGAATGTGCTAAATGTCACTATTAATTTACAGTAGCGAATAAAAGAAGTTATGGAAGTAACAAAGAAATATTGGAAAGGAATTGAGGAATTAAATCAAACGCCTGAATTTAAGCAACTGCGAGATTCTGAATTTCCAAATCAGCATGCGGTTGAACAATTTTTAGTCGACAATCAATTGGCGGAGTCTTCGTCTGACCGACGAGATTTTCTCAAGTTTTTAGGTTTTTCCGTTGCTGCTGCAACCTTAGCGGCTTGTGAGGCACCAGTAACCAAGGCAGTCCCTTATGTTAACAAACCGGAAGACGTCACCCCTGGTGTTGCCACATGGTATGCTTCTACTTATTATGATGGCTTATCATATGCAAGTATTCTTGTTAAAACCAGAGAGGCGCGGCCAATTTTTATTAAAGGAAATAAAGATTTTGGGTTTACTATGGGGGGCACAAATCCACAAATTATAGCATCTGTTCTTGGATTATACGATGGTGAAAGACTTAATGGTGTTTACGCTAAAGGGGGAAATAAAAATTTCCCGGTAGATGAAGCAGACGCAGCAATTATCTCATCACTTAAATCCGCGAGAGAAATCGTGGTGCTTTCTCCAACAGTTATTAGTCCTTCGATGAATACTGCGATATCCACTTTGGCTTCTGTTTATTCGGTAAACGGATCCTCAAAGGTTAAGGTGGTTCAGTACGACGGAATTTCGTACGGAGCCATACGCAAGGCGAACGAACAGAATTTTGGGGCAGCGATTATTCCTTCATATGATTTTTCGAAGGCAAAAACCATCGTAAGTGTTGGGGCCGATTTTTTAAGCACATGGTTATTGTCTAATGAATATGCGGTTCAATACGGGCTAAATAGAGTTCCAAGTAATGAAATGTCCAAGCATTATCAATTTGAATCAATAATGTCAATAACTGGTTCGAATGCAGATGGAAGAGCCCAGATTAAGCCATCCGAAACCGCAAATGTATTAGCATATATTCTCAAGGGAGTTGGCGGGGCCACTACCGTTTCGTCTAACATACCTAAATCAGCAAAATCAATTGCTGACAAAGCGATTTCTTCACTCAAATTGAGTAGAAATGAATCGCTTGTTGTTTGTGGTTCGAATAATGAAGCAGAACAGCTACTAACCAACGCCATTAACAACCATTTGAAGACTTATGGTACTACCATAGACTTGTCAAATGATGTTAAACTCTACCATACGAACGATAAAGAAGCGACCCAACTTTTTGATAAAATCATCTCGGGTAAAGGTCCTGATGTGTTAATTAATTTGGGCGCAAACCCCGTTTACACCTCAGCAAACGGAGAAAAATTAAGAAAGGGTTTAAATCAAATAAAAATGTATGTCTCAACAGCGAGGTATGCCGATGAAAGCTCGTCCGTTGCCAATTTTATTGTCCCGGATCATCACCAGCTTGAATCATGGAATGATTACCAGCCAAAATCTAATCATTATGCTGTAGCTCAGCCCACAATTCGTCCTTTAGGAAATACGTTTTCTGCGTTAGAGTCAATATTGGTTTGGGCAGGATCTGCGGTTCGAAATGGTAAGGACTCAACTGTTGCTTATGATGCAATAAAGGCGTCTGCTTCATCGCTAGGGTGTCTTGATTTTGCAATGTTAACACACAACAGTTGTTGTACCTTGAATACATCTGAGAAATCTTATGCATACAAACCTGCTTCCATATCGGCTACTACTAAAAGTGGTGAGTGGGAAGTTGTGTTCTATCAAAAAACGGCAATCAGAAATGGTGCAATGTCAAATAATCCATGGTTACAAGAATTGCCAGATCCAATATCAAAGGTAACCTGGGATAATTACATTACCATGAATCCATTGCAAATGGATAAAATGGGACTTGTAACTACATTTGACCAAGAGCACGGGCTAAATCTAGCATGTGTCACCGTAAATGGACAAAAACTCACCTTACCTGTTTATCCTCAACCAGGACAAGCCTTTAATACGGTGGGGATTGCCTTAGGATATGGACGAGGGGCTAACGGAGAAGCAATCGGTAGGGGCGCATACCAAACTAAAGAGTATGGTGGCTATGATCTAAATGAGCAAGGAAATAAAAAAACAATTGGTGTAAATGTGTTCCCGTTCATTTCTTTTGTGAACGACTTACCGGCTTATTCTGTAAACGCAACAGTCGCGAAGGTGGAGGGCGAATACTTGATTGCAGCAACTCAAATTCATCATACGGTGATGGGTAGAGATTCTATTGTACGTGAAACAACACTAGCCACTTTTATAAAAGGAGACAAAGAATCATTTAATCCGGCTCATAAACTACAAAGGCTAAATGAACATGGACATCATGAGGAGGCTGAGTTGAAAGAATTTGATTTGTGGAATGCTCATCCAGTGGACAAAGTGGGCCATCGTTGGGGAATGACTATAGATTTAACTTCTTGCATTGGTTGTGGTTCATGTTTAGTTGCATGCCAAGCCGAAAACAATGTTCCCGTTGTCGGTAAAGATGAAGTTAGAAGAGGTAGAGAAATGCATTGGTTGCGTATAGATCGCTATTATGCTTCTGACCAAGAGTCATCAATAGGGAAGAAAGCCAACAAAGACGATTTTAGTTATTCTAAAGCAGAAAACGCAGCGGATAATCCTGCCGTTGTGCACATGCCTTTAATGTGTCAGCATTGTAATCATGCTCCATGCGAAACGGTTTGTCCAGTTGCAGCAACTACCCATAGTAATGAAGGATTAAATCAAATGACCTATAATCGTTGCATTGGCACACGATATTGCGCGAACAATTGTCCTTATAAAGTTCGTCGATTTAATTGGTTTAATTATCCGTCATATAAGAAATTTAGTGAAGTAAATCCTGCACAAGATGATTTAGGTCGCATGGTGCTAAACCCAGATGTAACAGTTCGTACCCGCGGAGTGATGGAAAAATGTTCATTTTGCGTGCAACGAATTCAAGCGACAAAATTGATTGCCAAAAAAGAGTCAACTTCAGCAGAAAATGCTAAAGAAATAATTGAAGAAAAATTCAATACCGCATGTTCAGAAGCTTGTCCTACGAATGCAATTATTGTTGGCGACTGGAACGATGATGGTTCGGCTGTTAAGGCAAGCTCTAACGAAGACAGGGCTTATCAAGCGTTAGAGGAAGTTGGGGTAAAACCGAATGTGTGGTACAAAGTGAAGGTAAGAAACTAAGATATTTTAAAGAAATTAAAAGCAAGAGCAATGCAAAAGGAAGCAGCAATAAGGGAACCCTTAATTCTTGGAAATAAAACATACCACGATGTAACAGAAGATGTATGTAGGCCGATTGAAGGAAAGGCACCAAAAATGTGGTACATATTATTTTCAATCGCATTAATTATTGGTCTTTATGGAGCGGGTTCGATTCTATACCTTCTAGGAACAGGTATCGGCGTATGGGGATTAAACAAGACGATTGGTTGGGCTTGGGATATTACAAACTTTGTATGGTGGGTTGGAATTGGTCACGCAGGCACCTTGATTTCTGCCGTGCTTTTACTGTTTCGTCAAAAATGGAGAATGGCGATCAATCGTTCAGCTGAAGCCATGACTATATTTGCGGTATTTATGGCAGGGACGTTCCCTTTAATTCACATGGGTAGGTTGTGGGTTGGTTATTGGGTCCTTCCTATTCCAAATCATTTCGGATCTTTGTGGGTAAATTTTAACTCCCCTTTATTGTGGGACGTATTCGCTATATCTACCTATTTGTCAGTTTCCTTAGTGTTCTGGTATATCGGATTAATTCCGGATTTTGCAACAATTCGAGACCGGGCAAAAAAACCAGTTGCAAAAAGGATGTATACAATCCTTTCATTTGGATGGTCTGGAAGAGCCAAACATTGGAATAGATTTGAGTTGGTTTCATTGGTCTTAGCGGGATTAGCAACTCCACTTGTTTTCTCCGTCCACTCAATTGTATCATTTGACTTTGCGACCTCTGTAATTCCTGGGTGGCACACTACGATTTTTCCACCATACTTTGTGGCGGGTGCGGTATTTTCTGGATTCGCAATGGTACAGACGCTCTTGTTGGTGATGCGCAAGGCAATGAATCTTGAAGCGTATATACACACCAAGCATGTGGAATACATGAATATTGTGATTATGGTTACGGGCTCTATTGTTGGTACAGCGTATATTACTGAGCTTTTCATATCATGGTATTCTGGTGTAGAATATGAGGCATATGCATTCTTAAACCGTGCTACCGGACCATATTGGTGGGCTTATTGGTCAATGATGACCTGCAATGTAATTTCACCTCAGCTTATGTGGATACGAAAATTAAGAAGAAGCTTGTTGTTTACTTTTTTCATTTCAATTGTGGTAAATATCGGTATGTGGTTTGAGCGCTATGTGATTATTGTTACTTCGATTCACAGAGATTATATTCCTGCTGCATGGAGCATGCATTACCCAAGTCATATTGATATTGCTGTTTATATTGGAACCATTGGAATCTTCTTTGTGTTTTTCTTGTTGTTTGCACGATATTTTCCGGTATTGGCATTAAATGAGGTGAAAACAATATTAAAAGGCTCTGGTCAGTCGTACAAAGAGTCACCAGATTATCATAAACATCATTAATATCGGGATATGTCAGATAAAGTATTATATGCAATGTATGGAGACGATGATGTGCTAATGTCTAGCGCTAAAAAATTAGTCTCTAACGGAGTTAAAATCACCGAAGTGTACAGTCCATTTCCTATTCACGGCATTGATTCAATTATTGGGATTAAAGGTACTCGCTTAGGAATTATGGCTTTTTTGTATGGGTTGACCGGATTGACCCTTGCAACTATTGGGATGTATTTTTTCATGGTTCTTGAATGGAAAATGAACATCGGAGGAAAGCCCAATTTTTCTTACATAGAAAATATTTTAGCTTTTATACCGGTTTCTTTTGAATTCACAGTTTTGTGTGCGGCACATGGAATGGCGATTACTTATTTATTATTAAATCGCACCCTGCCTGGCATGCCTGCTCAGAATCCAGACCCAAGAACGACCGATGATAAATTTGTGTTGGAAATTAGATTATCGGATAACCATGAAGTAACCGAAGATAAACTTGATGAATTGTTAAAAGATACCGGGTTTGTTGAGTTGGATAAAAAAATTATTGAATAAGAATTAGGGAATACGAATGAAAAAGTCCTTTTTTAGAATAGTTGGAGCGATAGTCGTAAGCGTATTTGTATTGAGTGCATGTACCTCCAACGCAGATAGTCCCGGACTAGAATATGCGCCGGATATGTATCGCTCACCTGCCGTTGAAGCATATGTTGATTATGGTGAAGTAAGGGGCCGGATTGATGAATCAAAAAAAACACGCCTAACCGCAATGACCCCACCCCCATTCGCCATTCCATATATCGGAAAGGATAGTGTGGAAGTTCGTTTAATGATGCCTTATGCAAGATTAGCAAATGAATCTTTTAAGGCAAGCCATGGCATGTACCAGGATGTATTAACTAAAGAAGATCATTATGCAGCAGCATCAGCGGATGGCAACATGATTGTTTTAAATGATAAAAACGCGGAACCGATATTATCCAAAGGGAAAGAATTATTTACTGCGATGTGTCAACATTGTCATGGTGAAAAAGGAGATGGAAATGGTCCGATGGTAACCTCAGGGGCGTATTCAGGTGTTCCTAATTATGCTGATCGCACGTCCTTGTCAGATGGTCAAATGTTTTATTCCATTTATTACGGAAAAGGTATGATGGGGGCCCATCGATCACTTCTGAATAAAAAAGAAATTTGGACAGTTATTCATTATATCCGAAGCTTACAGTCTCCAGATTACGGAAAATTTGATGCTAATGGTACTGCTGTAGTTGCAGATACAACTAAACAAAAATAATATCATGGAATTTACAACCACTAAAAAAGCAAAAAACACAGCGTTCGGATTAATCGGAGTTGGGGCGCTATTAGCTGTTGCTGGGATTATTACCAATATGGGAGACGCGCACTTTACAACCCGATTAATGACAAATGGCTTAATCAATGCATTTTTCTTTTTCGCGATTGGTTTGGGGGCATTGTTTTTCCTAGCGCTAAACTATGCTACGGAAGCAGGGTGGTACGCTGTGGTAAAGCGTGTAATTGAATCGGTAGCGTTGTATTTGCCCTATGGCATTGGGATTTTCGGGGTGATATTACTAACCATATCCTTTATGAAGGGAGCACATATTTACACATGGATGGATAGCCATACAGTAGCAGAAGATGAAATAATACAAGGGAAGTCAGCGTATTTGAATGTTACATTTTTCTGGATTCGTACATTAGTTTATTTCACCGTGTATTTGTTGTTTTTACGAGGATTTAGAAAGCGTTCATTGCTTGAAGATCAAGTGGGCGGGACAGAAATTCACTTCAAAAATTATAGAAAAGGCGCTACGTTTTTAGTATTCTTTGCGGTGTTTAGTTCAACCTCAGCATGGGATTGGCTAATGTCCATTGATGTACATTGGTATAGCACCTTATTTGGATGGTATACTTTCGCTGGGATGTGGGTATCCGCAATGGTAGTTATTGTATTAACCACTATTTATCTTAAAAAACAAGGGTATTTACCGCATGTTAATGATTCTCACATTCACGACATAGGTAAATGGATTTTTGCAATATCTTTTTTATGGTCTTATTTGTGGTTTTCTCAATACATGCTTATTTGGTACGCAAATATTGGAGAAGAGGTAGGATATTACGTAATGCGAACGGAGCACTATAAATACCTATATTTTGGTATGTTCTTTATAAACTTTGTTTTCCCTATGTTAATATTAATGTCAAGAGACGCGAAACGAGATATAGGAATGTTGATGTTCGTAGGTTTGGTAATTTTGATTGGGCACTGGCTAGATGTCTTCATAATGGTTTCTGGGGGATCACTTGGTGAGAATTGGAACATTGGGCTTTTAGAAATTGGATTACCGTTAATTATGGTGGGAGTTTTTGTATTAATCTTGTTTAAAAACCTAGCAAGTGCACCACTTACACCAGTTAACCACCCGTTTTTGGATGAAAGTATACATCACGAATTTTAATGATAATACGCGGAATAAATGGAAAGTAAATTGATTATAATCTTGATTATTGTAATAGGCGCGATTGCTATTTCGCAGCTTGTTAGAGTTTATGAATTAACGGCTAAATTGCGAAAGCATGAAGAACATGAAATTCCTGTGCGGGATAATTATTTGAACGCAATGTTGATGTTGGTATTCATGGTGATTCAGTTTGGAGGGCTTATTTATCTCATGATTAAATATGGTTGGACTGGCAGGGGGCCTGCCGCTTCCGTACAGGGAGAATATACCGATTGGTTGCTCGATTTAAACCTTATTTTAATTACTGCAATTTTCTTTTTAACTAATTTCCTGTTGTTTTATTTTTCGTTCAAGTATGTAAAACGCCCAGGAGTAAAGGCATATTATTATCCGCATAATAATAAATTGGAAATATTGTGGACAGTAGTGCCGGCAGCAGTATTAGCCGTAATTATAATCCTTGGATTACAAACTTGGAATGAAGTCACTGGGGCTTCACCAAAAGAGGCAATAAACATTGAATTATATTCGAAGCAATTCGACTGGACAGCACGATATTCAGGAACCGACAATATGCTAGGTAAAACGGACTATAAGTTAATTTTAGGGAATAATGAATTGGGTCTAATGACAGAAGCAACCATCGATTCATCGATTCACGCTATGCGCCATGGTGCTGGGGGTATTTTGGATATCCAAAAAATACTCAACAATAGAGATACCGTACTTACGGACTCTTTAGTTAATGTATTGAGAAAAGATTTGGGCACGAAAGAACGCCTCCTCCGATTACTTAATCAAATGAAAGCTACCCATAATCCAGCGCTAGATAAACAAGTATATGATGATATTATACAGCGTGACACGTTATATCTGTGTGTAAACAAACCGTATGAGTTTTCTTTTCGGTCAAAAGACGTTATCCATTCAGCCTATTTTCCTCATTTTAGAGCCCAAATGAATACGGTTCCGGGATATGGCACACGGTTAAAGTTTACACCGAACATGACCACTGCAGAAATGCGAAAAATCAAGAATCTACCAGCCTTTCATTACGTACTAATGTGTAATAAAATTTGCGGTGGAGCACATTATAAAATGAAGATGATGGTTGTGGTTTTAGAAGAAGAGGAATATAACGCATGGATGAAGGGAAAAGAATCTAAAAACTTTAAAGCAACCTACTTCCCGGCGCCTTCAGCCCAGGCAGTAATTCCAGCGGAGAGCACCGCAATATCGGCAATGAACTAATTATAAAGATTTAAACTCAATAAACATGGCTTCAGCAGCACACGATGTAAATTCTCATGATCAACACGAGCATCATCATGAAGAAAGTTTTGTTTCTAAATATATTTTCAGCCAAGATCATAAAATGATTGGGAAGCAGTTCTTGATAACTGCTGTATTTATGGGAGTGGTGGCGATGCTCTTATCAATTCTATTCAGGATCCAGTTGGCTTGGCCTGGGGAAAGTTCCGACTTTCTTAATTTCTTTTTAGGGGATCAATGGGCTCCTGAAGGCGTGTTGAAAGAAGATATGTATTTGGGATTAGTAACTATTCATGGTACAATCATGGTCTTTTTTCTTTTGACAGGCGGATTATCCGGGACTTTTTCGAACATATTAATTCCTTTACAACTAGGCGCTCGAGATATGGCATCAGGGTTTTTAAATATGTTGTCTTTTTGGTTCTTTTTCCTTTCTTCTTTGTTAATGTTTCTTTCTCTGTTCGTGATGAATGGCTCGATTTTCGGAATCGATATACCAGGAGATTGGGGCACCATTGGTAATGGTCCAGCCATGGCTGGATGGACGGTATATCCTCCGTTGTCAGCACTTCCGCAGGCTGTATCTGGTTCTGGGTTTGGAATGACGTTGTGGTTGATTTCCATGACGATATTTATTGCTGGCTCCTTAATAGGAAGCTTAAATTATATTGTTACCGTAATAAATTTGCGCACAGCAGGGATGACCATGACAAGAATGCCATTAACTATTTGGGCATTTTTTGTTACAGCAATTTTAGGGGTCCTATCTTTTCCTGTGCTTTTATCTGCCGCACTCTTATTGATGATGGATCGGATGGCTGGAACAAGTTTTTATTTATCCGATATCATGGTAGGTAGTGAGATGTTGTCTAATCATGGAGGTTCACCGATTTTATTTCAGCATTTATTTTGGTTCTTAGGCCATCCTGAAGTTTACATTGTATTATTACCCGCACTTGGTTTGTCCTCAGAAATTATTGCCACCAATGCAAGAAAACCAATCTTTGGATATAAAGCGATGATTGGCTCTATTTTGGCCATTGGGTTCTTATCTTTTATAGTGTGGGGACATCACATGTTTATCACAGGAATGAACCCGTTCTTAGGTAGTGTTTTTGTGTTTACAACCCTGTTAATCGCAATTCCATCTGCGGTAAAAGTGTTTAACTATATAACTACTTTGTGGAAAGGCGCTATTGTGTATACACCCGCCATGTTATTCGCCATTGCACTGGTATCTACATTTATAACAGGAGGTGTAACAGGGATTATCTTAGCAGACTCCGCATTGGACATCGCAGTGCATGACACATACTTTGTTGTAGCTCACTTCCATATTGTAATGGGAATGTCTGCTGTATTTGGGATGTTTGCTGGGGTGTATCATTGGTTCCCTAAAATGTATAGACGAATGATGAATACGCGTATGGGATATGCGCATTTTTGGATAACACTTATTGGTGCATATGGTGTTTTCTTTCCGATGCACTTTGTAGGTATTGCAGGCGCTCCAAGAAGGTACTATGATTATTCTGTCTATGGTGAATTTGATACGGATTCCTATAATATGATTATGGATTTAAATGTGATTATCACGGTGTTTGCAATAATCGCCGCTATCGGGCAAGTTATTTTCCTTTTCAATTTTTTCTACAGTATATATAGAGGTCCGGTTGCGCCACAGAACCCATGGAAATCTAATACCTTAGAGTGGACAGCTCCAGTAGAACACATGCATGGAAACTGGCCAGGGGCATTGCCGGTTGTTTATCGTTGGCCATATGATTACTCTAAGCCAGGAGCGGCAGATGACTTTATTCCCCAAAATGTACCCTTAGCAGAAGGTGAAATAGAACATTAATTGTTATTAATTAAATGGGCTATTGTTATGGCTCAAGGGTTTCTATTTCTGGTGCAATAAGTTCGAGCTCATTGAAATAGGCCTGTCCAAACGCCCTTATAATAGGAGCCTTTAAAAATTTATATACAGGTACATCTAGCTTATTTCCACAGGTACAGGCGGATTTACAAATGTGCCATTCATCGAATTGAAGCGCTTTAAAATCACGATATTGTTTAACACGAATAGGGTAAAGGGCACATGAAATGGGTTTTAAGTTGTCTATAGCGCCAGCTCGATACGCCGCTTCGATGGCACATAATGCAGTTCTATGTTCATCAAAAAATACAAAAGCACATTCTTTACCATTTATAAGCATTGTTACGGGATCATTTTCTTGGTCCAGGTAAGAAATACCGTTACTTTCAACTGCTGCAATGCCTTCTGGACGCATATACGGTTTAATGTGCTCAAGGCAGCCCGAAATTTGATTAACCTCTTCGGACGTAAGGGGAGCACCCGCATCACCCTCAACGCAGCAAGCTCCTTTACAAGAGGTTAGATCACAGACGAATTTTCGTTTGAAAATTTCTGCGGAAATAATAGTATTGTCGAGTTCAATTAGCATGACTCAAAATTAATGCGAATTTTTAATTTGGAAGTTTCTTATAATTAACCTAAATTTGTCCAACGATATTTGATAATGAGGGGACGAAAGTCCCCTCTTTTTTTACTATGATTGACAAGAATTTAGTGCAAAAATTAGCGGAAGAACGCATTCGAGAATTGAATAAAGGACTCTTTATTGTGGATTTATCGATTTCTACGAGAAATGTTATCAGTATTGAATTAGATAAAGAGGAGGGTGGTGTTTCTATTGAGGATTGTATTTCTGTTTCTCGAAACGTGGAACATAACTTGGATAGAGAGGCGGATGATTTTGAACTTAATGTCTCTTCAGCCGGAATGGACAGGCCGTTGCGCCATCAAAAACAGTTTATAAAAAACACAGGCCGACGTTTGATATTTTTAAAAACAGATGGTGTGCAAATTGAAGGTGTTTTAAAGTCTTTTAGTGATGAAAGTTTTTTTGTGACGATTGAAAGAAGTATTAGAAATGAAAAGAATAAAAAAGAACTAATAACAGAAGAACTTGAAATTCCTGTGAAAGAAATAAAAGAAATTAAACGTGTAATATTATTTAAATAAAAACCAATGAATAGTCTTGATTTAGTTGAATCCTTTTCCGAGTTTAAAGAGCTTAAGAACATTGATAAGCAAACGATGCAACATGTGCTAGAAGATGTGTTTCGAGCTATGCTAAAAAAGAAATTCAATACCGATGAACATATTGATGTAATTGTGAACATAGAAAAAGGCGATGTACAGATTTTTCTAAACAAGGAAATAGTTGATGATGGTGAAGTAGAAGATCCAAATACAGAGATAGCATATTCTGATGCAATTAAAATTGAACCGGATTTTGAAATTGGCGAAGAGGTTACGGAAGAGTTTAAATTTATGGATTTTGGACGCAGAAACGTACTTTCATTACGTCAAAATTTGATCTCACGAATTCTTGAGTTAGAAAAAGATCATTTATATAAAAAATACAAAGAAAGGGTTGGAGAAATTGTTACTGGTGAAGTATATCAAGTTTGGAAGAAAGAAATTTTGGTTATGGACGATGACCATAACGAACTTATTTTGCCTAAATCTGAGCAAATC
>Ga0222714_10002018_pt1 | contig 22203 bp, 38 predicted proteins | sample C33_3DmetaG_FD_165048 | JGI IMG/M metagenome (GOLD analysis project Ga0222714, IMG submission 165048) | Estuarine water microbial communities from San Francisco Bay, California, United States - C33_3D | ecosystem: Environmental > Aquatic > Marine > Unclassified | place: USA: California...
TTTAATCTTTTTCTGTTCCCAATCTTCAACATTTAAGTGAAGAAAGGGAACTCTAAACATATCAAAACTATAATTACTCATTCTTTTTATCAAAGTATTCAGCAAGTTTTTTTGCCATCTTCATGGACTTTCGCCACATAAAGTACTTAACAATAGGATTTTTGGGATTGTTGACTAACCACCATTTCCATGCTTTAAATTTGTTTACTGCAATATCAGTTACATACACAAAGGCTTTCTTGATAGACTCATCTGCTGCAATAAACCATCCAAGAAGACCGAAAACAAAAATTAGGAAATAATAGTATTCCATATCATTGCCACCTCAAAGTGTTAAGATATTTAAGGACATTTTCTCGAACATCCATTAACTCATGGTAACACTTCTGATTATGAGCACATTGTCTTAGTGCTGGATCTGGTTTTAGAACCGACTCAATAAAAATGTCTAATCCACGATTCCATTTAACTTGTTTAGATTCACCGTCATCTACAGTGTACTGATCTTTCATTCGTTTTCTCCTTCGACGTATCCATCAAATTCGAACTCTTCAATATCAGTTACGGGAACTTCATGTTCATTAGCAACAAGATACCAATGTTCACCCTCTCGAATACCAAGGTATTTCATTTGGTCTTCACCGAAACAATGTTCACGCATTGCTGCTTGAATTTTAAAATGGATAAGTTCGGATTTAGTTGGAACTTTCATAGTTATGTGTTGAACACCTAACCATTATAGAGTATTTAACAATCTTGTCAAGAGTGTTAATACTTATTAATGGGAAATACTGGATTTGAACCAGTGACCTCACCCTTATCAGGGGTGCGCTCTAACCAACTGAGCTAATTTCCCCTACGGGACTGACGGGATTCGAACCCGCAACTTCCGCCGTGACAGGGCGGTGCTCTAACCTGTTGAACTACAGTCCCAAGGCGGAGGATGTTGGATTTGAACCAACGGATCCCTTTACAGAGATCAAGAACTTAGCAGGTTCCCGCTTTAAGCCACTCAGCCAATCCTCCAAAGCGGAGAGTGAGAGATTCGAACTCTCGAAGGGGTTACCCCCTTACAGCATTTCCAGTGCTGCGCCATCGTCCACTCGGCCAACTCTCCAAGGTGGGCAGGGAGGGATTTGAACCCCCGTAGGCAGAGCCAGTGGATTTACAGTCCACCTCCATTAACCACTCGGACACCTACCCATTTACTATCATGGTTTATGGAGTTGATTAGGACCCCAACCATTATCTCTAATTATATACTTGTGGTAATAATCGGCTCCACCACGAAGTAAATTAATTCCAGTTATTATACAGAGAAAAGTAAGTATTAGAGAAATACTTTTAAATCTTTTTTCTATGTTTTTATCATAATTTATTCTTTCCAAAATACTTTTTTGATGTAATTCTGGAATTGAAGAATTATACTTATGACCATATTTCCACATGGAATCTTCAAATTCATATTGAGATAAAATTTGAAAATCTTCAGATTTTAATCTCTCACAAATAAAGGGAATTTTAGGATCAATATGCGAAATACTCAAATCAATTAAGATTGGTATTTCAGTACTAGTTACACAAATAACATGTGTATTAATCATGTTCGGGTTGGTATTCAACAAATTATCAAATCCAACCACATCCAATCTAGCTGTTGTTTTAGATTGGATCATTACATTACATTCAATAATCTTGCACGGAATCCCCTCAAAAGTGAGGAGTTTGGCAATCATATCACTTGCACTCAAACATTGTCCAGGAGCTCTTTGAACTACTCCAGCACTCCAAAGTCCTTCTATAATTGATAGAATTTTTTTGTAATATGAAGTATTATATAACTCCGTATCATTAAAAAAACCTGTTTTAAAAGGATACTTATTACTGGTTTTCATTTGAACCTAAATTGAATATAATTTCGGATATTAATCCGATGGAGAATAGGAGACTCGAACTCCTGACATCCTGCTTGCAAAGCAGGCGCTCTACCAACTGAGCTAATTCCCCCAGATTTGTATAGTATACCTCAAGTCTGTAGAAGATGGCAATACTGGTGTTACTAGATGTTCTTCTTCATTAGAATTTAGAACCATCATATTCTTTTCTGGAGATAAAACTTTCAGTTCATCTGTAAATTTATCCTTCCAGATAAAGAATCCACCGTTGTCAATATCCCAATTTTGATTTAGGTATATGGTTGCACCAAATTTATGGTTACCATCATCATGTTTTTTAATACCAGAGTTTCTTTGCCAAATATAATATTGACAAAAAATTGAATCATGTCCAGAAACATAATCAGAAATTTCTCTATGTATTTGTTCAGAAAGGACTTTAGAAACTTCCGTACATAATGTAGTTCCTAATATTCCATTGGAAAGATACTCTGGCCAACAAATATTACTAGATTTCCAAACATTTTCACATAGTTTGTTTCCCAGATCTTCTACACAAGAATTGTATAGTTCTTCTGATAAACTATCTCTTATTACTTCCATTTACTGGAACAAACTCCACTTCTGTTTTCCATTTAAACCCAGGAGTGTCCCAAGTTTGATTATTGTTGTAAATCCTATTGTTGTTTTGTTTCTCTTCTTCTGTAATATCTTCTTCGTTTTTAACTACAGATTCTCCAAAGGTTTGACCTTCATACAAATCATCAAGTCTAGTTCGATATGGATAGTGTTTCAGAAGAGCTCTTGCAGACAATCTAACTTTTTTAGGAACTCCAGGAATCTTTTTAGGATCCATTAAATCAACGAGAAACTCTCTAGTAGCAATCAGAGAGTTGTGTTCTTGTTGTGGTAAAGTCATAACTCATCTTGAATACTGTTCGATAATGAATAATACTTCATTTAAATACTTGTGGGCAAGTTCTTTTTCTTTTTTATAAGGTGTCTTTTCTTGATCAACCTTATTCTTTAAGTTAAGAACTCGGACTCTCATCTCATCCCTTGTAATCTGTCCTCTAGGCATAGGTATAAATTCCGTGCGCTCTATTTAGCATGTTTTTTCTTACATGCACCACGAGCCCATGCACGAGCAAGACTATTTACATGTGAACATGGTTTACCAGACTCCCCACAGTAAGGACACTTAGAATCTGGTGGATCGTTAGGGTACGAAAACTTCGGCATCGCTCTGTTGTAATTTAAGTTGACCCTCTTCGAGTTGTTTGGGTTCTTTAACTTCCCAAGATCCACCAACACCACCATCCATATTGACGACAATCTCATTTGTTGGAAGTGCCTTAGGCATCTCAACATCAATCACTTGACCCATGAGGTGATTGGTGTTCTTTATATAGGAACGATTTGGATGCATCTGAGCAAGGTTTTGTGCATCCCTTTCATTACCACAATCAGCAATCTTCTTACCAGTATGTGTGTTGATTACAGACCAGTACTCATCGGGCATGTATTTGTTCATTATGCAAATCCTTTTGTGGGTTGTGTTTTATCAAGAACTTCAAACCGATCTAGTTGATCTGTAGATGTCCATTGGAACCAATAAACCTGGGCGTCTTCCCAGTTATCAAACTCTATGGTCTTTCCGTTCTTAAAGAATAATTTATAATTGTGTCTATTATAAGGTAGATCGGATGTTTGTGTAAAGTTTTTGATCTTAGTCATCATTCTAAAGCAGCTAGGTAACCCATAATATATCTCCTTCCTGCAGCGAGGAAGAAGTCTCCAAATACATGATGAAGGTTTTCTGCAACAAAGTCAAGCCATTTCTCAAGACGTTCTTTACCTAGAACACAAAACTGAGCAACAGACTGTGCGTAGAACTCCATCACCTTCTCATCATTCCCATTCTTGAATCCCTCAATGTAGATGTCACGAACAGTATTCAGTGCATCAATCACTGAAGGATCACATTCAATTACTCTACCATCAGGTAACTCAAGTTTCTTAGACTTAATAAATCCCATAGAAGTCTTCATACAAAGTCTAGTCTGTTCCAAGTCAAGAGCCCAATCTTCTTCATCCCTAAAGGCATACTGAACACACCCATTGGTACATTCAACTGCACGAATAAGTGCGACACTATCAAGTGCTTCTGGAGTCTGGTTAGACCAGAATTCAACATACTCATTAACCCACTCTTGGAACTTAGGATTTCCAGAGTAATTATTCATGTAAGGAACCTTATTCAGGTTTTCAAAATTAACTTTTGTCATGGTTCATCAAATAATACTTCATTAATGTATAAATCTGCCCATCTATCACCAAAATATTTGGCGAGAATGCGTCTAGTCTTGTCATTCAACTTCTGTTTCTTACAATAGTTCACTTGACCATCATATCTTTCAGTTTCTCTGTTGACATCAATATTTGATTTCCAAACAGCACTTACAAATGCGTCTAGATATTCGTCAACAACTTGACAGAATGTAGACCTATCTTCATCGGTCTCCAGTCTAGCAAACTTACAATAAGGAGAAAATATTTCACCCCATTCTGGAACATTCCTTTCGTTTCTAAAACTATAACATTGACTAATTTTAGAAATATTCTCATAGACAGGAGACTCAATACCATCTACAGGAGAAAGATCAGTAATAGCAGCACTACAAACATTGTTCATAGCGACAATATCTGCACCGAAAACAGGTAGATTAAAGTTTGGTTGGGGATACCAGATACAATGCAAGATATCCAGTTTTCCCAAACTAGCAATCTCTAAATGTACTTTACGGAGTCCAGTACAACTGAACATTTCGTTCTTAATACTAAGATTACCATCTTCGGTATCCTTATATACCTGTACAAACTCATCGTCAACTTTTAAAGGTTCTACATTTGGTAGAGTCTCTTGGTGTTTTCGTATAATACTTGAAAGATTTTCAATTACTGAACTCATACTCATGATAGTAGTCCTTTAAGTAGATGGTTTGCTTCAGAGAATCTATCAACATAGTGAATCAATTCCATATCTTCACTACTGATGAATCCATTGTCAAGCATCTCTTCCTCAATCCAATGTTTGAGGGTTCTCCACATTCTACCAACACAGATGATTGGTTTCTTATCCATGTGACCTACCTGAACCAACTGATAGATCAATGCCATCTCTAGGAGGGTTCCAACACCACCAGGAGTTACGATAAAGGCATCACATTCTGCAAACGTTTTTAGTCTAGAGTAAAAGGTTTGGTGTTTCTCATACTCCTGAACATACGCATTAACACCTTCTTCAAAAGGAAGATAGATTGCTTCTGCAATAGAACAAAGGTGATCTCCACCACATCCTTCGATTGCACCTTTGTTAGCGGCTTCCATTGTTCCAGGGCCGCCTCCAGTAACTACTGTCCAACCTTGTGCAGAGATATTTCTACCAAGTTTCTCTACTGCTTTATAGAGATTGGAATCTGAATCTGTTCTTGCAGAACCAAAGATTGCTACTTTTTTCATTTAAGTTTATATACGTAAATGTGTTTACCAGGGGTCTCAACATACTTTGCATCACCATTTTCCAAGGCATCTTTAACTCTTTGTGCAAAGGGTTTTAGATTTTTGTTCCCATACTTATCTATGTGGTAAGTGCGGATACATTTATCATGATAAGTCTTACCATCATAATCAATAACACGACCCCTGGCAGTCATGCCACAGTGTTCAAAGTTAGATGCCTTGTAGATTGTACCTTGATGGTTGTGGAACGTGTCTGCGTAGGATACAACGACCTTATATGAGGTATTCTTCTTCAACCACCTCAGAGTTTTTCCAATAAAATAACTCTCAGTGTTCCTAGGAGTATTATCAATGCAACAGAGACGACGCAATTCTACAACTTGATCTTCAGAATCTGCATACTTTTTCCAAGTATTAGCCATACCCAGAGGGCCATAAATCATGGCACCAATGAGATTCTCTTGATAAAACAAACCAAAAACGTTAGAGATTCGAAGACCATTGACATTCGATGAATAATGCCAAGTCTCAACAAAATCTCTAACGTATTGAATGGTAGTTGGTTTAACTACAAAATCCTTCACGTTTGCATCTCTGCAATCAAGTTCTTCAAACAGTAGGGATGACAGAGGATTCATAGTGTTCATCAAATTTCTTCTTCAGTTCGTCCCTGATAATAATTTTAACATCATTTACGTGAGAAAGAAAGTCCTCCCACTTATCTTCCACACCAAGGTACTTGAAGATTGCAACACCATGAAGGTGACGAATACCATCCTTCATGTAATCATTCTTCTTACGATCTTCCCAGTATGCATAAATGGGAGTCTTGTTCTTCTCTAGAGCAGACTCTTTCAACTTTACAATATTTGCTTTCTTAGAAGAAGAATTATCAGTTGCAGGATTCTTCTTCTGTTCTACAACAATTCTGGAGTTTTCCCAATCGGTCTTAAAACCAACTCCAAGATGTTTGGAGTTGGGATCTGGATCCCACTCAGGAATAACTTCCTCAATATAGTCACCAATCAGTTGTGCAATACGACTCCCAAGAAACACACCACGATTCTCGGAAAGATCTAGTAGAGAATCATAATCAAACTGAGACACATCGTAATTTTGCAGACGGGTCTTCAGATTGTCGAGAGCAGACATGATAAAAAAAGGAGATCTCCTTAAGAGGTCTCCTTATTATACGATTCTTTCTGACCCCCGTCAAGGGGTTTTTTGTAACTTTTAGGTGGTCTATAAAGGTTTGGCCAAGTGTCCCGAATTATTTCCGCAAGTTTGTGTGGTGTTTGACTTGATATCATTGTCATTCCAGTGTCTTACTGCATTAGCCACGATAGCGACATTAGTGACCAAGTAAGAAACAAAAATAAAGGTGCGTATCCAAGCAACAGTATCTGCTTCTCTATCATCTTTTCCACTCTTCTCTCCTAGTGCTTTTGCCCAGATTCTCCAAATACTTTTTCGTTTACTCATTCGTAATGTTTGTGAAGTTTAGGAACAAGATAAGGACGACCTAAAACTTGCTTAAAAGAAAGTTTCTTTAGTTCTTCTTTTTGTTCGTTATTAAGTTTTCCCCATCTGAGAGAAGCAATAATATTCTTCAGCATTTCTTAATGTTCGTAGAAAACATTATTTTATCATAATCAAAATGAATTGTAAATGTTATGGATTGTGATTCTTGTTCTCTTTAATTTTATTGTAACCCCAGACTGCTAGGGTGCCGATACCTAGACCAGCAATGCAACAGAGTAACATATGAATAATGTGTTCGTAGGTTGAGTGATCAGCGTGGTTCATCATTTAGGTTTTTTAACGGGAAAGGTTGCTTCCATTGTTGCGGTCAACAAAAGAGCAAATCCAAAAACAAATAGGTGCTCCATGTTTATCCGAAATACATTACACTAAGGGTAAAGATAAGAAAAATCATCACCGTAAAAATCATCAAACCTATTCCCGCCCAGATGACCCATTTGGGCATAGGTTCATAGTTATGATTATGAGACATGCACAGTTCCAATCATTCCTGCACCTTTATGGGGAGCACACCAGTAAGTATAGTCTCCAGCCTCAGGAAATGCAATATCAAAACTTTCACCAGGAGCAAAAGCAAGTCCCTCGTGTGATAGTTCTGGGTGATCCTCTACCACTACGTTGTGGGGAGGAAGCATATTGTTAACAAAATGGACTGATTCTCCAGCAGCAATTGAAACCTCTGCAGGTTCAAAAACTAGATTACCGTTAGCACCCATCTGAACGTCTACTGCCCAAGCAGGAAGGGCAAAGAAAAGTGTAGCGAACAGTGCAAAAAGAAACTTCATTAGATATTTGCAACTACTCTATCTATAAGTGTTTATACTTAGTATATTGTAAATTGTTTTGAGTTCCTCACTTACTATTCAAATAATCTTTTTCTTCCTGGTAAGGATGTTTCTTACCAGACCAGATCTCATAACCTTCTACGAGATCTGGAATCAACCACTGGTCTACCCTGTAACAATACTGCCAGTTGACGGGTTGAATACAATTCATCACAACAACTTGAAAGAATGCTACAAGGTGAATCCAGAAACTAAGCATAAGTGTCTAGAAGTTTAATGATATTCTGTGTAATTGGAACTCCACCTTCATACTCTTCTAGTTTTTCGCCATTCTCATCGACTACAATAAGAACGGGAGTTGCTGTAACTTTATACTTTCTGGCAAACTCTAGGTTTTCTTCAGAACATCCCTCATCTAGATAAACTTCTTTGATAGATTCTGTTCTGGAATCACCCATTGCTTTGAAATACTTTTTAACAAGGATGCAAGGGCCGCATTCGGTTTTTGAAAATAGATACAACATAATAGATAATTACTTAAGTTTTTTAGGAAAACCATCGGTATTGATAGGGGCAATATACCCATTCTCAATCAACCACTTTCTGGTTAATGGGGTTGGTTTGTAATCAGTCCACATCGTACCAGCAGCACAAGACTTAAGTGCTTTGGCAGTCATACCTTCAGTCTTACCTGCCCACTTTGCTTCTGCTTCCCAGGGCACAGCAGACTTGGGATAAGTCTTCTCTACAATATCACGCCAAATACCAGGAACTTCACTTTCACGATGAATGATAGCAATCATAGAGTTCTTGATAGAACCTGCCATACAATCCTGTGCAGCGTGCCATCCTTCGTGACGCATAACTGTCATTAGAACAGAAGGACGATGCATAAAGGCATCATTCAAATAGAAGTTATTACTCACAGTATGATAGACACCACGATGACCAGGAGGAAAATATTTTTCTGCTCCTAGAAAAACCATAACTCCGATTTCATCAAGGGATAGTAGCATCTGATTAAACTCATCAGCGACAATATCAAAATCAGAATTAGGAAACTCTTTACGAATATCGTCGATATTCTTGATTCGTCGTACATCTTTGGTGCATTCTCGGGTAATCATGCAACCCATTGCGTCCATACTATAGAATCCTTTAGTTATTTTTTCTTTAGCATTAACTGGAACTGTCATTCCATGAGTCATACCAAAAAGAAGTCCAGATATAATGATATTTTTCATGTAAAATAGGAATCTATTGGATCCTATTATATTATATTTAATAAACTTTGTCAATAAAAAGACCCCCGTGTTGGGGGGGTCTGAAAGAACAGTCGTAATAATCTGTTATGCGTTAACTGCTTCTTTGAAACCCTTAGGAGCAATCTGTTCACATACTAGTTGAGCAACAATAGGAGAAATTACAGATCCAATAAAGATACCAACACCAGCTGGAGTAGCTAAACTTACACTTAGTACATATGGATTACAGGTAGCAATAGAATTGCAAATAACATTATACAACATCGTATCATCAACATTACCCTTGACTCCAGGAATTAAAAGAATACCTTCGGTAATGATCTTAGCAATTGCAACAGACATTGCAAGATTTGTTCCCTGTGTAGCAATATAAGACAAATATACGGAACTGATTGCTGTAGAATTAACAGTTCCAGGATCTGCTGCACTTGGTTTTGGCGTGAAGTATGCTACACATCCAGTTGTAAGAGCAAGATTCAAACCAAGATAACAAGCATTGGCGTCCAACCACTCATATGCTTCCGTTGCAGCATACTCAATAATCTCAACACCCTGACTTACAGCAGCAATAGTAGCATCTGTGCCTTGTTTCCAGGCGTCTGATGTTACATCAAAACCTTGTTTAGAATATTCTGTTGACTGTGATACACATACTTGCGTGGTATGTGCTACTGCTTTAGCGGTATCGTTTACCAAACTTTCAGCAAACTCTTTGGTAGCATTATAACCATCAGTAACACCATCTACTACTGTATCAACTGCATCATTAACACCATCTACTACTGTATCAACTGCATCATTAACACCATCTGTTACTGTATCAACTGCATCATTAACACCATCGGCAATATCATTACCGACATCAACAATAGCGTCAACTGGATTTGGAATCTTTGGCATCTTGATTTTAGGCCACTTCATTTTATTAATTCCTTAAAAAATTATTTATTTCATAAAAAAAGACCCCCGTGTTGGGGGTCTGAAAGGGCAATCAGGACATCCTGCACCACAACAACTATTAGAGAGCGTTACCACGAGGTAGTACTTCTTCTGGGAACACGAAGTTCTCGTGAGGTTGATCGACTGGAGCCATCCATGCACGAAGACCTTCATTCAAAAGGATGTTCTTAGTGTAGAAGGTTTCAAATTCAGGATCTTCTGCTGCTCTGACTTCTTGCGATACAAAGTCGTATGCACGAAGGTTAAGAGCGAGACCGATGATGCCAATAGAAGAAACCCAAAGACCCATGACGGGAACGAAGAGCATGAAGAAATGAAGCCAACGCTTATTAGAGAAAGCAATACCAAAGATTTGAGACCAGAATCTATTAGCGGTAACCATAGAATAGGTCTCTTCTTCTTGCGTCGTATCGAATGCTTTGAAAGTGTTTGCTTGATCGCCGTCTTCATACAAAGTATTCTCTACAGTAACACCATGGATTGCAGAAAGCAATGCACCACCAAGGATACCTGCAACACCCATCATGTGGAAGGGGTTCAGCGTCCAGTTGTGGAACCCTTGGAGGAAGAGGAGGAAGCGGAAGATCGCTGCAACTCCGAACGACGGCGCGAAGAACCACGACGACTGTCCCAAAGGATAGATAAGAAAAACACTAACGAATACAGCAATAGGACCTGAAAAAGCAATTGCATTGTAAGGACGAATTCCGACAAGACGAGAAATTTCAAACTGACGAAGCATAAAACCAATCAGAGCGAAAGCTCCGTGGAGCGCCACAAAAGTCCAGAGTCCCCCAAGTTGACACCACCTGATGAAATCCCCCTGAGACTCTGGACCCCAAAGTAAAAGAAGAGAATGACCCATAGAATCTGCAGGCGACGACACAGCAGCTGTAAGGAAATTAGCGCCTTCAAGATAACTAGACGCCAACCCGTGGGTGTACCAGCTTGTAACAAACGTTGTGCCAGTAAGCCAGCCACCAATGGCAAGATAAGCAGTGGGAAAAAGAAGGAGTCCAGACCAACCCACAAATACAAAGCGATCTCGTTTAAGCCAGTCATCAAGGACATCAAACCACCCCCGTTGTTGAATTGGTTTTGAAAGTGTAGATGAAACCATTAATTATCTCCGTTTATGAAACTTAACATTTGAGATAAAAAGAAAGGGGATCTTTGATCCCCAGTCTTTATTGTTATTCAGTTTTTAGATATATCAACCAATCGCAGGTGCGGTGAGTGCAACAGGAGTAGACTCAGCAGCAGCAAGGTCAAGAGGGAAGTTGTGAGCATTGCGCTCGTGCATCACTTCCATTCCGAGACCAGCACGGTTCAGAACATCAGCCCAGGTGTTGATAACACGACCCTGTGAATCAATCACAGACTGGTTGAAGTTGAAACCGTTGAGGTTGAATGCCATCGTGGAAACACCAAGAGCGGTGAACCAGATACCGACAACAGGCCATGCGGCGAGGAAGAAGTGAAGTGAACGAGAGTTGTTGAACGAAGCGTATTGGAAGATCAGACGACCAAAGTAACCGTGTGCAGCAACAATGTTGTAGGTCTCTTCTTCTTGACCAAACTTGTAACCATAGTTCTGGGACTCGTTCTCAGTGGTTTCACGAACCAAAGAGGAAGTAACCAGAGAACCGTGCATTGCACTGAACAGAGAACCACCGAAGACACCAGCAACTCCAAGCATGTGGAAGGGGTGCATCAGGATGTTGTGTTCTGCCTGGAAGACAAGCATGTAGTTGAAAGTACCAGAGATGCCAAGTGGCATTGCGTCAGAGAAAGAACCTTGACCGAAAGGATAGACAAGGAATACTGCAGATGCAGCAGCAACAGGTGCAGAGTATGCAACACAGATCCAAGGACGCATACCGAGACGGTAGGAAAGTTCCCACTCACGACCCATGTAAGCATAGATACCGATAAGGAAGTGGAAGACAACCAGTTGGAAAGGACCACCGTTGTAGAGCCACTCATCTAGGGAAGCAGCTTCCCAGATAGGATAAAAGTGCAGTCCAATCGCGTTGGACGAAGGAATAACAGCACCAGAGATGATGTTGTTTCCGTACATGAGTGAACCAGCAACGGGCTCACGGATTCCGTCGATATCAACAGGAGGTGCCGCAATGAAGGCGACGATGAAACAGATAGTAGCAGCAAGGAGGCAAGGAATCATGAGGACTCCGAACCAACCAACATACAGACGATTGTCAGTGGAGGTTACCCAGTTGCAGAACTGTTCCCAAGCAGTATTCGATTGTTTTTGACGTGAAAGAGTAGCAGTCATTGTTTTAAAAAAGTAAGTAGATCCATCAGGGAAATGGTGGAGGTACTTATTTCTCTGTCACCCTCAGACAGAGATATAAGAGGCGTCTTTTACTTGCGTAGCCTCGGTAAGGTGGTTAGACCGTTTTCCACAAGTGTTACAACCAATTTAAGAAACGTTACATTCCTTAACGTCGTTGATGTATTTATAATATCATGCGGTTAACCGTATGTCAAGCGCATGTCCCGTGCATCGCGTGATGGTTGGGCAGATGTTTAAAATACCCGAAATTGAAGGCCCTGTCAATCTCCCAGATGAACATTGGGTGAGCGATTGGTGAGGTTGTCCAACTGTCATCCAACCTAACAGCACCTTCCAAAGTAAAGTTTTCACTCATACAAATTCTCATCCACTCAGAACCTTGAAGTTTTTCTTGAGAAATCTTTGATGCCCATCGCCAAAAAGGAGTGTCATGAATACTACCTTTATGATAGTGGAATGCAATTAGATCCTGAAAAGAATTTAAATATGCATGAAATTGTTGATTAACCTGTTCTTCACTCCAAGCGTGAGTAAAATAATCAATATAAGACCCAGACATGAATGTATAGAGAGGAACTGCATATCCATGAAGTGGTTCATAATTGAATAGAGAATTTCCGTTCCTAAGAATTCTATTATCTACTGGTTTCTTAGAATGATAATGATTCCAAGAAATTACCTTTATATTTTCTCTTAATTTTGAATAATCAATATGTTGTTTTGGTATTCTATGAGTATGCAAAAACTCATGACAGTTTTTAATTGCATCTTTTTGCGAGGTTATATTTCTATTAAAAAGATATCCCCAACTACTTCTATGGTGGACTGGAACACCAAACATCCATCCATCTTTATGAGCTAGATGATATGTGTAATCCCAATCTCCGGGTTTATCACAAATGTTGAGTACCACAGAATCAACTGGAATCGTAGTTGGTTGTTCGTAAGTTTCGTCAAGTGCTTTAGGAACACCTCTACAATCTATAACGTAATCATACTCAAGAGTTTCAGTATCTGTAACAATATATGCAGCATCCTCTGACTGGTGAATATGTTTTACATTTGCATGTATTTCTTTAAACTTATGAGACCAGTAATGATTTAATCGTGAAATCACAAAATCTCTTAGGGAGAATGTATCAATATGAAGTCCCTGACACGAAAGTGTTATATAACCTCCAAGATTATTAGGGAAATTTTGAAACTCATTCCAATCAACGAAGAAAATTCCTTGTTTGATTTTTGCATTCAACTCTTCCAAATCAAATGGAAATACAAATTGAGTTGATCCTCTTAGAAGTTGAACAAAATCATGTCCAAGGGTTTCACCAACACCAATGATTGGAATATTTGGATCATGGATAATATCTATTTTTGTCCACTCATATCCTCTAGAAACAAGAGTCATGGCGGTAACAAGTCCACCAGTACCACCACCAACGATACAAATATGCATCAGTCTTTAACGAATCCCAGTTTTTCCCAAATAATTTTGAACGGGCACACCCCAGTGATTGCAGCAAGAGACAGTGCGATAGGAGGAATCCAGAGAACCCAACTGATAACTCCCCATCCAGTTAGAGTGTTTCCAATTGCAACCACTGCAGCAACGGAAAGAAAGGTCATACGAGTTGCAGAAACTTTTCTCTTCAATCTTGTTAACATAAATTTCTCCATAAAAAAGAGGAGGTTTCCCTCCTCAAAATATTTATCAGACAACTACAGATGGAGTTGAAGACTTAACGTATTCTAGAAGTTTCTCTGGAGAAGACCACTCATAAGGATCTTCAGAGGCATTATCTTCCATACCATCTTCCATGAAGATCTGTTCAATCACACCGTCATTGACGACCATGGCGTAACGCCAGGAACGAGATGCGAATCCAAGATTGAACTTCTTCACAAGCATACCCATTGCAGTGGTGAACTCACCATTACCATCGGGGATCAGTTTGACTTTCTCAATGTTCTGATCTTTTGCCCATGCATTCATCACAAAGGCATCATTGACAGACAGACAATAGATCTCGTCAACACCTGCTTCTGCGAACATGTCATAGAATGCTTCGTAACCAGGGAGTTGATAGGCACTACAAGTAGGAGTGAATGCACCAGGAAGTGCAAACAGAACTACTTTCTTTCCGTTGAAGAGTTCCTCGGTAGAACGAGTAACAAACTCTCCGTCTTCACGGAACATAAAGTCCACTGAAGGGACTACAGATTTTTCTTCAGGAGTCAGTTGAGGCATGTTTAGCTTTTAATTCAGGGTTAGGTTTACTGGGTTCAAAAGGCGTCCTTGATCGATTGTTAATCACAATGAACGCATCTTTATTATACTTGCGAACACCATAAGGTGTCGCCCATTTTTCATTATAGTTTTCACCTTGGTTGATACCAGATACGACAGTACCACCAATTTCTACGGAGATATCATCTCCAGTTTCCCACCCAAGTTTTTCAATAATGGTAGAAATCTGTTCAATGATACCTGGTTGGGACATTACTCGTTCTTCAGGTTCAAGGTTACCAGTCACAGGTTCTCCTCTTGTTCAGTCAGGATTACACAGTCACTGGTGGGATATGCAACACAAGTCAGGATGAAACCATCAGCAATCTGATCGTCATCAAGGAAGGACTGGTCGCTGTTATCTACGGAACCAGAGATGAGTTTTCCTGCACAAGCCGAGCAAGCACCTGCTTTGCACGAGAAAGGAAGATCAATACCTGCATCCTCTGCAGCTTCAAGGATGTATTGATCGTCTGCACATTCAACAGTGTTTTCAGCGCCATCGGGAGTTTGGAAGGTGACGTTATATGTAGTCATGATTTAGAAAAGACAACAGGTAAAGTTTATCAAGAAAGTCTTAAGAAGTCAAGTGGGAATTGAGGCGGGAATCATCATACCCCCGCCAAAGTCATCATCATCGTCAGTGTCATTGGCACCGATAATACTGATGAAGATCCACATCCCTAGCATCATACTTGCTAGGAGTATCATCACCAAATACCAGGAATGAGTTGACCAGTGGTTAGATAAGCACCAACACCAGCAACGAAACCGATCATTGCAAGACGTGCATTAAGGATCTCAGCCTCAGGAGTGAAAAGTTTTTTCATTGTTTTTCCTCAGTAAGTTTCAGAAAGTTGATTAATAGAGTGTGCCAAAAGAACGAAGAAGGCAACACTAGTAATTGTAAAAATAGTTGCGGTCATTGTCTGTCTCAGAAGATACCGAAGAACAGTTTACCAGTTGCAACGTAGGAGATTGCACCAAAGATGATACCCATCATGGCCCAACGTCCATTGTACATCTCAGTGGTCTGCATAGGAGTCAGAAGACCTTTACGGTTGTACTCTTGATAAACCATTTCAGGTTCCTTGGCAAACATATTTTGTTGACCAAGTTCGTTAGTTGTTACAGTCATGTCACATATTGTTGTAAATCTTTACATATTATATAGTAAAAAAGAGGACTTGTAAAGCCCCCTTGATGTAGTAATGATTACTGTTTAAGTTATTAATTTATGAATCTCTGACATTTCTCTACGTTTTTCTTACAAAAATTACGTATATATGATTCAACATCTATATCCATTGTGTAGTGAGCGTGCGTATGCAAACTCTGAACTAAAATAAGAAACCCAACAACCAAAAGATTGAAGTGCGTAACTGGATGAAAGAGAATTTTTTTAAACATAAAAAAAGAGGGGAATCTCACCCCTCAGTTTTATCTGATCAGATTATCAGAAGCTGTACTTCAGACCAGCCTTGGTGCCGTACGAATTGGTCGTACCGTTGACGAAGGAGATTTCTCCATAAACACCGAGACGCTCGGTAGCGGCGATAGAACCGCCAGTCTTAGCAGAGAACTTGGTCTCAGCAGCGCCACCGTCAGGGCTGACAACCGAAGGGCCACCCTGGATGTACCAGGCAGCAGCACCAGAGGTGCCTTCGTAACCTACGTGGAAGTCGGTGGTGGTGCCGGAGTAGTCGCTACCAGCGAAACCAGAGTTGGCTTCAACGTTAACGTAAGGCCCTGCAAACGCAGCACCAGCGAAAAGGGGAGCAGCAGCGGCAGCTGCGATTACGGATTTGATCATTTTAGATACCTCGTTAGTTTACTTGCGGAATGGTTACCCGCAGATGATGGGTCGGATTCGACGTTCCCGACCGCGATTAATAATGTACCACAACTAAGTGGCATGGGCAACAAAACCGAGGCGAGTAGTTGAGGCTTTGGTTTGTTGTAAAACGTAACATTACGTCACGTCATGTTATTTATATTACCTTAACTTTTGATTAATGTCAAGCCTGTTGTGGTTGTGGTTGTCTTTCTGAGATTCTGTTAGGCAAATACGGATCGAAATCCATTAATTTATCCAACTCTAAATCACTACCACGAGTCAACCACAAGTCTCTAAGACCATCATGAGGCCCTCTATGGAAGATTTCAATATGTTCCGGATGAATACTGGAACCCAATTCAATCTTATAGAGGAAAAGAGGGATTGCAAAAGTATTTCCAGAATTATAAATCAGATCATCTGCGACAGCACGAGGCTTGATCGCATGATCAAGTTTATACTTCTCACCACGACAGTGAAGTCTAACAACTTTTTCTGCATGGTGACGAGTAATCATATAACAAGCAGTAGAAAAGTCGTTTACAAACCTTCTATGCAAGGTTACATGAACTGTACCAGGACAAATAACTGCGAGTTGAACCACATCATAATCATATGGAACTCTTGCAGCAAATTGATTCCAAGTAAAGTTCCAGTACTTTGCAACATCAATATCAACATCATCTTCCATCACCACACAATACGGCGCATCCGATGTCTCTAAGAAATGCTTAAGGACTTTAAGGTGAGAGGTTACACAACCAACCTCACCAGAACTCATATTTTGAGGATATCTACCATGAATAATATCACTCAGATCATCATCTCTACCATCATAGGCAGAGATGCGTTCGTAATTTTCAATTTCCCAGTAGGCAAACATGTCTTCCATATATGCCTTACGTTCTGGTTGCCCATCCAGATTAATATAATAGATGGGCCCGATTCCTTTCAGTTTATGGGCAGACTTGTTTTTATCCATCAAATAGCTTCCCAACCATCACAATAGAGATCACTAGTGTCTTTGTCTGCATATGCAGGGCCAAACCACATCTTAGGTGCTACGATCTTACCTGCACCATTTTGCAACCAAGCACCCCACCAAGAGAGTGAAGAGTTTGCAATAATACCACCCTTACAATGTGCCATGATGCACAGATCAACGTAAGGAGTATAAGAACCATCAGGATACTTCTCTTCAGGGGTAGAGACATAGAACCTATCAGGTTTGAATAGTTCTTGTTCAAGAACCCACTCAGGAGAGTCAGAAACAATTACAACTTCCTGATCCTCAGGGAACATTTCTAGAGCCTTCTCGTAATACTCTAGAGGTTGTGGGGGATGTTGTTCAGAACATTGAGTGTAAGACCACTTAAATCCACGAGCATCAGTGAGATTAGGATCACCACGACGAACATGAAGGAAGATGGGATCTTTGAGTTCATCCAAGAATCCCTTAACAGGAATAGTTAGATCATCATGAAAAGTAAAGTCTTGACGAATATCACCTTTGATATTCTCAAACCACTTTTCGGATTGGAAAAATCCATGAAGGGACACATCATTAGGACAAAGGTTCTTCAACTCTTCATCAAAATGAAACTGTTTTTCCATGACAATAGGAGCAACACCCCTATCAAGAATATATTGGTTAGTAGACTTTACACTACCCATCAAAAAACAATTTGCAAGGCTGTAGTTGTCAACCCTTGGAGTGGAATATGGAGGAATACACCAATCATATCCTTTGTGTGCAGCAATACCTCTTAGGGCAGCATATTGAAACATCTGGTTTCCCAGACGACCATTATTACCAAGTTCATTAAACGCTAACATTTAGTTGTTTCCTCCGTTCTTTAAGATAATCTTGTACAGAATAATAAGCAAAAACGTCTTCTTTATCCCAGGTTCTAATGTTTTGCCACAACTTGTGGTTATCCATGAACTTTGGATTGTGATAATGTGAGTTAAAGGTTCTGCCGTGTTCAAAATGATATATATCATCGTTTACACGACCGACTTTATATCCAAGGATATTCAGTCTAAAATAAAATTCACAGTCTTCAGCACCCCAAGAAATAAAGTTCTCGTTCCAAAGACCTGCTTCAATTTCAACATCACGTTTGATCATTTGGCCCCAACCGATTGAAGAAGCAACTCTTCCTCTGTATCCGTCAAGAATTTGGAAGTTAAAATTAGAGTCCAAAAACTTTTCAAAAAGTTCACCTGGATAATTTACTGCCCATTGATAAACTCCACATCCAAAAGGATATACAGCATCTGCATGATCTTTAATTGCTTTATATGCGGTTTCTACACTTCTTTGAGGTAGAATCACATCTACGTCATGATTATAAACGATCTCTGTGTCAGAAGCAACCAAAAGATCGTTCAGAATTCTAGTTTTATGGAAAAACTTTTCTTTGTTATCTTCAAAAATATGAGTCAGTTTATCAGTACTAACATACTTTTGAATTACAGGAAGAGCCCTGAATTTAAAATGCGAATGGTCATCAACTTCTTTGACAATAACCTTAGAGTCTGGATAATGTCTAAGAATATATGTCAGTGAAGTAATTACATTTCTGAGTCGATCTTCAGACTCAATACGACATGGAAGTAAAAATGTTAAATCTTTCATTGTTCTGCAGGTACTGGTGACGGGTCATTATGAATCTTCACCCATCTCTCAGGGATCATATCTTTCATATTGTAATGTGCGTATGCAGGCCCAAACCAAGGGTCAGGAGCGACAACTTTAGCATCAAGTCCCTGCAACCAGGCGCCCCACCAACTCAGAGAAGAGTTAGCAATAATCGCACCACCACACAGACTCATGAGGCAAAGGTCAATGTAGGGGACGGCAGCACCGTCTCCGAAGGTCTCATAAGATGAATCGGAGAAGTGGAATCGATCACCCTGCAACCACTCCTGTTTCTTACACCAGTCAATAAGATCGGACACAACAATCACGTTCTTATCTTCTGGGAACATCTTCAAAGCTTCAAGATAATAGTCAGCTTTACAGAGCGGATGGTACTCTTGCACCATCTGGTAAGACCATTTTTCGCCTCTCCTACCAGTAAGATTTGGAGAACCGCGACGAACATGCAGGAAAATACAATTATCCCTTCCGCCAAGAGAATCAACAAACTCTTGACACGGTTCCGAATACGTTCTTTTAAAAGTGAAATCCTCACGGATAGACGGGGCGATGGCCTCGAAATACTTTTCCGTTTGGAAATTGCCCGAAAAGTTCGTATCGTCCGAGCAATTGTTGAAGATATCTTCATTGAAATGCATGTCCCGATATTCTACAGTCTTGTAGAAGGGTTCTCCAGTGTTCTTATTTAGATCACAGTTGGTAAGTTCAAATGCATCAAACAAACCATAATTGTCTAAACGATCCGCTTCTGGGCCTGGAACAATCCAATCAAATCCACGATTGGCAGCAAGACCACGGATAAATGCGTATTGAAACATTTGGTTTCCAAGGCGCCCCTCGTTACCAAGTCCTTTAAATGATACAGCCATTACTTACTCCACTCTTGAATAGTCCAACGATCAGGCACGATGTCTGAGGTATCTAGGTGAGTCATTGCAGTACCAAACCACTTCTTAGGATCTGGTGCAACTACCTTACCACGATCATTCTGCAACCATGCTCCCCACCAGGAGAACGATGAGTTTGCAATGATAGCACCAGAACAAAGACTCATCAGACACAGATCCACTTGAGGCAACAGAGTGTTCTGCATCTGTCCAGTACCATCGATAGTACGATATGTATATCTACCATTACTTTCATTAAACAGGAAACGATCCTGTTTGAAGAACTCTTGTTCCTTACACCAGTCAATATCATCAGTGAAAACAAAACAAGGAGTATCTTCAGGAAACTCTTTTAACGCATCTTCAAAATACGTAATTGGGAGGATGGGGTGATATTCCTCTCTGCCGATGTTGTCAGACTGGCGAATATGCAGGAAAATAGGAGAGCCATGTAAACTATCAATGTACTCCTTACAAGGAGTGAGATAATCTTCTCTAAATGTGAAGTCTTCCAGTATTTCATCTTTGATGTGTGCAAAATACTTTTCTGTTTGGAAGTATCCGTCAAGACTTACATTATCTGGAAGTTGAGTAAAGAAATCCTCAAGGAAACAATGATCATTTTCTTGAACATAATCACCATTCACAAATCCCAAGTTCTTTGGGCCAACACCAGTCATCTTGAAAGTTTCAAAAAGACCATAGTTATCTTTGTGATTATAATCCTCTGGTGGAATACACCAGTCATAACCATTCTTTGCAGCGATTCCCCTCAAAGATGCATATTGAAACATCTGGTTTCCCAGACGCCCATTACTTCCGAGTCTATTATAACCAATCATAGTTTAATTGCAATTACTTCTCTATCTTCAGGTGGTTTACCAAACTGAACTTTATCACCGTACTTTTCAGTTAGATGTTCGAGTTGTTTGATAATAGATTCAACGTCATCAATGTAAACTGTGTAACCTTCACTGAGAAGATCTGTGCAAAGACGATACTGTTGACTCTCTGTTAGAATGTCTGTTCCTTTTTTATAGGAAACATATTCAAAATAATATGGACGACTATCTACATTCTTTTTCAAGAAATACTTTTTGAGGAACTTAGCATGTTCATCATTAAAGTTATCAGTAGTCTCACCCAGATTATAGTTCAAACCTTGTTTCTTTGCAAATGCAGCGAAAGATCGGTTATCCCTTGGAAGACATGGGCCACCAAAACCATATCCATATTTTAAGTATTTATTACCCACTCTAGAGTCGTTACCAATAGCAGTTAGAACTGTATCAATCTCATCCTCAAGACCAGCCATGGTCATCACTTCACCGACCATGTTTGCATAACTGATCTTAGTGGTCAGATAACAATTCACTGCAAGTTTTACCAACTCCGCAGAAGTACTGGACATTCTACCAATCTTTGGTTTCTTAATCTGAATATCCTTATAGATCTTCTCAAGTAGTTCAAAACTTTCATCATTAGCACCACCAATCAAAACCATATCGGCATTGATCAAATCTTTGATGATAGTTCCCTGTGCGATAAACTCTGGATTATAAACAACGTTGACTCCATAAGAAGTCAGGAGATCTTGGAATCTTGCACAGTCACCAGGGTTAGTTGTGCATCCGACGATAAATGTCTTACCAGAAACATCACCAGCAGTTTGAATGTCACGAATAACATCGTAAACTGCATTCACATTATAAGAACCATCGCTAAGAGAAGGAGTTGCAACAAGAGTAAAAATAAAGTCACATTCGTTGATGACTCTATAGTTGTCCGTTGTTGCTTCAAAGTTTTTTGCGGTTGTAAGTCTTTCTTGGACACCAGGTTCCTCTGTCGTAATGACTTTGTTATTAAGACTATTTACATAATCTTCTCTGATATCTGAGACCAAAACATCATATCCCGCACCCTCCATCAAGAGTGCGAGACAGATACCAAGTCTTCCTGCGCCGATAAGTCCGATTTTCATAGTTTGAATGTGGGAATTTCTACCATCTTATGTTTGTTTTGCGAGTGGAACTTCTGATACACATTGATTGCATTAGTCTGTTCTTCATTCAAGAACATTGGATCTTCAGTTAGACCTTTCTCCATAACCCACTCAAGCATACTATAAGAAGTTCCGATCTGATCTTCATCAGTACGACCATCATCCCAAAGACCATCAGTAGGTGGTGCAGAAATGATTCTCTCATCAACACCTAGATGTTCACCAAGTCTCCACACTTC
>Ga0222714_10002019_pt1 | contig 22199 bp, 35 predicted proteins | sample C33_3DmetaG_FD_165048 | JGI IMG/M metagenome (GOLD analysis project Ga0222714, IMG submission 165048) | Estuarine water microbial communities from San Francisco Bay, California, United States - C33_3D | ecosystem: Environmental > Aquatic > Marine > Unclassified | place: USA: California...
CTTTTTGAAGAAGGGCAACTGCAGTACGAATTCGTTTTGCTCGGATTTCAGCATCCATAGTCATTGCACGGTCGGACTCCATAAAATCTGCAGTTCGTTCAAGTTGATATTGAAATAGTTCGATGGCATAACGGTAATCAAAGTCATAACCATTCCAAATCATCGGAAGGAAGTCACGAGTACGTTTTACTCGGCGAATGAATTGTTTAACATATGAAATCATAATAAATCTATTTTTTTAATTTTAATATCCTTGTTGCCACCAATTAATAAAATCCGATTCTCAATTAATCTTACAAAAGGTGAATGAGTTCTCAACCAACGAGTTAATGTTGTTTTAGTATATTGCTTTGTTTCGTACCACCCTCCTCGGCTTGATTTTACTCTACCTGAGAAAATAATGTCAACTTCATTACCGACAACTTCTGTTCGTGTAATTTTAATGGTATCATTTCCATTAGTTATCTCTTTATTTTCTTTTGGACGAAAACGAATCAACGTAATTGTACCAACAACAGAATCACTTTTGATTTCAATTTTTGAAATCTTATCGTTGTTACTAAGAAGTTTAGTGTATTCCCTCGTTGTCATACGACAAAGATAGTGAAATACTTTTAATCTGCAAAATAACTTTTTAGATTATGTTTTCTAACTTCATTCTTTAAAGCCTCAATATAGTTTGGAGCTTCTGCATAACTCTGACTTAAAATGTAATAATAATCATCTTCACTTTTTGCTGATGACATATAACGAGATTGATAAAATGCGTAGTCATACACACTCTCCCTCCATGTGTTATAGTATGCGTGATTATACTGTGTTCCCTGTGCGGTGGTAATACGAACAGACGGTTCTTTCATACCAAACAAATTATGGTTTTCACGGAAAATTTTAGAACGATAACCTCCACTTTCAATACGTGCCTGAGCCATAACAATCCAAGGGTATTTTACATTCAAATCTTTTAACATCTGAATAAATTTCTCTTGAGTGAAATCATGTTTATTGTTTAAATCAATAACTAAAATCTCTTTTTCATAATCACTAAGATTTCTTAATTTGTTGTATCTACCAATTGAATAGGTTACGACACTAATCAAAACAATAGAACTTAAAATGGTTAGTCCCCATATTGTTTTATTAACTTTTTTGTAATCCAAAAAATCTGTGTCATAAAAAAACAATTTCATGGAAAATAGGCTGGCAATCTTTTTCATAGTTTTTTATTTAAAAGGTTAGAGAAAAAAGTTGAGAAGGTCAATCCTCCTCAACTTTTGGTGTTTCGGTTACTATCGGATTAAACGGACCTGTTGTCGTTTCTCCGGTAATAACATGTGGTTCGTAGAAGTCAGTTGAATAACCGATATCTGACGTGTTCATTGGGTGTCCTTTCCATTTATTATCCATAACATTAAGAAAAATTGTCTGATGTTGATACCCTTAATCCATCAATATATTCCTCGTGTTTTGAACCTGGAAAAATGTTGTGAGTTGGGTGTTCCTTATAATAAGTATTGGCGTCCCATCCATCTTCTTGACCCCATTCTAATGCCATGGTAATAAATTCCTCAACATCCATTTGTTGACCGTATTCATCCACCACTCGACCACTTCTAATAAATTTAAAAAGTTCTTCTTTTGTGGTGTAATGTTTACCCTTATTCCAGTTCCAAATAAATTTCCAACCAGAACTTCGTTTACCTAAATGGATATTAGCATCTAGCAGAAATTCTTCCCATGGGTTTAACATATCCCATTCAGATTCACTGGTCGGGTCTTGAATATTTCGGTATTCGGTATGGATATCAGATGGAGAAATCCAGTCCAAACGGGTAACTCGGTCATGAAGGCGTTGGTGACGCTCAATCATTTCTTTTGATTTCGGAATACGATAAAAATTTGTTCCCATGACATTTATTGTTTAATACTTTACAAAAATATAAACAATATTTTGAAATAACAAATTATTTGAAATACATTTTGTCATTGATGACCAATACATCGACATCTGACTCTTTAAACAACTCCATCGCTTGTTCGGGTGTCTCTACGATTGGTTGACCTTTAATATTCAAAGATGTGTTCATAACTACAGGAACACCTGTGATGTGATAAAACTTCTCAATTAAATCATAAAACTTTTCATTAGTATCTCTACGAATAGTTTGAACTCTTGCGGTATTATCAATATGAACCGCAGATGGAATTAGATGTGGTTTTTTACAAGGAACCGTGTGTAACATATAAGGTGATTCAAAATCCATCTTGAACCATTCTTCTTTGTGTTCATTAAGTACAACTGGTGCAAATGGTCTAAACCATTCTCTGAACTTTACCCTTGAATTTAAAATGTCTTTCATATCAGGATTTCTTGGGTCCGTAATAAATGAACGATTACCCAACGCTCTTGGTCCTATCTCACCCTTACCCTGATACCAACAAATAATTTTACTTTCAGAAATTGCTTCAGCAATTACATCCAAATCTAAGCCCTGTGGAACATATTCACTTTCAGGTTGATATGGGTATTCATAACCCATATACATCAATTCGTGTTCTTCATAAGTCACCCTCGGTTTTCTAAAGATATGGTGTAGAGCATATAAAGCCGAACCTACAGATATTCCATCATCACCACAAGCGGGAAAGAAATGAATTCGTTCAAAACCAGTTTCATTTAAAATCTTATAGTTGGCATTACAGTTTAAAAACAATCCTCCACTAACACATAAATTACCACCGTTAAATCCTTTGGATTGTTCATATAATTCTTGAGTATATTTTACCAAAGACCTTTCCGCCATATATTGAACATCCGCGGCAACATCCATAACTTCTTTTGTAGTTGATTGTTCTTTGGTATATACCCATTGGAATTCTCTGGTATACATATGAGCATCAGGGGAACCACTTTCTATTTCAGGTCTTCTGGAAATTATGTGTGGATACTTCCCACTAATTTGTGCAAACAACCAATCGATGTATGTATTATCCTCAATCTCATCTCTTTGGTATGATGGTTTTGTCCATTCTTCCCAATTTTGTTTTGTTTTTAAACTAACGTCACCATATGCTGCCAAACCCATTAATACTCCAGCCTTAATTAGACCCGGACCTAACCCACAATATTCTGTTGCACAATCGTAAAAGTTTCCATACATGTAACCAGGATTTTTAAATGGGTTGATAACAACATCTTTACCCACAGACCATAAACTACAAGCTGTCTCATCTTTTCCAGTGGCATCTGCAGTGAATACAACACACTCTTCAAATGGAGATGTGTAAAAAGCTGCCGAAGCATGTGATGTTTGATGGTCTACATACGCTCCCCAAAAAACTTTATCACAACCTTCAATAGTGATAATCAAATCAAACCAATATCTATGTGTAAAGTTAGTGGACCCATAAGGTGGTCTTATTCTATCAAACACATCGGGTAATGTATACCCCAATCCTTCCACGTATTCTGGTTTCCAATTATTACGACCTAACGGATTAACATCTAAATGGTTTAATAAACCAACCTCACCACAATTTTTTCCATACCACGATAACGGATATTGTTTACCTTCAGGTGAATATATTTTCATAAAAGGAATATGGGGAGCTTCCCAATATCCTGTCGTAATAAAATCAATCTCTTCTAATGTTATATCGTTATCCCATAAAAAACGGTCTAAATCTTCTTTACGAATAACATCGTGTTTTTTTATACCGGTGTAACGCTCCATAGCAACAGCGGCGACTAGTCTATCATTTTTGATTAATGCTAAAGACGCATCGTGTCCTGAGTGAAACCCTAATATGTTCATGTTTTTTATTTTAAGAATATGAAAATTTAATTAAAAAAAAAGACCAACAAAAAACTTGTTGGTCTTTAGAGATTTCGTCTTTTTGATAGAACCTACGGGGCTCCAACCCTTAACGCTTTCCACTTCAGTTCAAGTACTACTCTCCCCTTTCTTTGAGATTTTACTTAAAATCAAAGACCCATCTCTTGTCGAATCTTTGTTGCGGAAATCTCACCGATTTCTGTTGGTGGAATTCTTTCGATGATATCGTAACCGACACCACGACCAAACTCTACTGAACAAATATCAGGAATTACCATAACTTTAACCTTACCTTCTTTAACCTCATCTGAATAAAAGTTTGTGATGTTATCTAAAACTTCTTCAGCTGTGAATGGATTTTTTTCGTTAGGTTGACCATCTCTGATACAAATCAAAACGTTTTTACCTTCATCCATTGCCTGTTTAAACAATTCTTGATGACCTTTGTGGAGGGGTTGCCATCTACCCACGAACATTGCGTACTGACCAGCTCTTGGTTCCAAAGATGATTGTACGTGAACTATTTTATCCCAATTTTCCATATTATAAATTATATTCTTTCCAGTTTATATTTTCAAATCCTTCATTACGAACCAAATTGATACCCGTTGCTCTGACTCCTTCTTTCGCTGGGTCCATATCGTTGATAAGATAACGAGGTCCTCTTTCGATTCCCATAATTAATCTATCAAAAGGAATTTCATTCATTACCAATTCTTTTATAGTGTGATTGTAAAGGTCTTCAGGACGTGCGGTTGTTAATACAATCATATGTCCTTCTTCTTTCCATTCACGTAATTTATCTAACGTATTTGGTAAAACTTCAGGTTCAGAACTTTTGTATGTTTCAAATTTTCTGTACTTGAACAATGTACCGTCTATATCACAAAATATTGTGGATTTTTTTTCACTCATAAACCTAATTCATTGATAATATATACCAAAGAACCTTCAGGTGAATCTTCAGTGGTGTCAACATCGACAAAGTTTTGTTCTGGTGCTTCATAATCAGAAACATGGAAATGGTCTCTTTCTCTTACGTCTGAAGTGTGAACATAAAGTTCAACCATTTGATTACCCATATCTTCTTTGAATGATTCTCTTACATCTCTGTAAGGTGCAACTAAAGATACCAAAACGGTAAACCCTTTATTGTTCAAGAACTTAGCAAGTCCTTGAGCGAATGTGATGTTTTTAATACGACCTTCTTTTGAATAATCTTTGTTTTTAAAGATTTCCCTTAAGTCGTCACCATCAATGTGCATTATTTCACCTTCGTGATTTTTCTCCAAATATTCTTTGAGGTGATTACAAAGAACCGTCTTACCGTGACCGGGTTGACCTGTAAACCAGTAAATCATATTATTCTTGAACTTCTAAAATTTCAATGACAAAAGTCAAATCTTCGCCAGCTAATGGATGATTCAAATCCAAAATAACATCATTTTCTCTAACTTCCAAAACCAATGCTTGAATTGGTTCACCGTTTTCATTTTGACCTTGAATAATAGTTTCAGGTTGTGGTTTAAAATCAGGTGGGAAGTTTTCGTTTGGTACTGAAACAATACCTTCTGGTTTATGTTCACCATAAGCTTCTTCGCTTTTAATAGTGACAGTTTTCTTTTCACCGACTTCCATACCTAATACTGCATTGTCGAATCCTGGAATCATCTGACCAACACCCGCTTGAAAAGTAATGGGGTTTTCTCTTTGGTATGAGCTGTCAAAAATGGTTCCGTCTTCCAAAGTACCTTCGTAATGGGCTTTTACTTTGTTTCCTTGTTGAATTTTCATTTTTTAATATTTAATTGCGATTATGTCATTTGAGAAATATTCTATGTGGTATCCGTTATCATCCAGGAAACTTCCCATATGGTTAGGATTGCAATAGTTTGTTTCTGCTTTTATTAATGTAATCAAAAATTTATTATAATCAATTGATTTTAGAATATCAAAATCTAAACCTTCTGTATCAACCTTCAAATAATCAATTTCAGTTATCTTCAATTCTTCCATCAAAGAATTGAATGTTCTTGTTGGAACTTGAATCTTATTTAATCTACCAATATACGCATCGTGATTGTGCATAATACTATCTGGTGAGATTGAACCTAAACCTCTATATTGGTCATCCTGCCATTCAGTTATAGTTTCGTCATTTAAGTAATAATAATCTACCGTAGTTTCTCCTGTTGAAATTGCTGCACAAACTTTTGTCAAATTAGGGTGGTCCTTAAACGAATCCAAGAAAGGTTTATAGGGGTCAATCATAACTCCCTTCCATCCTTTTTCTAAAAGGTGGTATAATGTGTCAAAATCACAAGTTCCAATTTCCACGAATGTTTTCATTTTCTTTTTCATTTTTTCTATTTTTTAAATTTTAATTTAACTCGCTCAGAAATTGGAACAGGGTCGCCCATTTCATCTATCCTTACAAATTTTATTTTAGTACTTAATATTACGTTTTGTTTGCCAGAATAAACATTATGAGACCTAGCTTCCATATAAAGAGTAATTGATGTATCACCGATAGAATCCACATCACCATAAATCTTTAATAATTGACCTTCTTTAGCTGGTTTTTTAAACAGACATTCATCTATTTTAATTGTAACCATTCTCGGTGTATCACATACTTGCATTGCGTATGCGGCTGCGGATGCGTCCAACCAAGCCAAGAGTTTCCCCCCAAATAAATTTCCGTGAAAGCCTAAATCTGATTTTTTTATTGGATGTGTATTCAGTAATTCCATTTTGTCCTCCTTATTGGACTCTGTAGTATTCATAATTTGTCGAAACGGGTTTTTCGTTTTTAAAAATATACGCCCCCCACACCATATCGTCAATATAAATAGTTTTTTTAAATGCATATGGTACGGTGGCTCCTGTTGGTAACTTTACACAACTGTCATTAAAGATAACCTCAACTTCTACATATACTATCTTATTGGTACGGGCGAGTTCACGTTCTTTAGCTTCGAGATATCTCCATGTTTGACGATTTAAATCTTGATGTTGGAGAGCACAATTAAGATATGTGAATGTAGATTTTAGTGCGGTTAAATTACAACTAAAATCAGCGGCAGGAGCCAAATGTCCCTTATCCCATACGTTATCGACATAATCGGCATTGTCAGAGGTATGGATGGAGTCGTTTGTATAAAAGTCCAAACCATCTCTTTTAAACTTACCGTCATAACAAAAGACGATATAAGAAACCTTTAAAGGTTGTTCTAATGTTTCACTATATTGAACGGTAAAATAGGTAGTTTCTACATTTTTTATCTGAGCATTTAAAACTAAAGAAAATGTTAAAGATAGTAGTAATATTAAAAATTTTTTCATTCTAAACCATAAATTTGTTTAAATAAATAGAGTGTTTCTTCCATTACTCTATCTACTGGCCAACGTTGTAAAGTATCACTGTGATGTGCGGTGTCAAACCCCACCCAAAAACCTTTAGAAAAATCTAAATAATCACCTTCTTCAATATCACGACCAAAAGTAAGACCTCCGTGAACATCAACAGGAATATCCATATATTCCATTCCGTTAAACTCATGACCATCGGGAACACGAACATAACCATTACCCCACCCATGATTAATTTGTTTGTCGTCATACCTTTTTAACCATGTATTCTTAACGAGTTTAATTGGTGAATCCAAACCAAGTTCGTGATAAGCGTCAACAATGTCATCGGCACTCACACCCATATATTTTGCAAACAAAAGTGCTTTGTCTCCTTCTGACTGCAATTTTTCTTTGAATATGTCTTTGGATGTTTTCATTATTTTCCCTATATTTGTCACAAAGATACAAAATAAACATGAAACGGACAATTTTTCTATTGAGTTTGCTCTTAATTTCCTTAAAGGGATTTTCACAAAGTTCGGTGGTAGGATTTATTCCTGCAACCAAAGAGATTGTATTGTGTACGGACAATATCAATCTTACCACCGAGTATTCACCACTTGGGTTGTATACCATTTATGACTGGCAAAGTGCGTTGAGTCAATCCGACCAAAGATATTACTTTCCTCGTGCTTTGGGGGTGAACTTTGCCATTGCAAAGAATGGATTAAACGTAGGTGGTGGTGTGTCCGTCAAATGGTTACCCAATGATGAGTATGAGATTTATCCTGACTTTCTTATTCGTCTTCACCCCATTAAACTCCTAACTCAGAACGCTCGTTCATTGGATATTTCATTAATGTTAAACATCTCTAAAACTCCTCAATTTGGTATCGGATTATCTCTTCCGTACAGATTAAATGCCTTGTGATATTTATAATATTATGAGTGCAGAATTTGATGATTATTTTAATGAAGTAGAAAACCTTTTATCCGATTGTGTTGGAGGTCGAGAATTTTACGCCTTAAAACTGGCTCATCAAAATTATTTTAGAATAAAGACCGGATTTTATGAAGATGAAAATCCTGGTGAGATATCAAAAGAACTATGTATGAGTGTTAACGAAAGTGTTGAAAACGGTATGGTAACCTGTAATAATTGTGGTTGGGAGTGGAAAGTATCTGAAGGAGGTTCTGATACCTATGATTGTCACAAATGTGGGCATAAGAACAACAACCTAAACGAGTCCGTTATTAACGAAGCCAGTAAATTTGATTTTCCGGTTAGAACCATTGTAAGACAACTAACAGATATCCTTAAAACCCAAGTAGAGGGTACACATTACCTTCCTGAGGATTTGGGTGTTGATATGTTAGAATATTCTTTTGATAAATTACCATTATTTAGTGTTGAGTTTGATATAGAAAGAGATTCTACCATTGAAGATGAATATATCTTAGACGGTCGTACCGTAGACGAGGGTGATATTATTGAAATTAAATTAATATATAATCCGTCATTTTTCCCTCAGAGTTTATATGGTATAATTGGTGATTTAAATGATATGGTGGCTCACGAATTGGAGCATGTTCTTCAAGATGCTGGATATAGAAAACCCGAAGAAGTTAGAATGGACGATTCAGAATCACCAACAGATAAAACATATTATCAACAAGCCCACGAAATTCCTGCCGAATTAAAAGGTTTTAGAAGATTAGTTAAATTAAGAAATCAACCTGTTGAGCAGGTAATTAAAGATTGGTTTAATAGAAATAAAAAGATACATCAACTTCCTGATGAGGATATAAACGAGTTGGTAGATTTTCTATCTGCAAAATATAAAAAATATTACAATCAATAATGGCAAAGGATATGTTATATCAAAAAGAAGCTGAAAAAGCTTTAAAGATGATGGAATATGTTTTTAAGGCCGAGTTTAAATCGGACTTAAAGGCTTCTTTTGGTAAACCAATAATTAATGTTTTTAGTGATAAAAATGTTACCATCTATTTTGAAACTATTTTTGAGGGAGAATATGAGATTACGGATTTGAGTGATTTTAATAAAATTGCTTATGAAATTGAGGATAAGCAATTTAAAATTTTGTCTTCTTTTTATATTGACGATAACTTTAAGATAAAAAATCATGCTAGTATCGAAGAATTTCACGAGAGTGACAATATGATTGGTTTTCTACATGAGATATCATATAATAGTAGAGAACCTTACATAAAAATCACATTCTCACACGAGTTTAACGTATACCCAAAATCTGAAGAAAAAAGTTAAAAATTTTACAATAAAATAATATACTTTTTCACATCTATTTTCTATTTATAGATACGGAACAAATCCCGAAAATTTATGAAACAAGGAAAAGATAACAAACCTGTTATCTCTACTTTGGTAAAGTCACTACTTCATGGTGAAAATGAACCAATTTTTGACGCCACAGCGTTTTATGATTGGGACTATCACTTCGAAGTAGATGAGGATATCTATGTAGAAGATGCAGATTTAGAGGTTAGTGGTGTTTAATTATTAAACAGATTTTTTATTTTTAAAATATGAAGAATCTGTTGGTGGGATTATTGTTTCTTGTTTTGGGTCAGGTTGGTGCATGGTTCCAACAATTCGCACAAATGAAATGGCCGTGGTTTAGAGAAAATACTTGGTTTACGGCTATAGTTTTAGGTGTTCCTTTATCTTATTTTTTTATATGGGGAGCTCGTTATGTTTATGATGAATTAGAATCCGCATGGAGTGCTAGATTATTTCAATTCTCTATTGGTGTGGTTGTTATGATGATTTTGACACAATTTTTATTAAAAGAGACATTAACTGTAAAAAATTTAGTATCTTTGTCATTGGCAATATTAATAGTATTGGTACAGGCGTTATGGAAATGACAAAAGAAGAATTAAACAAATTACATTTAATTGAGTTAAAAAATTTAGCCAAATCTTTGAAGATACAATACGGTGGTTCAAAGACACAATTAATTAAAAGAATTTTGGATGCCAGTACTCCTGAGGTTTTTAAACCTGTGGTACATTCACATCCTTCACAAATGAGTCCTCCTGATAAGAAGATTGTTGGAGTTATTACTTCAGATACGGTAAAGATGAATCAGATTGGAAAATTAAAAGAAAATAATAAAGTTAGGTTACTGTATTATTCTTTGGGTGTTTTGTATTACGAAGTAGATAAGAATTTTAATTTTCTATAACGTTCAAATCATCATTTGACGTTTTCTTATCTGAAACTTTGTGTGCTAATCTTTTTAAAACGGTTTTGATTGCACTTCCAAAAACTGTTAAACCTACAGATGATGCCAATCCTCTTAACGCAATATCTACAGAATAGTCAGGACCCGCAACTGAAACTAAATTATTAAAGAAAGGAATTACTGAAAGTAATGTACTATATGCCAAGATATCAATTAAATTAAATTTGATATCACCTAAGGTTGATAATACTCTACCAAATCTACCAGTTATATTTTTAAGGTAATCTGTAGCACCTTCTAATTCATTTTCTAATCCCTCTTCTTCTAATTGTGATTTAGCTTCTTTAGAAGAGTTCATTGCGGTAAAAAATGTTACAGCAATTGCCGCTACGGTTACGTTCATTAATTGAGCCGGTGTTAATTCAGGATATTCACCTCTCAGGTATGACATTATTGGACCAGCTAATGCTCCGACACCCGCACCATAAGTTAATAAAAATTTAAAATTCATACCCATCTGTTTAGATGCAGTTTCAACAACCTCTTTTCCAAATTCTTTTGATTGTTTAATTGAATCAACTAGTTTATCACTAATCCCCTCAACTAATAACATTTGATATTGTGATTCTGTTAGAATAACCTTCATAGGTGGATATTTATTTGTATAAATATATTAACAAAGGTATTTATCACATATATTATGCTAAACCCTGATTTAAAAGTTGGTGATAGAGTTGTTCTGGTTTATATGTCAGAAGAGTCCGGTATGCATCCTGGTACGAAAGGTACGGTGACTGATATTACCAGAGACCCATTTGAGGGTCCTGATGATAAGATAATATCAGTTGATTGGGATAACGGTAGAACATTGGGTTTGGTTACCATCACCGATATGTGGATGAAAGAAAAAGAAGAAAAACCTATTACTGAAAATATAGAGGATATTCGTAAAATCGGTAACTTGGTTAAGATTATGAATCTTAATGTTGTTTATGATTTTTTTGAAAAGTTAAGAATGAGTGGATTAGTTAATATGTTGAGTAGCGTTGCATTCACATGGTCTGGAAGACAGTATTTGGAAAAATTTATAGATTTAGAGGAAATGAAGGGGTTTGAAATAGACCCTGACCAAAAAGAAGAACTTTTAGAGGCTGCGGACAAAATCCAAATGGAAATCATCCGAGCTTCTATGAAGGTTTTAGAAAAAGAGGGAAAGGAAGATACTATTGAGAATCTTAATAGAACTGCTCGAGATTTAGGAAAGCAAATGTTAATGTTCTTTATTCAAGCTAGATAATTGAATCCAAAGGAAGGACTTTGATTTTTTTACATTCAATCCAGTAACCCTCAACTCCCCACAATTTAAAGTATGATTTTAATGCATTTTCGATACAATCGCGTCGTAGTTTTCTATTACGATTAATGGTACTACTGAAACGGTATCTATTGTCAACACTATAAGAGTCACCCCAGTACATTTGTAACATACCGGATACTTTAACATTTACATGAAGCTCACCACGATTTTCAATTTTTACTGAAGTGATTTGAAATTTAACATCGGTACTTTCTTTTTTGTATGTAAAAACGCGTTTCTTTATTGAACGACGTACTTTGATGTCGTTTTCATAAATCTTGAAGAACTGTTCACTGTTTAACATACCCCAAAGATAAGGATTAAAAATTAATCTAACAAATAGTCAACCAAGAAAATGGGGTTTTGTTCCCCAAAATATCCACCAATAATATTGAAACTATAGAATTCCATAGCTTCTTCTTCTGTCATACCTTCAGATACCATTTTATCTATTATTTTTTTTACCGAATAAAGAATTCTAATGTTTGAACCAAATTCTTCGGTGACTCCAACAATACAATCATCAAAACCATCTAACACAATTGCTCCTTCGGCAATCTCATCAATAAAATCACGGGTAAGTTCCATATTCTTTTTTTGTTAAAGATAAATAAAAAACATTTTGTAATCAAACTATATTTATAGAAAAACTATTGCCATATGAGAGGATATTCTACAATGACCGATGAAGAAAGACAAAGCATTCTTTCACAACATCAAACAGCGTATGACGGTTACGCAACATTACAAGGAAAAAATAATATGACACCATTAACTGTTGGGGATTACGCTTTAGATAAAGGTGGTATTAATGTAACCAACACTGGTGATGTTAAAGCATACTCTAACATCATGAAAGAAGAAAAGACAGGTAAAAAATTGGTCCACATTAAAGAGAGTGAATTCTCACCATTGGGTTATGCTAAAAAAGTTGTTGATGGTAAGATGACTATTGAAGATGCTATTGCGGAATCGGGTATTCCTTTTGTTATCTTATCAAGATTAGTTAAAAATTTAACTGGTAAACATATTGAGATGAAAGAAATTGAAGCTGACGATATGGATGTATCTGATGTTGAACCAGGTTATGATTATAAGTCAGGTGGTCCTGAACAATTCGAACCATCTGGTGATGATAAAGACCCTTATGATATGGATTTAGAGGCAATCCAAAATATGTTCGATTATGAAGATATTATGGGTGATGGTGATACAGGTGCCGATATGATGGCTCTTCAGAAAAAAATGGACGGAGAGTTTGACGGTAAAGAAGATATGGAAGATGAAAAAGGAGCGTATAACTTTGATTCTGAAGGTGGTAATGTAGATGTGTATGGTGAATCTATTAATGAAGAAGGTGAAGAAGGATTTAAGACCATCGCAAAAAGAATTATGTTATCTAAAAAATTTGATATGGTTGCAGCTGAGATGGACCCTATGGAATATGGTGACGAGTTTGAATTTGCAGATAATTTCATTACATATCTTTTAGAAGATTATTATGAAAGACCATACTATGATGAATTATTTGATTACATCAAAGATGAATTTGGTGAAGTTATCTTAAGTATGTACGGTTCAGCTGGTGAGGATGATTTTGACATGTACGATGAAATTGATGAGGACATGCATGAATCATTCAAAGAACAAAGAAATAAAATATTGGAAAACTTCAATAGATTTAAAAAGTTTAACTAATGAAAAAGGTTGTAAGATTAAGTGAATCTCAATTAAATGAATTAATCGAGAAGATTGTTAAAGAACAAGCTAGTTTCGACCAAATCATGAAACTACCTAATTGTTCAGACAAAAAAGATGAAGAGTTAAATGGTGGTGTACTGGTTAAAACAGTAGTTCCTAGTTCAAACAGAGCTGCGGCGATATCACAATCATTCAATAAAGAAATTAATAGAGCGGTTAATCTTTATGTCGTTAAAGATAAAAAACCATTTTGCAAATACAGATAAAAATGAAAAAAGTAATTAAACTAACAGAATCACAACTTGAGGTAATCAAAAAGAGAGTTCAAGAACAAGATGAGGAAGTAACTAACGATTCTAGTAAAATAGAAACAATGGCGTCGCACCTTTTGTTCTCACAAACTCAAGTACATATATTCCATTTACAAACAGATTCATACGCCGAACATAAAGCTTTACAAGGTTACTATGAAGGTATTGATGGTTTAGCGGATTCTTTAATTGAATCGTACCAAGGTGAAAATGATATCATCCAAAACTATACTTCTTTTCCTATGAAAAAATATGAAGGAAAAGAAATGGTGATTAATTACTTTAATGAATTATTAAAAATGATTGAAGAGAATAGAGAAGGTTTACCTTCACATCTTCAAAATATCGTCGACACCATTGTTGAACTGATAACGTCAACCCTATACAAACTCAAAAGATTAAAATAATAACAACAATGGTGGAACCCCTCTTATGAGGGGTTTTTCTTTTTATGGATATTTATTGACATGAAGTATACTCTCATAGGTTTTATTAAAGGACTGATACAGGAATCTGGTTATGCAGAATCTCCTGTTACCTTTTCATTTAAATCTATGAAACCGTGGAAAAATCCAACAACCGGTAAGTGGTATTTGTATTTTAATAATGTAAAAAATGAGGATGGTGAATTTACCGGTATACCAAACCAAATAGCTTATCTTGAGAGTCCTGATAAGGATTATGAATTTGAAGGTAAGTTTATTAACTATAACTCAAGGAATAATAGTATCAGTATTCCGATGTATATTTTCCAAAAACAATACCCTAATGATGTGGATGCTCTTTTCAATAAAACATCTACAAGTAGTGGTGATGGTGTAAATTCTAAGACGATTAGGGCCGCATTAGAAATGGCATTTCCTGATAATTGGAAACCTCAGGATAAAGTTTTTTCAGCTGGTTTAAGAGATGTTTACCCCATTGGTGATAAAACTGGTGATGGTGAAACTTGGTCTGTTATGAATTTCTTTGATACCAAAAAAGAAATTCACGATATATTAAATAAGAAATGGGAATCTGAGGGTAAACCTGGTGATGTTGTTGAATGGATGTCAAACATTTTTAAAAGTGATAAGGGATTTGTTCAGACGTTGGTTGATAGACAATGGCAGTCAATTAAGAATGGTATTGAAACTGAAAAAAGAATCACAGCAAGATTAGCTGATAAGATTGGTGGTAATGTTATATTCTTCCCTCCTGGTTCAATAATGGACCGTTATAACGGAATTGATGCAATCATTAATGGAAAAAGTTTCCAAATTAAGCCTTTAAAGAAAATTGTTAAACGAAACGGTGACTACGTAGTTTCAACATACGGAATGCAAAACTATGCTCAAAAGAATACCGACTATATGGTGTATGGTAATGAGAAAGGTGATTACTTTGTATTCCCTAATACCGGATATGAAGTTAAATCATCCAGTGAGGTTGTTCACCACCTTCCTCCTGTTGAGGAATTTTAAAACCCCTTACCCTTATCGTTTAGACGATGGATTAGAATACGGTAGTTGGCAAAGTCCTCAAACATTTCGTAATATAAATCACAATATTTTTCGGCCACCTTTAGGTGAATTTCATTTTGACAACTATCGATGATTCGTTTTGCCTTTTCTACAACTTGAAGGTTTTTTACAATTTCCATATTAATACTTTCTTTTTAAAAATTTGGGTGCGTGTGTATCTTTATACGAAAGTAATAAATCATTTTCATTCTCACAAGGGTAATACATCTGAATTATATCAAAAAGTTTATCTGATGAATTTTTGATGTGACGAATGATTGGGTCTGCAAAATAAATCCCTCCTTCATTTTCTTTATTGTAGTAGTTTCCACATTTGTATGTAAAGATTGTGTCATCCTCTAATGCCAAAAATCCGTGGGCAAAATATGGTGGTACAAACAACGCGGTTTTATTTCTGTCATTCAACTCAAAGTATTCAAACCTCCCATAGGTATCTGATTTCTCTCTTAAATCTACGATAAAATCCACTACGGACCCTTTTAAGACACGAACTAACTTTGTTTGACCGTAATCACCTGTTTGGTAATGAAGTCCTCTAAAAACACCTCTTTTGGATATTGAGACGTTATCTTGGACGAAATATGTGGTGTTTAAAGTTCCATCATCTTTTAATGCTGTTTCAGACGGAAGGTCAAATAATAAGCTTTTTCTTGTGCAATCTAATTCGTTCCACGACTCATAAAAACACCCTCGGGAATCTTCCATGATATCCGCATGAAGGAGATATACATTATCAAAAGAGGTTGATTCGATTTTCATATTTTTCAAATAAAATGAATTTTTGATTTATTTTGTGATATTTGTTATTAAACATAATAAAAAAATAGAATTAAAAAATGGAAGTGATTGAAATTGATTCACATTTTATAAATAGGGATAGCAATATGTTATCGGTCGAATTCCGTACCACCGCAGATTTACCTAATCAGGTAAGAGTGGACGTGATAGAATATGAATACGTTGTAGATTTTGGATATGGTTCACCTTTTGAAAATGATTACTTTGAACAAGAGTATGAAGATGATATCGAATGGGATTTTGAAGATGAGGATGAGGAGTATATGGATGAAGAAACTCTGATTGCATTTTTAAATGAATATTATGTAGTATTTCCTGAAAATTTACCGTCCGCAGAAACAGTTTAAATATATTTATAGATATGAGTAACATCAAAGACATCATATCTAGTTTGTTGGGTAAAATCTATTTAAGAAAACCAGCATTTTTTGGGCTTGACACAGAAAAAATTACTTTTGTAGTTAGTCCCAGCATGAAAATCTTTGCTCTGTATACTTCACCAAAAAAATTAAAAGATAGAGTTCCATTTGAGGAAAATCGTATCGTCGACTTAATAGACATTAAGAGATGGGCCGATGAAAATGGTTATGATATTACCTTTAAAACGGAGCTACCATCTATGGCTCGAAGAATGATGACTGTCTTCGGTGAGAATGTGGTAGAGGAAGCCCGAGGAAAACGAAGGGAACTTAAATTTATCGTTATGGAAGAGTTGGAAAAATCGGCTCTGCCAGACCATATCAAAGAATGGGCAAAACAAAACCCAGAAAAGTTTGTCCAAAACTTAAAAACAATACAAGAAATGTTAAAAAGAAATGGGGGTCAATAACCCCCATTTTTTATTCTTGAAAATTATACCACACAATACACCTTGGTCCATCCTTACCAAAAGGATATTGTTCCAATTTCATTTCAAACTCATCAATACCAACATAGGTGATATCATAAACTCTAGTAGTGTTGAAGTAGATATAGTAACGGTCCCATTGGCCACTTAGAATATCCTGTTTTAACATTCCATCTGCGCTGTTCTTCCAAACTACAGTCCCACCAATGTTATCTTTATCCCAATTAAAGGTGAACCCTTGGTTTGTAATATTGAAGGGGGTACTTTTAACCTCAAAAGAATCCAATGGTGTTGAAGGTAGATACATTGAAAAAGTACCGCTATAATAAATGGTATCTTTCACATCACCATTTGGGTATTCTACCCGATAATGAACACTTGAAATTAAATAATCACCGTTGATATCAGGATACGTAGGATATGACTTTTCGCAACCAAGAAGTGTTAGTAGTGGTAATAGGGTTAATAATCCTTTCATTTCTTTGTTTATTAAGTTTTTTAATGGAGTCCTTTAACTTATCAAGCTCACCATTTTTGTTTAAAGTACTTACAAAATGTTTAGATAATTCACCATACTTTTCATTAGTGGTTAAAAATCTAACATTTTCAGACGGAAAACAATTTTTATCTTCAGTAAAGATAACGTAGTTATTATCATCATAATAATAGACCTCGTCAATTTTATGAATGACTCCACTGTTTTTATTGATAATTCTTGTTTCCGTTTTCATACAACAAATATAGGTTATATTTTTCTTACCACCAAACTATTTATAGAAAAATGTTTCCTAATGAGGACAATTAATGAGGATATAGATAGAATCAAAAAAATTATGGGTATTGATGAAGGTTTTAATGAACCATCATACAAAGGACCTGAAGGTTATGATGATTCATGTGATTGTTATCCTGATGACGAAGATGTTGTTGAGGGTGAAATTGAAGAACAAGAAGAAGGTGGAGATTCTGCGCCGTCATCACCATCAATGGATAAATGGGAGACAGGATTAAATAGAGGTAAAGCCAACCCTATTGATGCAACATCTAAATGGGAAACAGGAATACAAAGAGGTAAAGGAAATCCGGTATGGTAAACAGGCAAGACATAGTAAAAGATATTTTATTAAAGATGTCATATGATTCGTCTAAGACATTAAATGAAAATATCCGACACATTAATGAACAATCTATGGGTGGTGCAATGTCTCCAGCACAAGTATCAGGCAATTTATCTAATGTTGATAAAGTTGAAAATGATAATTTGATAGCATGGAGAAAAAGTTATCCTAAACAGTGTAAGTACCCACAAAGAGCTAAGATGCCACCACCACAAGGTAATTTAAGTTCTGAGGAATCTATGATTCTTGGATATTGTATGTATGAAGTACCTTCAAAAACAAATCCCGGACAAATTAACTTAATGTGGATACCGGCAGCATCTGAAATTACTTTTTGGGATATAAGTGAAATGAATAAAGCCATCAATAACAAAATTAAATTAAGAGATAGTGGTGATAGTATGTATCAAGGGTTAACTGACCAAGAAATACAAAAAATATTTACAGGACTTTTACCTTTAAATACTGTTGCTAAATTTAATGTAGGAGATTCAACTGTCGGTAGTTGGATGACGAGAAAAGATGGATATGAAGTTGAAAATTATAGTTTTAAAGGATTTTTCTATAATGACACTAAAGAATCATATATTCAACCTAAAGTTGATGATACTAGAACCCAATGGGATTATTTGGTTGATGAATATGGTTTTTGGGCGCAAATAGGTAGTGCAGCATTATTTGTGGCATTATCAATTGCAACTGGTGGAGTTGGCGGTGTCGCATTATTAGCCGCGGAAATAGCTATAGAAGGTACGTTAGGTGCGATTGTAGCACAAAGAGAATGGGAAAAAGGTAATAAAGCCGGTGCGGCATTCGAATTATTATTTGGATTAACTCCGTGGTTAAAAGGATTTAAATGGGTTAGGAATGTTAGTAAAAGTCAAGTGGATGAGATTGTTAAAAAAATGGGACAATCTAATTTATCATTAAATCCAACTTCAGATGAACTTATGACATTTTATAGAACATTAACTGAAACGGAACAGGAAATTTTTTCAAAAATGTTAAAAGATACTTCTGATGAATTAACTGAAGCTGCAATGAAAGAATTATTACCTAAAGCCGTGGTTGAAGAACTGTATCAGGTTGTAAGAAAAAATCCTGAACTCTTAAAAAATATTGAATGGTATAGTAAGGTTTGGGCTAAAGAAGGTTTCGTAAATGGTAGTATAATATTATTACAAATAGCATATGATAGTTTTTTTGGTAAATCTTTAACCGAACAAGAAAAAATGGAATTAAAAGGTATTTTTACAATATTACCTGAGAGAGTCGGAAATGAAAATGCTCAGAAATTATCATATCAAATAGCGAGTAAACCTGAAAATGTAAAAAAACTTGTAGATAATGCCAATATTATTGGTAAAAAAATGTCACAAGAGTTGATTACACCAAAACAAGGGAAAGAATTAAATTCAAAAATTAAAGAATTAAATAAACGTAGAGCTGAAAGAATACTAAAAGAATCGGGTATTGAGGTTAGTACTAACACTCAGGATTTGACCACACCTCAAGATACTACACAAAATCCTGAGACATCAAATATAATGACACCGACCATGGCTAGCGAACAGGGATGGAAGTTAAACAAAGAAAGAGCTAAAAAAGTTGGTGGATGTCAAGATGAGAGTATAATTTCAATGGAAATAAGTGGAAGAACATATTATAAGTGTAAAACTTAAAATATTTTACTAACTTTAATGTATTTATAGTATAAAACCAAAGTATGAAAAAAAATAAATTACTTAATGAAGTATATCGTATTAAAGAAATAATGGGTATTTCTTTAATATCTGAAGGTATTCCAGGTGCGACTTCAGATTTAATAAGAAGTTTTTTTGGGAATACTGTTGAAGCCGCTAGAGGTAAAGCATCTAAAATTATTGGAGATTTGGGTACAGTAATACCCGACAATTTAGCTGATGAAATTCTCGATGCATTCCCAAGAGTATTAGACAATATTGAGGAGTATGACAACCTTTCTGAACCAATTAAAAAAGGTTTTATGAGAATTTTCAGAGAAATACCTGAACTTTCTTCAGAAATATATAATAACATATTAAAACAAATTGATACAACTGCCGATGAGTTATCAGGGGCTATTGATGAAATAATCAACCAAGCTAAAGAATCAGGTCAAGAATTAGATTACAATGGTGCTCTTAATAAACTTTTAATGGATGCTGAAATATCACCAGAAGTTGGAGACATTATAAGTGCAAATCATAAAAAACTTTATGACGATTTTATTAATAGTGGAGAGAATATATCATCTCCTTTAACTAAACGTCTTAGAAGTGAATCAGATGTACATGCTCAAATTCTTGATGCATTAAATGTTAAATATATTCAAGAATTAAGACAAATTCCTGAAATAGCTCCAATACTAAAAAAGGCCACAGATAAGATGGTAGGAAAAACGGTTGGTGAAATTCAAAAAGATTTTAACAAAGTTATTGATGAAATACAACTTAATCCTAATTTTAAAAAATTTTATGAAACATACTTTGATACTCCTTGGGATGCTTTTATAAAATCTATTAAATCTGTTGCGGACGCTGCATTTATCGCAGATAAAAGGAATTGGATACCATTTTTTGGTGAAGGTAAATTTGGTCAAAGAATAATAAATCCTGAAACTGGTAAAATAGAAAAATCAATTCCTTCAAGTGTTTTAAAAAGTTTAACAATATTTTTATCAGCTGATTTAGCTCTTAATGTTCTTAAAAATTATTTTGGTGAAGGTATGACATCTGGAGAATCAGTAACACTTGCTTTTAATGATAGTTATTTATCAATTATTGGTGCTGCTCTCGGTATAGTCGCAAAAAAGGTTGAAGAGCATAGAGCCGAAATGGGTGAATTAACTGTTGATGAAGTTAAAAGTGCGTTCACACCGACGGTAACGGCATTAGGTCGAGATATCAATGAGTATGATTTTGAAAAACTAAGTAGAGGTGTTTGGAAAGTAGTTGATGTTGATGGTGATGATAATGGAGTACAAACACATTATGTTGTAATTAAACATAGTGGTGAAACAACTGTTGTACCATTTTCAGAAACTGAAGGTATCAATTGGGGTTCTGATTTAACAGATTGGATAAAAGGAATTAGACAGAAATATAGTCAATAATTTTTTTAATAACTATACATTTAAGGATATGAAAAAAGTTAAAATATTAAACGAACAATCAAAACCAACAACACCCACGCAGGCTAGCGAACAGGGATGGAAGTTATCTAAAGAGAAAGCTAAAACTGCGGGTGGTTGTGATGATAGTGGTTTAGAACAAATAGTTATTAATAATAGAAGTTATTACAAGTGTAAGGTAAAAACAACAACTACAGTTGACACACCTGGTTCAGTTGAAGCTCCACCACAGGATAACACACCTACAGGTTCTTCTACATCTGTACCTGCACCTGCAACATCAACAACTTCAACACCAGCAAAGGTTGAAACTAAAAGAGAAGGGTTAGAGTACTTTACTACTTTTGTATTTAAAGATAAGGAAGGAAAAGAATTTAAATTTTCTGATGATGATAAATCAGAAGTTTTAGATTTATTACCAAAATTTACTAATATTAATGGTAAAAAATATGATAACGATGATGCATTCGTTAGAGCGTCAATTTATTACTTATTAAAGAAAGGTAAGCCTGTTTTCAGTGTTACATATTTAAATGATGCTAAAACTACCATTCAATTAGATGAAAATAAAAATATTGGTTTAGGTATCTTATTAGAGCAAATTGAAACTACAATTTACGTAGCAAAAGGTGAGGGTAATAATTTTACCATTACTAACGATAAGAAACGAGCTATGAGGTCTGTATGGGCAAAACCAGGTGAAGTTAAAAACGAACCAAAACCTACAGCGTCGGCACCTGCAGCACCTACCGGAAAAACCGAAACAAATACCACAACACCAGCTCAAGACATGGGTGTTACTCCAAAACCTGAGATGATTCAAAAGGTAACTGAGAAACAAGGTGAAGAAGGTTTACAAAATGCTTTAAATCCTGAACAATGGAAATTGTATAGTGACTACATGGATAAAGGTTACACTGCTGATAAACCAGAAGATAAGTTATTATCTGCGTATGAGGTAGTTGACTTAAAC
>Ga0222714_10002020_pt1 | contig 22184 bp, 22 predicted proteins | sample C33_3DmetaG_FD_165048 | JGI IMG/M metagenome (GOLD analysis project Ga0222714, IMG submission 165048) | Estuarine water microbial communities from San Francisco Bay, California, United States - C33_3D | ecosystem: Environmental > Aquatic > Marine > Unclassified | place: USA: California...
GTCGTCGTCGCAGTGGTTGTCGTCCGCAGTGGTTGGCGTCCGCAGTCGTCGATCGTTCACACGCATGGACGAGGACGACGCGGACGTGGATGACGGGGGAGATGACGTCATCGTGAACCCCACACGCGTGCGACGAACGATAGAACGCGCGATGCGCATGACGCGGGTGTTGTGCGATGGCGTCGATGGAGGACGAGGAGGAGGACACGCGCGTGGGACGACGAGTCACCACCAGTGGTGTGCGTTGGAGGAGATTATGCACGAAGTCAACGCCAACGCCGTGGATGGTACGGTGATTGAACGACAGTTGAGCTTGTTGAATTTCTTACCCACTGGGTGCGATGGCATCGATGACGTCTTGGGCGGGGGGATGAGACAAGGGCAAGTTACAGAGATTACCGGGCCGAGCGCGTGCGGAAAGACGCAAGTGTGCTTGTCCGCGGCGGCGTCCGCGGCTGCACTTGGGCATCGCGTGGTGTACGTAGACACCACGGGAGGATTTTCTGGGTCACGCATTCGGGATTTCCATCGCGGGTTCGTCACCGAGGATGCCGATAAGCAGGAAGTGGCTGAACATTTGAAACAAACGTTGAATTTGATTGCCATTCATCGCGTGCACGACGTGTTTACGTTGTTGAATCTGTTATCGCAACTCGGGGAAGAGGCGAGCGAGGACGATAATAATCCTGAACATGCCACCATGGGCTTGCTCGTTATTGATTCTTTATCATCTTTGCTCTCGCCATTGCTCACAAAGGCGCATCATCAAGGATATACCGTCATGGCTACTGTCGCCGCGATGTTGCGCGGGTTGGCGACGACGCGCAAGACGGCGGTGCTCTACACCAATCACACCGTAAGCACTGGCCAAGACGCCGCAGCAGACGACCAAGGTGGAAATCTCAAACCAGCTCTTGGCACGCGCTGGACTTCCGTGCCTCATCGTCGATTACGGTTGTCTAAAATCCCGGGCACCGGTTGGAACTCAGCCTCTGTCATTTACGGCGTGAGCGCAAAACCCGTCAAATATCGCGTCGGGCGTAACAACATTCACAGTGATTCTTAACGCGTGCGCGTCGCACTCATTCTTTTGTTCTTTTGATGTTTGTAATCATAAAAAAGTACTGTATTGTAGCTGTGTTTTATTCACCGCCTACTCTCGCCTTCTCGCGACGCGCGCGCTCGAAAACCACACCAGCGATTGGTGGACATTGCCCTCGCGCACCACATACCCAAGCGCGCGCTTTTCGTGCGTGCGCGTGTGAGTGAGTGCGCGCGCGTGTGAGTGAACGCACATTCGAAACTACATCACACATTCGCGTCGCGTGCCACCATGTCTTTGACGGCGACACCCGCGCCGCGCGCGTGGCGTGCCAGCGCACCGCAGCGGCGCACCCACGGGGATCGCGCGCGCGTCCACGGAGTTGACAGCGCGATGCAACGACAGGCGCGCCAGCGGGTGGTGATGCGATCATCGTGGCGTCCGCAAACGCGCGTGATGTCACCGTTGGTACGACCGCGAGAAGTACCAGGGGAGCTCCCGTTGGTGGACCCCGAAGACTTGGTGCTTCTCGACGGCGAAGTGGGGCCAATCGTGCGGGCGGCGCAAACTGATACGGATATTGATCGCGAGGCGTGGTACTTGCGAGCTATTTTAACTGCGAACGTGTACGATGTGGCGATTGAGTCCCCACTCGACCGTGCATCGCGTTTAAGCGACCGCATCGGGGCAAACATTTATTTAAAGCGCGAAGACATGCAACCCGTGTTTTCCTTCAAGTTGCGCGGTGCGTTTAATAGAATGAAGCAATTGAGTCAAGAGGAGCTAGATAGAGGAGCAATCACGGCATCGGCGGGTAACCACGCGCAGGGGGTGGCGCTTTCTGGGCAAAAGCTTGGATGTAAAGCTATCATCGCGATGCCAGTGACAACGCCAGCTATCAAGGTTGAAGCGGTGCGACGCTTGGGCGGAACGGTAGAATTGGTGGGTGAAAACTTCGATGCAACGCAGGCGTATGCAAAGAAGCGAGCCAAAGATGAAGGATTGACCTTCATTCCTCCCTTCGATGATCCTTATGTGATTGCTGGTCAAGGTACGGTTGGCGTAGAGCTCTTGCGTCAACTGCCGTCGACGGAAATTGTCTTTGTCCCCATCGGTGGTGGGGGCTTGGCGGCGGGTATCGCGGCGTATATTAAGGCGATTCGTCCCGAAGTCAAAGTAATCGGTGTGGAACCAGCTGGTGCAAATGCAATGGCCTTGTCACTTGCTCGTGGGTCGCGCGTGAAGTTGTCCAAGGTTGATGGATTTGCCGACGGCGTAGCGGTGCGCGAGCCAGGACGAGATTGCTTTGAGATTTGTCAGGCAATGCTTGACGGTATCATCACAGTCAAGACGGATCAAATTGCAGCTGCCATTAAGGATGTTTTCGGGGACACACGTTCCATTCTCGAACCCGCCGGTGCGGTTGCCGTGGCAGGTGCCAAGGCGTATTGTACCGCACACGGCGTGACAGGAAATGTCGTCGCCATTACGTCTGGAGCAAACATGAACTTTGATCGTCTTCGTGTTATCTCAGAGATTGCAGATCAAGGTGGTAAAGAAGAAGCGACCTTATTAAGCATTATTCCGGAAAAGAATGGCGCCTTTAAGAAGTTTGTGGAGACTGTAGGGGACAGAAGTATCTCTGAATTCAAGTATCGAATTCAAGATGCAAACGCGAGAGTATTGTACTCTATTGTGGTATCCAATCAAAGTGAAGTTGAGGACACTATCAAACGAATGAAAGCGCAAGGATTCGAAACTGTTGATTTGTCAAACGACGCTACGACGCAATTTCACCTTCGTCACATGACGGGTGGTAGAGTGAAGGTTGAAAACGAGGTGCTGTACAAGGTTGAAATTCCTGAACGCGCAGGCGCGCTTGGAAACTTCCTCGACTTCATCAGCCCCAAGTGGGCGATTACGATGACGCACTATCGATCAGACGGCGGACGTGTTGGTCAAGTATTATTTGGCATTCAGGTTCCCGACGCGGAGCGCGATGAATTCGAGAAGTGCCTGAACGAGTGCGAGTATTCGTACGATAACATGTCGAGTAACATCGCCTTCCAAACCATGTTCGTCAACCATTAACACTCACTTTAGACTAGCCTTTAGTTGTACTATTACAATCAATCTTATAAATCGACTTTGAGTTCAATACGAGGCACGGTGACGTGATACGATCCAACGTCGATATCGAACGAGAATCGTTCTCCAGATGCGAGCTTGCCCTCAGCCTCTGGAGCGACGCTCGAGACATCCCAACGCAAGCACCCCTTCACTCGTTCGTTCAACTCCAAATCCGCCGTACGTAACCCCTTTTTCTCTTGATGAAACGTTTGCAATTGCCATCTAATGCCCCATTCATTCGTTGTCCCATCGAATTCCCCCACCCCACGAAGCGAAAGCGGCCCGTACGTCACGCGCTGCGTAAATGCCTCAATCTTTTTATCTTCTGGTTCAATCTGAATCTTCTTCATCACGCGCCAGAACAAAGGTTTTTTGCCTTCAAAGTCGACTTGGTCGTCATCAGCATCATCATATTCACCACCCCGCGCGTTCGATTTCACCGAGAGCAAGTACCTTCTCGCGTGCACGTCAAATCGCATCCCGACGGATGTGTGCCCAATGCTACGCGCGAGACACCCAATCCGTCAGTCACTCGAACACGCGCGCGCACCGCATTCGACCACCGCGCGCGACATCGACCTCATCGTCGCCTTTGCTCGCGTTCACGTACCGTTTCTTCATCTTAATCCTATACTCTGGGTTCAACTCGAACGAATATCGCTCATTCACATCGTTCAGGTGTTCTTCGCACGCGCGCAACGCCGTGTTCACGCCCTCACACACCGCACGCACGACGCTGAAACGTCCACCGTTCGATCGCGTCTTTACATTCGCACCCGTCGTCGTCGTCGTCGTCGTCGTCGCATCTCCCATCGCTCCCTCGGTCTCAACGCTGCGACGCGCGCCCAGTCCACGAGTGGCGTGCTCCAGCGAGGCTGGGCGCCAGACAACCATAAGCAGATAAGAGCGGCCGAGGGTACGTGTCCCGCGCGTGTGTGTGCGTGTGTGTGTGTCGCACGGACGTCGACGCGTCAGTGCGCGACTCGACGACGACGAGGACGAGGACGAGGATGATGATGATGATGATCACCACGAGCACGCGCGTGGGCGCGATGCGATTGTGTCGATCGACGACGCGAACGCGACCGAGCGCGGTGTGCGCCGCCTGGAGTAACCGACGACGACGTGGAGGCGATGGGCGCGACGACGCGAGGAGGTATGCGAGGACGACGACGACAATGGCGACGGGGATTAAAACTATAGTTGACGCGCGTGGAATGTTCGTGAGGACGTTCGCGTCATCAAAGAAGAATAAAGCGGGCGAAAAAGGTGAAGCGGTTGGCGACGACGACGACGACGACGAGGAACTGGACGAAGACTTTGACGTGGAGGAAGAAGTGACGATGGAGGAGTTCGACGATGACGATTCGGGTACATATATCGATACCGCAGGGACGAGTTACGGGGATGTAGCCCTCAAATGTTTGCAAGAAGTGTTGGATAGCGCAGAGTTTAAAGGTCAGTATGAAATTTTCTCACTCAAAGTGAACGAGTCGCGCAGGCGCGTGTTAGTCAGCATTGACAAAGTCGATGATAAGTTCGGATCTCCAACATTAGACGAACTTACGTCTATTGTTCGAGCACACAATGCGTTACTAGAACTGAAAGGTTTTCCTGATGACGTAGCCGTGGAGACGGCGAGTCCGGGAGCGACGAGGAATTTGCGACTTCCACGTGAGCTCGAGCGCTTTTCTGAATTGACAATGCGAGTGACATACAAGGGCACGGTGGAAAAACCTGATGCTACGAGTGATATCACTAAAGTGGTAGACATTGATGAGATCGACGACAGCGAAGTTGTGTTCAAGCTCGCAGATGTGGAAGAAAATCGTCCCGCGAAAAAGGGCCAAGGTATGAATAAGAAGAGTCGAGAGTGGCGCCTTCGCATGCCACTCGATGCTGTAGTGCGAGCGAATCTATTCATAGATATTTAATTCTAATTTTGCTAGGAATTTTCTACTTCTTCTTGTCTTCGGCTAGAAAGTTACCGCCAAAACTACGCGACACGATGTCAAACAAACTCCACGTGATGGCTTGTTGCACAGTACGTCTCGCCACGCGGGGGAGAGACCCCACCCACAACGCGCGCCAGCCCTCTTCTTTGATGATTTTTGTCAGCGACACAGGAACTCGCGCACCTCCACTGCGCGCTTGCATCATTCGACCGAGCTGTACTCGAGTACGAATGACGTCTGGTGGATGGGTCATAAACGTCGCCCCAGCGCCGGCGAGCGCCCCAGCGACAAACGTATCAAATGCTCCCGTCTCACGTTGCTGTAACCGCGCCACTTCACTCATGAGTGAACGAGTCTGCGTAAATAATAAGAGATTCAACCCAGAGAATGGCGCATCCCTCATTACCGTCGTTCCTACCCCACTAAACAAGCCGCGCGACCCCTCCTTACGGGCCACGTCCGCCAAAGCTGTAAACACCCCCTTACCCTGCACTCCTCCGTATTCCATTCGAGTCTTCACCACAGTAATTGGATTTAATAGTACTGCCGCTACCGTGCGCGCAGATGCGCCAGCAGTAAACATCGTCACCGATCGCGTGAATGAGCTCTCTGTCTTCGCGCCCTCGCGTGCGCTAAACTCCTTGGTCACGCGCTCGAGGAGAAAGAAATACAAACCAGCCCCCGCGGTAGTTCGCATGCACGACGCCGATACACCTCGCCACAATCCTTTCACGCCTTGTTGTTGCACGACTTCTCGAGTGATGGTCACCATACCTCGCGCGCCAGACAACTTTTGCGCCTGCATCCTCGTCTTCACCACTTCGAAAGGTTGCAAAAGCACGGATGACGTCAAGCCCGCGCTGGCGCCACCGAAGAAGCTCGCGAGCGGATTCTTCTTCTTCGGCGCCGGCGTCTCTGCCGTTGCCACCGCCGCAACCATGGTTGCCCGATTCGTTCGAATCCGCGCGCGGCTGACTGCGGAAGAACGCGAAAAAAGATGGCTTGGACTTCACAGGGCGTCGGGCGACGCGCAACGTAAAAGATGCCCCCGATTGCGCACCCCGAAGCGGTGACGTTGTGGAAAGATAAATCATCCACAGCGTGGGTGGCATCGTACGACGCGTACGACGATTGCGTGCGCGCGTTGAACGACGCCAAGCTCGCCAAGCTCGATGCGTTTGTCACGCGCGAGTTGCCCGAGCTCGTCGAGGGACGGGAACCGCGGCACATCACCGGAGATGAGTACGTGAAGATCGTCGATTGGAAACTCACACGAGGGAAAAATAGACCTGGACTGCTGAACCGCGCGAAAGAGTTGAAAGATGACACTGTGCGTGAGGCGAGTACATTGGCGTTCGCTAAGGCTCGCACGGCTAAAAGCGAAGCAGAAATGATTAGCGCGCTCGCACCGCTGACCGATCTAAGAGGATGTGGTCCAGCAACGGCTTCGGCTGTAATGGCAATTGTAGATGAACGATTTGCATTCTATTCCGACGAAGCGTTCGTCGTGGCGATCGGAAGCAAAGCAAGCAACTACACGCTTGCGCGATATCGTGACTTTTTGCACGCGATGACGCGCAAATGTGAAGAATTGAATGACAAATCGAACACATTAACCGTGAGCCGTCTCGAACGAGCTCTTTGGAGTGCGGCATCGCTTTCCATGGCGAAAAAGATCGTGAAAAAGATGTAGCTTTTAGGCATGTTGTAAAATTAAATAATTTTCTGTTCTGCAAGCGCTAACTACGTCTCAAACAAGTGAGGAAGATTCGATCTGACTACGTCCATGAGAAGCTGCACGTTCAGCGGTTTGAGAACGAAATCGTTCATGCCAATCGCCATGCATTCATCCTTGCTCATACCCTGGATACCCGATGAAACGCCAACAATCGGTACTTTGGCAATGTCTAACTCAAGAAGTCGAATTTGCTGCGTTGCCTCCAGCCCATCTAGCACGGGCATTTGACAATCCATCAAAATCAAGTCAACGTCTAGGCCTTGTTTGCACGCATCTACAGCTTTTTTACCATCACTCACGATTTGCAAGTCAACGTTGCCAATTTTCCTGAAGAATGCTTTCACGATCATTTGTGTCGGCATACTATCCTCGGCATATAAAACTTTGAGCTTTCTAGACGGATTAAAGGCCTTAGGGGTGACGACGTCTTGAGCGGTTTGCTGTGCATTAATTTGCAACCGAACTTCTTCATTCTGATCCAACTTGGAGCTCGCGCTACGTAAGATACGCATGCGCGAAAACTCATCGTTCCCAAGCGCAACAAGCATGTCAGCGACCGTTACTGCGAGGCATTCCACTGGCCCTCTTGCTCTCACCGTAGCCGTGCGATAACCACGGATGTCTGGACGTTTTTCTCTTATTCCTTCCATTGCCTTGAGAAAGGCAATTTCTCCCACAATTTCCCCTGCTACTCGCACGACCAAGACGTCAGACTCTTCCTCAGCAATGGTGTCCAAGTCAACCCCCAAAGCGTCAATCAACACATCACATTCGCCCTTATTGATGAAATACATGACTTCTCCAATATCTCCTTTACGCATGAGAATATCACCGTCCTTGAATTCCACCAAATTGAACGCTGGTTGCAAGACTGCCGCCAAAGGATCGGTCCGAATAGCGCTGGCAACTTCCTCTTCTGTAACCTCGACGACGGCGTGTGGAGATTCTGTGAGTGGACGATCCAAGGGTTTCTCACCCCTACTCGTAATCCAAGGATGAGCCATCACGCCTGCAATATCTAATCGTGTTACTGGATCGACACACAGCATCTTACGCAACAGGTCCTTAAAGTCATCCGACAGCTGTGGCTCAACCGGGAAGGTGAGGTCTTGTGCCAGCGCCATGGCTACAATCTGAAACACCGTTTTCCCCGTGAATGGTAGCTGTGCACACGCCATATTATACATGCATACTCCGAGTGACCATATGTCAGCCCTAAATGGGTCATAACCTGCCTCTGCGAGGACTTCTGGTGCTAAAAATGCTGGAGTTCCCACCATGCGCTTGGCCACGCCCGAGGACGAAACCAGGTCGTGAATAAAACTCACACCAAAGTCTGCAAGCTTGACTTCACCACCCGTGCACTTGAGCATGTTCTCTGGCTTCAAATCCATATGAGCAATGTTCAATGAGTGCAAATAATCCAATCCTAGCACGATATCGCGCGTATAACTCAATAACGTGTTTTCCTCGACGGGCACCCGATTATACCTAGTGAAAATCGGCCCTTCTTGGCAATACTCTAATACTAAAATCAGCTCTTTCTGCTCAGCGTCGTCAATCACCTCATGCATTGTACGAATATTTGGGTGATTCAACTTCTTCAGCACCGCAATCTCTTTCCGCACCGCCTTCAATGAGTTTGCACGAGCATCCGTCCATTTAATCGCGTACAAATGATTATCCAATTGATTCATCGCCAACTTCACCTTGGAATGCGCCCCACGGCCGAGATCCTTGATCAATATGTACTGATTCAGCTGATTAAAGCTTTGGTCTCCCATCTGAACTCGCGTTGTGGTCATCGTCGACGTTATCTTCGTCGACGACAGTCGAGTCATCGTCGACGGGAGCACGCCGCTCGCGCTCGCCCCCGACGTTGTCGCGGAGTTTGTCATCGAATAACTCTCTACCTCGCGCGTTAAATCGCTGCATGAACCCCCCGATCCTGATGATATCGTATTGTATTGCACAAGCTTGCGATGAACTTCTTCGGTGTCCCATATGCACGCGTTTTCTTCCCCGTCACCCTGGCGTGGTACGCCACGAGGCGCTTGGGGCGGCACATGATTACGCGAGCCTCGAGCGCCCGTGTCCGCGCCGCCGTCATCGCCGTCGACACCGCGGCGTGAGGATTTGTTTTTCCTCCGCGTCTTGCTGAATTTAGCCCCCATCGCCGCGCGCACGCGCGCGCGTGTGTGTCGCACGCGTCGTCCAACGCGTCCGTCAGGGGCGCCGCTCGTCGGGCCTTTCGGCCTTTCGTTTTTTTGAGCTTCCAGTTGACCAATCACAACCAGGCACGAGTGGGGTCCACGTCAGCCTGGTGCCAGCACCCCGAGGCCTTTGCCTTGGTGGTTCTTGATGGCGCTTGTGTGTGGTGATTGACGCAGACGCGCGCGCGCGCGCGCGAGTGGTTGTGCTCATCGCGCACCCTTCATGGACGTCGACGCCGAGGTGGATGCGTTGTGCCAACATTGCAAGCGATTGGGACACCCAAACGCAACCGGGGCGATCGTGGTCAGTCGTCAACCAAAGACAAGTTTTGGATTAATACTAACGACGACGACGACGTGTTTTACACACAGGTGAAATTCGGCGTTCTTTTCAAGGATGAAACGTGCGCGAACACATTTGAAGCGTTGAACGGTACGCTTCGAGCGGCAAAGAAACGGAAGAAGCTTACGTTTCAGGGAGAAATGCTTTTACAAGGCGTGTCCGACGACGTCGACATCACACTCCTTGAGTAGATGGATTGAACAACTTCTTTAGAACTAGATGGATATATATGAAACATTAGTAATAAATATATGTAGACTTCGCGTGAACGAACATCGAATCGCAGCGCGCCTATAGAGTAGCGACCCAATCGCGAACCGCGTCGTTCACGAGCGTTGGTTTGTCATCTTGCACGCAGTGTCCCTGGCCATCAAATTCGATAAAGTCCGTACGAAGATTGCGAGTCTTGGGAAGATTGACGAAATATTGCCCAAGTGGAAAATCCAAAGGCGTGATGGTGTCGCGTGATCCCCAAAGTATCAAAATTGGGCACTTCACGCTTGGCATGAGCTCCTCCGGCCGCGGTCCCGCTGGTCCTGTCAGAATGTTTACGAAGGCTCTAAACGCACCATCACGCGAGGCAGCACCGCAAATAGATTTGACCAGTGCGTCATCTACTCGCGACTTGTCCATATACACGTTTTCCAACGCACCACGGACGTTTTCTTCACCTCTTACATTGTTAAAGAGTGGTTTTGCCACAGATTCAATTTTGAGCACCGTGTCGATGATGAATAACACAACATTGAATATGGGGACCACGAGCTTGTACTGCAAACCAAAACCATCGAAATCGCCATCGAGTCTTTTGACTTTATTGTTCATCCCGCCTGCGCAGTTGATTAACACGATACCTGCGGCGATATCTGAAGCTTCTGCGGCGACGTGCACGGCGGCGAGTGAGCCGATAGAGTTCCCAACCAGCACAGCAGGTTCGCCAACGACGTTTTGAACAAAATCTATAACTTGATCGCGCCAGAATTCCATTTCGTATGGCACGTCTGGCTGCGAAGATGCCCCAAATCCAACTAAATCGATCGCAAAGACTCGGTGCGACTTTGCCAACTCGTCGATGTTATCTCTAAACTGAAAGCTCGACACGCCAAAGCCGTGGATTAACACGATTGGGGTTCCGCTCGCACCCGCCTGCCGGTAGGCTACTTCATGTCCACGCCACGTGTGCATCGATAACTCCCCCATGGCTGTCGCACTCGCGCTCGCCGTCCGCAACGTTGGACGGCGTTGATGACGCGCAACCAACGCGCGCACTGCGCTCGACGTCGTCGTAGACGCCGTCATCGAACGCGCGCGTGCTGATGTTTCAATCATGTTCACGTTCTACCTCCGTAATTCACGTTCTCGCGTGCGCTGTCGCTAGGTCGTCCAACGAGTGTCGCGCGCGCTTCTCTCGCGCGTCTGCGCAGCTGCTGCTGGCCCGCTGCGGGCGAATTCGACGGGCGACCGTGATTCGAGGTTCGCTGTTCTAGGGTACAGATTCATCGTAATGTACATGTGGTTTTGCCTATCAACGGATTTATACCCCCAAGACACCCCCACGACGTCACGCGCGCACCCTCGCGCGTCGACACACACACGCCGCACGCGATGTCATTCACCGCGCGTTTCGCTAACCTCGTCAGCCCTGTGGCCAGATGTGCCACGGGCATGCCAACGCGTGCGAGACATGCCGTGGTTGCGCGCATCCAACGCGCGATGTTTGCCAGTGGGGGCGATGGTAACATCACAGAGGACCTCATGAACTCGATGCGCGGGAAGATATCAGACGGTTTAGAGGCCGATAGCGTTGTGGTGCGTGATGAGAGTGGTAACGGTCGTCACGTATCGATTAAAGTCGTATCAAAGATGTTCGAAGGGAAGAGTTCGGTGAATAGACAGCGCATGGTGTACAAAACAATTTGGATGGAGCTCGAGCAAGGGCCAGTTCACGCCGTGAATGAGATGGTGACGTTGACTCCGGACGAAGCGGCGAAATAATCAATTTGTTTATCTACATAATACTAGTCATTCTGCTATGAGATTTTTAGAGTTCACATCGAAAATGCTTCACCCCAACAGCCAACCTTGCGCGCCAGATGCCGCTTTGTCAGTAATTTTCACCTTCTTCTGCCGTAAATGCCAAGCTCGACCCGTTGCTTTCACTTCCTTCACGCGTTTTATGATCGCAGTTGCACCATTGAATGTTCCATTCGTAGCCTGTCCGCACAAGTAGCATTCATTGGATGATGCGTTGTGTTTGAGCGCGCAGTTTTCGCAAAAGTAGTGCTTGCAAGCCGTTACGACCGGGAACTTGGCATCAACCCAAGGAGTGTTGCATATCCCGCACCCAACAGGAAGTTCATCATCTAACTCTTCCTCGGATTCGTTCGCGATGCCGTCTTCACCTAGCTTTTCCATTCGCGCTTCTTGCTCCTTCCGCGCCTTCTCTTTGATTTCCCAGTCGCGGTCTATCTGCCAACCTTGCTTATAGTCACCTCTGTCGTGTATAAATTTGCACGAATCACCCCACCCACAAAAACCGGTCTGCTTGTAATCCTTGCAAATGTCTGGCTTGTAATCTACGACAAAAGTTGAGCGAATATTTGTAGCCGCTCGCACCGGACCGTGCGCTCCACGACCCTTTTCGCTTGCAATGGTTTGTTCTCTTCTAAATCCAGCACGATAGTCCACGTATGCGTTCGTACCCCGATATTTCTTGTCATCATCAAAGCCTTCCGCACGCTCGACCGCCTGTTTCAGTACTTGCTCGCGCAATGCGCGTCCATCTCGGTCCTTGGCAGTTTCAATTTCGAGCTCCGCCGTCGCGCCCATGTCTCCACGTTTTTGTATCGTTTTGTCTCCTTCAAACGCGAAGCGTTCGTAAGTAGCTTTTCCGTCGCGTGAGCTTCCTCCCAGTGCAACGTTCTTTGTCCTCTTCGTCGTACTCACTTCACTATTGTCTCGCTGACCCGGGTCGTGCGCGTCTTCCTCGGACGACGATGTTGCCTTGCTCGCACGCTTTCGCACGTTTCCTCGGGCGCCGGCTCGCTTCTTAAACCCGAAAGACGACGACGCTGGTTTTGAATTTGTTTCTCGAGCGGGTACCGCCCCGTCGCTCGCGTCTGCCATGGCTAGGCACTCGAGTGGAAGCGGTGCATTGTGACGGTCCAGGCGCGCGGCTAGACTCGGAAGTCCGCTTTCCGGATTAAAAGTTCCGCCTAGCGAGGGCGGATTCGCCACTCCCCAACGCCGTCAAGCGACACCTGACGAGCCAAATGGGTGAAAAAAAGATTGTTCTCGTCACCGGTGGCACTGGATTGGTCGGCAGTGCTATCCGCGAAGTCATAGAGGCTGAGAAACCTGCCGACGAAGAGTGGGTCTACGCCTCGTCCAAGGTACGTCCAACACCCGCGGTGCAAAGCACTGGTGCTCATGGAAAAACATTCATTCACGCGACAGATCATCACCTCGCAACTTTCCATGTTACGACTGACGCTTCTGCTTACGTAGGATGCTGACTTATGCGATCCGGCGTCGACGGCGGCGTTGTTCGAAAAGTACAAGCCAACACACGTGATCCACCTCGCTGCTCAAGTAGGTGGCTTATTCGCAAACATGGTGCGTAAAAGAGCGGCGCAATCGAATATATGTAAACATTTTCATCATTCAAGCACGAGCGCGACGAGTGTAGCACTGACACATGCGCATTTCATGGTCGAACAGAAATATAAAGTTGAGTTCTGGCGAAACAACATCGCGATGAATGACAACATTTTTCAAGAGTGTCACAAGAGAGGTACGCTTGCACGCGCTTCAGCTATCTCATATGTACTTAGAGTCGCATCTTTCGTTGTTTTAGGTGTTAAGAAGCTCGTGTCGTGCTTATCGACATGTATCTTTCCGGATAAAACAACGTTTCCCATCGACGAGACCATGATTCACGACGGACCTCCACACTTCTCGAATGAAGGATACGCCTACGCGAAGAGAATGGTTGATGTGCAGAATCGTATGTATAAATCACAACATGGTTGCAACTTCACGGCGGTCATTCCGACAAATATCTTTGGCAAACACGACAATTTCCACTTAGACGATAGCCACGTCATTCCGGGCTTGCTCCACAGAGGATACCTATGCAAACAAAAAGGTGAAGACTTCATGATCTGGGGAACGGGCAAACCTTTGCGCCAGTTCATCTTCTCCACCGATCTCGCACGATTGATGATTTGGACCTTGAGAGAATACGAAGAAGCTGATCCGATCATTCTTTCAGGTACGCTTGAGCATCGCAACGTACTTTGCCCACAGAATTATTTCAGAAATATTTCAACTGAATTTCCGCAACATGCGACTGACCCATGGCTTGTTTTATCGTAGTTGGAGAAGAAGACGAAGTGAGTATCGCCGACGTTGCACGTTCGGTCGCGAAAGCTCTTGATTTCCAAGGAGAGATCAAATTTGATACTGAGAAGGTACGTTCTATTTCTATCGAAATAATTCCAAATAATTAATTAAATCCAATCAAATATAGGCTGATGGACAGTTTAAGAAGACAGCGAATAACGCCAAACTTCGTAAATACTTGCCAGATTTCAAGTTCACGCCTTTCGACGAGGCTATGGACATCACAGCAAAGTGGTTCCTTGAGAATTATGATGTTCCCGGAGCTATTAGAAAATGATGAATTAATAATTAAATTGAATTGTTCGACATCAGCGCAACCAATTCGAAATACTTCCCGATGCTTTTGTAGACTGTATATCGATATATTATTCGTCCATGTGTCAAGGTCTCGAAAACATCTGTACGAGTCTCGAGTTCTCGATGGTTAACAAAGATTTATTTAAATAGACATGGCAAACATCAACTTATATAGTACCTGTACGCTATTTCATCCGCAAAAAGCTTCGGCACTAATCACGCCGAATTAATTGATATGCTTAAAAGTCGCCACGCGAGAGCCACAAGAAGAGACGAATATTTACACAACAAAATATATCGTACAATTAATTAATTCGATTCCTGATTCAATGGAGTTTTGAATTATATCACGTAGAATCTCTTTCTCATGCAATGAATTAATTGCGGAGTGTACTGAGCTGATTCGACAACAGATTTTCATTTTCGTGCCCGATCACACGTTTTGATGCGGTACGATCGACGTTTTGTGTACAAGCAATTATACAATTATTTTCACGCAGCATAAGTTCAGAAGTGTATAATGCTTAGATCAAATTGCTACGTTTACTAACTATTACCCAGCACATCTTGCCATGTGCTACTCTCGTCATTCACACCCAGCCAATTACTTTCCCACATGTTCCACTCTACGAGTTCATTCATGGAGTTCAGCGGCCTTTCACCTGATGCTGTCGCACGCGAGCCAGAGCCAACACAGCTCACATTTTGCCTATCGGCCCAAATGGTGTCGTGATCCCAACTACCGCGCTTTTTCGCCACCGTGTGAGCTGCAAATATCGCCATATTCCACAGTGATGTCATGCGTGCATCGGATCGACTCGAATTCGTCATTTGTTCAGCTTCACCACTTTGACTTGAGCTGTAAAGAATGTGCCTTTCTCGGTCATCTGGAAATTCTGGCATGCGGTGAAGAGTCATCGCCCTGCGACAGGTCGAAAGAGCTTTTTCACAATAGCTATCGCTCATGTATCCCCCAAATCCCACGAGTAAGCACAATATGCACGACTTGAGCATCACACACTCAAACGAGAAGGGAGCTAGGTCTGTGGCACGTTCTGCGTTCGATAGAGCGCAACGCAGGTAGAGCTTTCGGAACTCCACCAAGTCACTACGTTGATGACTAGGTCCAAATCCCCTGTATTTCAAGAAAAATTTTCTTGGGAGCTTTTTAGAGTCCCACGACTTTTCCGTGTAAAGATGAGACAGACGAACGTGCATTTTAGCTCGCCAGAGATGTACTGCCGCCAACGCAAGCTTTTCTTCTTGAGGACCGCTGATGGTTGCCAAAATATCGTCATGCAGTGTTCGATTCGTGCGCTGAACACGGCGGGCTATCTTTTGTATATCTAATGGTCTAGAGGAATCGCCATCAAACTCTCCGGCAACAAGTTCCTCGACCGTTGAAGGAGAAGATTCGACCAAAGCCTTCAGGCGCTCCATTCGTTTATCTCTTTGACGTGCACTGAGCTCTTCTAAGGGTCGATAAGAGTCGAATTTTGCGCTTGCGATGATCACCTAAACATTTGTTAAAACGCAAACATCCGCTTGGACATAATAGGGCCGAGCGTCGGCTTTTGACGCCTAGCTGTTGTCCATTTCAGTTAGACAATTGTATGAGTTTCTCTTCGTCACGTGCGTGGTGGTTCATCATGTTTAAGATGAATGTTTTCTTTTACAATTCAAGGCTACTACTAGTTCTACAATTGCTATCTAATTTTTTATTTCATCAATCACGCAATCACCAATTCAAATGTCAAAAGTGCAAAGATAAATGAGACGAGTATCCGTGTGCGTTCAGAACCAGCCAACTGATAGAGGTAGCCCCCACAATCAGCGATATATATTGGTTCACACGCATCGGTGATCAGAAGTGAGTTGAATTTGCTAGCCGCTGTGGGATCATCATCATACCCACATTCTGGAGCTGGTAATACCGTACCATTAACATCCAGCCGCGACGGAATTCTTGCATCACCTGCGCGTGTGACAACCATGCTGTCCGTGAATCCAGGGTAACACTGACAGACACCACTCACACACTCTCCATTACCTGCACATTCTGCACTAGTTGCTATCGATGGGTTTCTTGGGCACACCAGCACGACACCGCAATCTAAACCTTCAGGTGGAGTAACACCCGCGGTCTCGTAACATTCGCAAGTAGTACATAGGCCAACATCGTTTTCGCAACTTGTCCCACTTGATGGATACTCACAATTCACGCATGCGCCATCAACACAATCGCCCCGACCGCTACAATGGTCGCACACCATAGTGCGACCGATTGCGTCGAAAGTACAGTTTGAGTTGGGGCATAGTGGTTGCGAGCAATCGTCGCCAAAAAATCCATCTATACACTGGCAGACGTTGAAAGAACAAGTCCCTGATCGACTGCAATCGTTTGGACACTCATCTGGCAAGTATTGCCAGAGATCATCTAGCCACTCTGTACAAATAACTTCGCCATAGCCATTAGCAGCTTGAATTGTGGCGTCGGTTGCTGCTAACCATGTTGAGTCGTCGGCTCCCACTACGGATACGCCATTGACTTGCAAGTAGCCATCACTGGTCATGGAGTATTTACTGCTCCACTCCACGGCAGAGCCAGTGACCGGATCGACATACGTACGTCCTTGCGTCGTCGCGTCTGCTGCCGCTTGTGTTGCATCTGCGTAGTAGAGACCGTACAGGCAACCATGTCCTCCAAAGATCAACGTACGACCGCTCTGGCCTGATGCGCCAGATCTCAATGCAGACGCCTGACCAACAGCAACCATTGTGGCACCATATCGACGAGATGGGAAGTCTCCTTCACCCTGAAGTAAAGACCACACGTTTGACGAAACGTTGTACTGCCACATATCGCCAATCTCGTCGTCCCATGTTTTCCCTCCGTGTATGAGCATGATGACATCAGTTCCTTTGAGAACCATGGTTGCAGTATGTCCGAATCTTGGATCAGGTCTAGCTTCATATCCTGTTACAGGAAAAAGCTCGGTCCATGAATTACTCAAGATATCATACTTCCAAATATCATTGAGAAAGTATTTGGATTCAAGAGACGGATACTGGGTCGCATTACCTACAGGGTAAAGAGATACGAAATTGGACTGACCACCGTATGCGTAACCACCGAACAAGTATAAAGAGTCTTCATACGTCACAAGAGTTGGACTGATGCGACCGCGTGGTCCTGTCAAATCTCTGTTTGCCGTACCATCCGCTTCAGTCTGCGAGGAATGACAAGTCGTGCACGTCGGCACAAGAAACTCCCACTCTCTTTCAGTTGCGTTGTACACCCAAATATCATCCATGAACAATGGTGAATCACCATTGTACACGACATCTGTATCATAATAGTACTGATCTTCCGCAGCTATAGTTCCCGTGGCGGACGTTTGGAGCAGACGCTGTGAGTGCCCACCAAACATAAACACAGCGTCGTAATATTCTGCCGTTGCGTGTTTCCAACGTCGTATGGGCCGATCTTTAGTATAATCTGCCTCTGCTTTCTTGCTCCAGAGTTTATTTTTGTAATTATAATGCCACAAGTCATCACAGTAGTCGTTGCAGTCGATACTTTCACCGCCGTATAAAACGAATGTATCGCGCTCGCCAGTCTCGCGGTTCAACACGATAGACAAAGAATGTCCTTGTCGGCCGCTAGGTACTTCTCTAGTTTGTCTATTCTTTCCTTCCAGCAATAATGGCTGTGAATACGGTCGTAAACCAGTCCAGTCATAACATGTGGAGTTGTCGTTTTGACACGTTGAGCACTGGTCACACAACAGTTCATTCAAAGAATGTGCGACCCAGATTCCAGTGTTCCAATCATACATCCACATATCATTTAAGAAATCTCCATTGCTCGATGCCGCTTGTCCGCCGAATATGAACATTTCTGAATCGTCCGTAACCACTGCGGCGTGCCCAAAACGTCCAGGCGGACCAACTTTGCCTAAGAACCCAACGTCCCCTGTCGGTGATTGCTTGGCAAACGGATTCCCGGCGCGTGCAGTAGGAAGTATTGCGCTCACGATCGCTATCACAACCAGTGATATCGCCGGATAACGCATACAACGTCGTCCATACATCGTCATATTTGTAGAACACGATGTGGCGTTCAAACGAGCCGCGTGCTGGCATCGCGTCGCCCACTCGACGTACGGCACGCCTGATGCGGTCCGCGCGTGATTTACGCATGTAAGGCAAGTGTCATCTATTTCTATAGTCGGAACGCGTCGTCGTCGACGAATCCGACACCGCTCGTCGCGTCCCATGCGTGCGACACAGTGACCACGGCTGGCGCAACGGTGCGCCCGACGTGCCGCTGGGCCCCTCACACGCGTACACGTACGATGGAGTCGTTAAACGAGCGACTCAGCGCGCTCGCAGGTGAGCAAGATCAAACCGTGCGCGTGGATGGATACCGCGTCATAGCTCGAGAAGTCGTGCGTGAGTGCGCACGCGACGACAAAGACGCGGTGGGGACGACGAAGGCTGAACTCGAAACTTTTGTGGAGCATTGCATTTCTGAACACGTGCCGTTGGCGATTTCGAGAGAGATTATCACAGATATGAGCAAACAGCTGCCATCGTTAGAGTCTGATGTGCACAAGACCATAGCAGATGTGATTTTAGGACGGATACAACCGCGTTTGGTGTCTTTTGAAGAACAAGTCAGGGCGCTGCGTGAGGACTTAGCAACGCGATATGCGAGAGAAGAACATTGGACACGTGCGGCAGAAGTACTAGCGGGCATTGATTTAGATAGTGGCGTGCGAACGCTTAGTGATGCGTTCAAATTACGCAAGTGTGTTGAGATTGCTGAGTTGTACGTCGAGGGAGGGGACCTGGTGCAGGCAGATTTGTTCATCAGTCGCGCGCGGTTGTTACGCGCTTCAGGTGAAGCGGATGCCTCGCTTGATTACCAGTATAATTCATGCTGGGCCACTGTTTTAGACCGAAAAGGCAAGTTTATGGATGCCTCTGATAGATACTACGCACTTGCTGGGTATGATCCATCGACGCTCGAGAGTCAAACTGCACAGAAGCATTCGCTGGTAGACGTGTTGACGTTAGCTGTGGCATGTGCCGTAATTGCACCTACTGGCCCCCAGCGACTTCGAATGCTGCAAACGTTGTACAAAGATGAAAGATGCGCTCAACTTTCAGTTTTTGCGTTTCTGGAAAAGGTTTACCTTGAGCGGCTATTACGTGTTGAAGAAGTGCTCGCTTTTGAAAGATTTCTCAAGCCTCATCACCTCGCCGTCGATGGTGATAGCCTATCGGCCTTGCAACGTGCGGTTGTGGAACATAATTTAGTCAGCATGAGCAACGTGTATAACAACATAGGATTCGATGAACTTGGTGAGCTTTTGGGCGTGAGCGATATTCAAGCAGAGAAAATGGTTGCAAAAATGATTTCTGAAGACCGCTTGAGTGGCCGAATAGATCAAGTCGATCGGTTTGTTTACTTCGATAGCGATGCTCCAACTATTGAAGAAGAATGGGACAAACAAGTGGTGGAGGTTTCGTTGACACTCAATGGAATAGTTGAGACTTTGACTGCAAAACAAAATTAAACATCAAGTGATAACGTGTGAAGTTTTTTGATCGCGTACTTAGGCGCAATATCACTGCATGTGAATATACAATTACACAAGCTAATTCCACAAGGAGAAGTAAGCATTCATCTACACGAGTTTACTACACTGCGCTACACTAATTCACTGGCTAAGGAGTGTCGTTACCACATGAGAAGCACGTGCACTGTGTACGATAACTTGGCGCCCGCTCGGGTAATTGCTCGTACGTCACATTTTCGCCGATGTAATAATTCCACATGTAACTCGGTGGTCTAGAGGGGAGGCAGCAGCAACAGCACCACGGTTCAACTGGCGTATTCCAACGCTCGTGTGCCTCTTTCTCGTCGAATGTTCTACGAGAAGTTCCAGGCCTCATTTGGTGCTTTCTGCTAAAGTGATAGGCCAGAATAGTGAAACAAAATGACGCTACTATCCAAGATCCCCCCTTCGACAGCGCAAAACGCCAAGAAACGCCTCCTAAATCGCTAACATCCATCGTCGTCAGAAAGGCAACCATTCCAATTACGAGAACAAAACACCCAAACAGGAATTGGAGAACCATTCCAACTCTACCGCAAAATTCAAAACACTTCACAATACACCGAGGGCAGCTCTGAACGCATAGACACTCCGCGAATGTTCTCAAAAGGGTGTCGTACATTCCTTGGATGATACCGCCGACGACGACCGACACAACCGTCAAGTCAGGTTCTTTCGTGATAAGATTGAACGCGCACGTTAACCCATAACCCATGAGCACAGAGCAGAATAAGCAAACAGCACGCTCGGTACGAGAGAACGGATGTTTCGGATGAGCCAAAAACAATGACAAAATGATGTGATTGTTTTTTAGGAATATCCACGCATCCGAGGCATAACTCTTTGAAAAAATGACGGACCCTACCGAAATGCGCTCGACCAGTACAGGGTACGCATCTCTGTCAACAAATCCATCATCATCCAAGTACCTTTCCATAAGTACGGGTGCTGGGGCCAACGCTATGGGTTGGTTGACGACTACGTTCGCCGCCGTCGTTCGGGCCTTCGTTGCTTCCCACTTTGCAATGGCGTCGTCTATTCCCATCTTGCGCTATAAATAATGAGATACAGTAGCGACAGTAGCGTAGAGCTCGAGATAAATATGCGCGCCCTGCAGGTGTGCGCCGCGCACCGTGCGCCAGGGACTGCGGTTTATGTCTTGAGGGTGCAAAGAGGTTTTGTATTTATGATAACAGTTCATGTCACACTATCGCGAGTAGCTCATTCGTGAATTACAGTTAATGAAAATCTATGCGTCTAGTCCAAAATCTAGTTTTGTGGTGGGGGCAGCAAGCGGTATGGGCCTTCGATTTGCCAGTCGATGGGAGTGCGGCCGTTGCTAACCAAGGCTTCATTGCACTGCGAAAAGTGCTTGGAACCAAAGAATCCTCTATGAGCCGAGAGGCCGCTAGGATGCGGGCACTTCAATACCACATGTCCATTCGCCTTGGAAATAAGTTTTTCTTTGTCTTGAGCATTTTTACCCCACAACAAAAATACCAGACCTGTTCGTTTTTTTGAAACTTCTCTAATCGCGGCATCCGTGAACGTCTCCCAGCCTTTCTTCGAATGAGAATTCGCCGCATGAGCGCGCACCGTGAGTGACGCATTGAGTAGCAACACGCCTTGTTTAGCCCACTTATCCAGGTCACCGTGGGTGGGGACTTTACAGCCCAAATCGCTGTTAAGCTCTTTGTAAATGTTCAACAGACTCGATGGTACTTTTATGCCTTTGGGTACGGAAAAGCAGAGTCCCATGGCCTGACCGACGTCGTGGTATGGATCTTGTCCCATGATCACAACTTTTATGTCTTCCATGGCGCAAGAGTCAAAAGCTCTAAAAACGTGTTCTTTTGCGGGGAATATTTTCCCTGGGTTGGCGCGCTGTTCTTGCTCTAAAAACGTTTCGAGCTTGGCCCAATACGGTTTCTTAAACTCCCCCGATAAGATACCTCTCCATTGCTCGTCTTTTAATAATGACGCGTACCCTGTAACAGGTACGGCGTTTTCGACTCTGACTTCTTCGTTCTTTGTTACAGCAGCCGCGATGGGCTCGACGTTTTCGTCTCTAATCTTTTTCGCCAGTGGCTCTTCGCTCTTCGGAGTTTTGCCGGGGGCTTTGTCACCCATAGATGCGTTTACGGGTTTGAAGAATGACATAATACTACGCTCTTTGCGTTTGTCGCTCATTGTGCGTATTTTATGAGTGCCTACAAGCCGAAAAGAGAACAGTCGTGACGCTTGCATGCGCGAGTGTGAGGAATTTCAAATCTAAGCTCGCCAGCTGTTGTGTGTTATCCAAGTTCAAGAACTCAACCTTAAATTTGATCTGACTACTGTGAGTAAAGCTATGGATAGCTATCATGAAAATTTCGCTATGAAGGTACATTTATAACTATTTTAGAGCTAATGGCTATCGGTTTTGTGGCGTTGGC
>Ga0222714_10002021_pt1 | contig 22173 bp, 27 predicted proteins | sample C33_3DmetaG_FD_165048 | JGI IMG/M metagenome (GOLD analysis project Ga0222714, IMG submission 165048) | Estuarine water microbial communities from San Francisco Bay, California, United States - C33_3D | ecosystem: Environmental > Aquatic > Marine > Unclassified | place: USA: California...
TTATCTTGACGCCGGGTTCGTAGGCCATGACGAGTATCCTCTTCGTGCTAAGGTCCCTGAAAACGGTTGGGACCCTTATCCACGAGGTGTCTTCGAACTGACTGGAAAACTTCACCATGCTTTCGGCCTCCAAAAGGTAGTCCAATTCACCGGTGATGAGGGGCCTCCATTCATCCAAAATATCCACAAACTCCTTAAAGTTTGCGTCCCTGGTAAGGAAGAAAAGTATTCGGGAAATGAGTTTTACCGCATCGATGTCTTCTGTTATCGTTTTCTCCATGTCGGGTCTCTGGACCTTGACGACCACCTCGGTTCCGTCCTTAAGGGTGGCCCTGTGGCACTGCCCCAACGACGCCGAAGCAATTGGTTCGGGATCGAAATAACAGAACACATCGTCGAGGGGGACACTAATTTCGCGGGAAACCATATCCACGGCATTTGCGAAGGGAGGAACATTATCTTGGAGGATTTGCAATTCTTCGGTCACTTCCTTCGAGAGAAGATCGCTCCTAGAACTGGCAAGCTGACCTATCTTTATGAATGTGGGACCGAGGGTGATCAATTCGTCTCTCGCCCATTTTGCAACCATTCGTTGCTTAAGGGGATCCTTTTTTGCACCCATCAATTTCACATTCAATTTTGTTGCGAACGTACCAATTTGTTGGATACGTTTCATTACTATTAATTCATCACATTATTTAAATCATAGACAAACTCAATACTCTTCAATAGGGTATCCCAATCGGTGGAAGCGTCATTAATGGGGAGGGAAAGGGACATCGGTAGGGGACTTTCCATGTATATATTTTCATATATCTCCCACATCTTTTTGTCCATCTGGTCATCGTATTTCATCGATATGTGGTCGTTGTAACGCTTGATTCGGTAGAGGCGGTGGTGGATTTCGTTCTCCCTCACCATCAAACTCTCCGGCGTGTGTATCTGAACTTCGATGAGGTAGTTAAGGGTTATGTGGATTCCATCGTAGGGAGTGACGAGGGGTCTGTGGTCGTCGACGAAGAAACGAACATTCTTGGGGATGGTCTTTATGACATCGTTCATGTTGGGAAACCTGGGAAATACCCATGTGTAACGAATGGCATCGCTTACCACGCCCTTTGTGCGGATGGAACTTGTGCTCTTGAAATAGGGTCCTAGGAAAGTGCCCGAAGACAATACCATACTACTAACATAGAACTTTAAAGCTTTAAAACAAATCATAAAAATGGATAAATTCCTCAAGCGTATTTCGGAAGACATATTCAAGGCCTTGGGACCTTGTCACCTCGAGTCCGTCTACCACCGAGCCTTTCTTCTGGAACTGGACGAAAAGGGTTTCCCCTACGCCTACGAGGTCAACATGCCCGTTCGCTACAAGAATCAAATCGTGGGAACCGTTAGGGCGGACATCATCATCGATAATACGTGGGTCGTGGAACTCAAGGCCACCTCGTCGCTGAAACAGGAGCATGTCATTCAGACCCTCCACTACATGGACATCTCGGACATCAAGGAGGGCTACCTCATCAACTTTCCCAACAAGACCGGTGCAGAGACAATAGAATTTAAAAAAATAAAGAATTAAAAGAACAATGGGGGAACTCATCTACAAGGAATCGTTTCAAATGTATGCAAAGGTGGAAAAGGCTCTGGGGAACGGAAGGATGCAGGTCCTATGCGACGACGGGACTATGCGAATAGGAAAGATAAGAGGAAAAATGAATAGGAAGGTTTGGATAAAAAAGGAAGATGTCGTGCTCGTGGACATCAGAGAATTTGAGAAGGATAAGGTAGATATCACTCACAAATACTCGGACAAGGAAGAAAAGAAACTCATGGGATATGGAGAACTCCCCAAAGAGTGGTATAGGGAGGAAGATGAATCGGAGGACGAAATAATGTTCGAAAGCGTTCCCGAAGAGGAAGAGATAGACATAGACGCAATCTAAAGGGCCACTAACTTCTTCAAATATTCTTCACCCTTTCTCTGTCTGCTGTCGATGGTGCTCTCGGCGACGGCGGCGTTGTTGTTGGAATAGTTGATTTCCCGATTGAATGTTCGGGAAGTCTTGGGTCCCTTGTGTCGTAGGATATAGGGATGATCTCTTTTTATGACAAGATACATAAATCTTATCATATGAGCAACCATAAGGGTATTGTTTCCCTCACTTATGTGAATGACACCCTTGTGCCACACGATGTAGGAAGTGGGCCGCTTCTTGTCACTGAACTTCAAGAAGATCTTAGCGGATACCTTGTTCCTTTCGGCAATCGCATTGATGTCTTTGGTCTCGTATTCAAATGTGGGAATGCATTTAGTATAACTGTTGTCAATATCACTGGACTTTATGTAGTCCTTAAGTTTTTTAGAGAGAATGTTACCCAACTCCGTGCATATCACGGGATTGAGCATTCTCTGGTTCACTCTAAACTTCGCTCCCGTTCTCATTGAAATGGTTTTTTCAAAGAGAAAGTTTTTGGTATTCATTCGGTTGAGAGGAAAGATCTTCAACAATTCTCGTTTTGTTGGAAGCTTGACCATTATTACTATTCTAATCGAATATTTTTTCGTCCAACGATAAGCCCTTGATGTATTCCCTGTTCTTGATAATCTGCCCCTTCCACTCAAAGTCACCCACCTCCAGCGTAACATTCTTTTGACTAAACGGACCCTCGTAGAGCTCCAACTTCCAAGTCCGCGCCTTGGTTCCAATATTCCCACAATATTCCTTGTATTTGTTCCTAAACACATTCAAGGGAACCACCAAATCCTCACCGTATTGAACCTCGGGCGTCTCCATGAAACCCAACAGCGTGTGAAGCTGACCCTCAATCTCCTTGCGCCATATCTTAAACCTATCGGGAAGAACATCCCAGATAAGCTGATCGCCATAGTCTTTAACGGCCTCCACATACGCAGCAATACATTTCTGTAAAATTAAGGCAATTTCACCACCAATCTTGTCACCCAACCGTGGATCACCCTTGTTTACCTGTTTTCCGAATTTGAATAGGTGGAGACGCCTCATCACGGACCCGCTGTTGTCCGAAAAGCCGGGCGTCTCATTTCCAGCGAGAATTCCCGGAACATCCCATTGCTTGGTGATGGCCTGAATTCCCTTTTGAGGAATGCTCACCTCCTCACCCGATACGATGCTCTGAAACTGAGCCTGATCCATGTTGAAGTCGCTCTTGATTTCGGGACCGATGAACAACTTGGACTTGTAGATGGGTGCCAGACCGAACCTCTCCTCGATGTTGTTGGCCACCACACTCACCTCGGAAGCCACGTAGAATATCTTGGCGATATAGTTCAAAAGGGTGGACTTTCCACTCTGTGCAATTCCCTTGCAAAAGGCAATGATCTGCCAATTGTCCGCCTCGTTCACCGCAAAGGTAAGACGACCCAAGTGAATGTACATCCACCTCTTTACATCCGGTTCCCACCCCTGATAGTCCATGATGGAGTCCAAGTAGGGCGTGGGAATATTCCTCCAGTCGTCAACATCGGTGTAGTCTTCAAAGTCGATGTTGAAATATTTGGAAGTGGCCATGTGCCTATCCAACTTCGTAATCTCCTCACCATCGTAACGGTAAAAACGATTACCGGTCATGTCGCCGAGAAATACACCGTTCCTGAAAGACCATGCGTGCCGGTTCTTGGAAATCTCGGGAAACTGAACATCTATGCAGTTCTCTAGGTGGGTGCTGAGTTCCTTGGGCATAGACGCCCTTTTCGTAAAGTTCTTCCAACGAGCCGGATTCGCATTCTTATCGCATAGGGCGTGAAGCTTCTCCTGAATAGTGCACTCGGGCTCCCACGCCATCGTTCGGTAACCCTTCTCGTTGATGATCTCCCGTGACACCATGTTCTTGTCCTTTCGTATCTTCTGCCTCTCCAACTCGTTGAATATGTCAATCAAAATGACCTGAAAAGGTGTTAAATCCTCACTCTGGTCAACCGGAAGGGAAAGTTCGTCGTCCGCCAACATGGGCTGCGAAAGGATTTCCTGAAGGGTGTAAAGACTGCATAGGTGCTTATAGGTCTTGTCCAGCGTATTCCTCATCATTCTAATGTCGAAGGAGGCCTCGTCGTAAAGGGTAGGCGCATCCTTCTTGAACTTGGACTCGATTGCACTAAAACAAACCATATGCTGTGAGAACACTCCGCTGACTTTTTGATTAAAATCGTTCCCAGGGTTAATTATGAAACCCCTCTCATCTAATGTGTAATTGAAAATGTAGTTAAAAAGTTTATTCAAATCACCCTTTAAATCACTGAAATCTCGTTTCGTCAGGGTGATGTGAGTTTGTAGTTCATCAATGGTTTTATCGGAAATATGATTCACAGCGGTGAGAACCATATGTCGATCATTGGAAGACATGTCTATACTATAAAGTTAGTTTCATTTTTTTAAGCCAGGCTCTTGAGAATTTTTACAAGAATCTTATTCTGAATCTCCATCTGCTCCTTAATCCCCAGAAGGGCGGTGCAGACAGTCTCTCCGTCGGGCGTCTCAAGGGCGTTGATGAGAATCTCACCCAGGTCAACCTCATCGTCGTCGTCAGAGGAAAGGTCCTCATCATCCTCATCCTCATCCATGTCGAGGTCAATCTCATCGTCAGCGTCCTCGTCCTCCTCCTCCCTCAAATCAACAACATCAACATTCTCCTCTACCACAGGCAACTTCTCTTCAGACATTTTATGTATCCTATTCCATCCTACCCTTTAATTAGAAGTTAGATTAACAAGTGTGAATTAAGTGAGGAAAAATAAACCTTTATTTTTTTTCTTACCTATTAGTACAAAAAGAACTATGGCTGGAGGTCTTATGCAACTTGTGGCTTATGGAGCTCAGGACGTTTACCTTACTGGTAGCCCTAAGGTTACCTTCTTTCAGGCTGTTTACAAGCGCCACACCAACTTCGCGATGGAGAACATCGAGCAGGTTGTGAACGGTTCCGCTGGTGACAACGCCCGCCTTTCGGTGACGGTTGCCCGCAACGGTGATCTCATCGGTGATATGTATCTGGAGATGACCAACGCCGCCCAGCAGACTCGGTCCAAGACCGGCGTGATCGCCGCCTCTTCAACCGCCGACGCCTCCATGGAGTGGGTGGCCGAGCGCGCCGTTGCCGATGTGGAGCTGACGATCGGTGGCCAGCGCATCGATAAGCACTACCAGAAGTGGTGGCGCCTTTACTCAGAGCTTTACTTGGACGATACCAAGAAGGCTCAGTATGGCAAGATGGCTTCCGCCACGGCCATCGGCGACAAGGTTTACCTGCCTCTGTTGTTCTTCTTCAACCGCAACCCCGGTCTCTACCTCCCCCTCATCGCCCTTCAGTACCACGAGGTCCGCCTCGATGTTACGCTGTCGGCTCTCTACTCCAAGTATTTCTCCACCAACGCCGTCAAGGTGTGGGGTAACTACGTCTACCTGGACACGGAGGAGCGCCGTCGCTTCGCCCAGAAGGGCCACGAGTACCTGATTGAGCAGGTGCAGCACACCGGTGTGGACACCGTGACCGCCGCCGGAACCAAGCAGGTGCGTCTGTCATACAACCACCCCATCAAGGAGCTAGTCTGGTGCTTCTCCAAGACGGGTGCCGCCGCCTCGGGTAGCGACATGTGGGGAACCTTCTGCGATGACGCAAACGGTGCCACCGCCAACGTCACAACCTCCCCCGGCGCTTACATGGTGGAGGAAACCGAAGGTACCGGCTCCAACGTGTGGGTTCATCCCCTCAGCCTGGTCTCAGGTGCACCTGTGTGGGCCGCCAACATCCAGTCAAACCATGTGTCGGTCATCACAGAGGACGGTGCTCTCTCCGCCACATCCAACAAGGGCCCCATGGATACCTTCAAGCTGATCCTCAACGGTCAGGATCGCTTCAAGGAGCAGGCAGGGAAGTACTTCAATCAGGTGCAGCCCTACTACCACCACTCCGGCAACCCCTACCCCGGTATCTACTCCTACTCCTTCGCCCTTAAGCCCGAGGAGCACCAGCCCACCGGAACCTGCAACTTCTCCCGCATCGATAACGCACAGGTGGAGGTCAAGTCAAAGTCAAGCTCACCCCTCACCAGCATGCACCTGTTCGCAGTTAACTACAATGTCTTGCGCATCCAAAGTGGTATGGGCGGTCTGGCGTTCAGCAACTAATTTGAATAATATACTCATTTGTTAGGGAAAATTGAAACCCTACATAATGAATATACTTCGTTAAGGTAGTTTATCAAAATAGGTAATTAAAGAATAGAAACCCTTTTAAGAAAATGTCTCATGTGCTCGTGGAAATAAAGTCAAAGCCTGGTATCTTTTTCGCGATTGATAGGGAAGATGCCGAAAGGGTGGGAAAGATGCCTTCGTGGTTTTGTGCAGGTTCTAATGGATTGTATCTTAGGTGTAGCTATAAAAGTGGCAATGTGATAAAAAGGGTAGCTCTTCATCGTTTCGTCATGGGAGGAATTGACATGGATGATGATCTCGTGGTGGATCACATTAATGGAAATACTTTGGATAATAGAAAATGTAATCTTCGTATCATAAAGCAGTCCCAAAATGTCGCTCACAGAGCAAATGGGTGTAACAAGAATAGTAAATCTGGAATAAGAGGATTATACTGGTGCGAAACAAGTAAGAAATGGATGGCGAACATAAACAAAGATGAGAAGGTTTGGTGGAGAAAGAGTTTTGATGACAAGAAGGAAGCCGAAAGGGAACTTGCTTTGAAGCACAAGGAGTATCAAGAATTTTTTGGAAACTATAGTTTCAGTGACAAGGAATTTCAGGAACCTCCCGAAGAGGTAGTAAGAAGTCTGGAAGAATTGAAGAAGATGCCCCGTCACATATACAAACCCACGAAGGAAAACCGTGAAAAATACAACGAGAAGCGGAGGGAGGCTACTAAAGAACCGCGCACGCTGGAGATAGATGCGGTCAGGGAACTCTTGAAAGAACCGAATCTTTCGAGAATTAGGCAGATAGAACTCGAGTTGGAACTAAACACGCTCGTGGGGAATGAGAGGAGGGCGCTCAGTAGGAAAGACCCGTCCTATAAACTCACCGACGAGGAGAAAAGAGAAAATATTAATGTGGGGAGGAGGCTGAGGGCGGAACTAGAAAGGCTCAAGGTGGGTGGGAAGGATTTGGAAAGGAGGGAGAAACTCTCGCAGATCAGACTCAATAAGGAAAAGGGGGAAGGGGACAAAATGAGGTTGAGGAGATTAAAGTTGGAAGAGGTTTTGACGGTTATTAAACCTAACCGCATAATGAATATATAAAGGAATGTCATTCGAACACATCGAAGACCCTACGTCACGAATGTTTCTGGTGGACATCCACAAGGCGATGGATATATCTAACTCGTGGGAAGCGCTTAGGTCCCACAAAGATGATTCAGGATTTCAATACAAGGATGAAGCGAAACCCCTACTTGACAACATTAATCTTCTTTCGCTGCATTCCGGATTTTCAATGAATTGGGCGATGTCCCACATGAAATCAATCGCAACACTTGGCTACGATGGCTATGTAAACGATTTTATGAGGAAGGTTCAACCTTGACACCCCTTTCGCACGTTTCCACCACCGTCGTGTATACGAAACCCCCCAAAAATACATAGAAACCCACGATGAGGACAATTGCGACCGCTATGTGGGGTATCATCTAAAAGTATACTTTATCTTTTTTCACCCCATCAGTTCCCGAAGAACATCGTCCAGAGCTCGCCGAGAATCCACATCTATGTAGGTCTCCCTAGATTCCAATAACCTCTTGCTCTTGACAGTGTGAACTGAGTATTCAATCTTTAGTTCCTCCTTGTAGTTTTCCAAGTATACGTCGATAATCTCGTTCATCTGTTCCTCGTCCTCTATGGGATCCAAAGACACATATTCCACGTCGTAACTCGCATCTTCAATTGCGTCGTCTATGACCCTTTCCGACGTGCTACACACCTTGTCGCTGAGGAGGGTGAGGAACTCCTTGCAATTCTTTCGCACCGTAGACTCCTTCTCACGGATGATGGTCCCGTCCATGAAAAGGAAGGTGTAATATACATCGGTGAAGGGCCTCGCCCTCTCCATCAACTCCATCATACAAGCACGCTTAAATATGTCGTTACGAATGTCAAGGGGGAGAACCTCCATTTAATATATTTAAATTTTCCCCCTTAATATCAGGATGTCCAACGGGGCTAATAATGTGGCTAATCAATTTGGTGATCTGGTGGTAACGCCAAGAACCCAACCTACAAATCAATCACAGCCAACTACACCTAAAAAGGAAAGACCACAATCCCAAAATACAAAAATGCGCCAAACAAATGCACAAAGACAAACGAATTCTAGTCAAGTCGGGAGTTCAAAGGCTTCGGGGAGTGGTAAAACTAAATACAACCAAAAAACAATTAATAGAATTAGAACTGAACTTTCCAACCATCATGGAATAGAAAAAAGTAATGAACAAATTATAGATGCGTTGAACAAAACAGGAGGAATTACAAAACAACTATCAGAAGCACTTAAAAAAGCTAAAATACACGGAGGGCAATCTATTATACAGGTGTTCAAACCCCAAAATGGGGAGGTGAAAAAGGCAAGCGAATATAAATCACTTTACACAGGCCAAAAGGTTCGTACAATAGCACCGGCCGGCTGGGCGACTAAAGAAAAAGACGTTTTGGCACTGACGTTGGGGAGATACGCTTCCAGAATAAAATATTTCAAATTCAAGAGAAGTGCCTTGTTGGATATAAATAAGAACAATTACAAGAAATTTGTGACGTGTTTCGATGCTGGAGCATCAAATGGAAGTCTTGCGAGCACTCTCATAAAATCCAAAGTCCCCTACCTCACGAGCGTGGCAACTATGTACGATCCGGGACACAAATTCAGAAAAGAATGGCACCTCAATCATTATATCAAGGGTGCGTGGTACTATTTCAAACGATACAGGAATAATTCTTTAGCATCGGACAATCAATGCTATCCGGAGCACTTTGTAGATTTTAGCCCCATCTACATCAACTTCCTTTACGAAGGAAAAACAATTTACACGAAAATGGAATTTATTGGTGGGAAATCAGATAATACCGGTTCTACTAATTCCGGCAACGCGGCGGGAGGCAGAAAAAGTCAGAAAAGCGGTTCTACTAATTCCAGCAACGCAGTGGATATGAAAACGAATCTCACTGTGAGCAGAGGAAGTCTAAACGTGAATAATAATGGTTCTAAAAACTCAAATGAAACTCTAAGAGTTTATGTAAAATTTTTATTAGGGAACAAATTCGATGAAAATTTCTTTAATTTCATTTCAACAAAAATAAAAGTTTTACCCTACAAACCCGTGGTTAAAACAATCGATTTGAACAACGAAGGTATGTTGTACGCCATTAGGGCAGATATCTCCCATGATTATGACGGTTTTAAGAATAATATAAACACTTTCAAAACAAAATTGAACAATGAATTTAGTAATAATAAATTTAAGAGTTATACTTATAAATATAACAAAAAAACAACAAAAACGAAAAGTATAGCCAGAAAATTAATTATAAATAATAGAAATATAATAGGTAATACCAATGTGAACTCCGCACCCTTTTTTATCAAACTTTTGGGCGACCTTTCACAAATCGTTTATTGTATGGAAAGGAACGTATTCTTCGCAACAAACGACTCTTCGGCACTCAACATGGCAATACGTCTTTCGAGATCCACGGGGCAGATAAAAAGATTCAAGGCGTTCTATGAAGAAGAATCAAAAAATAAAGTAGGAATGCTCTACATAAACTACCCCGTTTCGTATCAAATGAGACCAAAATTCTTGACACGTATCATGAAATGCTCGGGGAAGATGGAACCCATTTCACAACCAGGGTTGGAAGTGGATAAATTGGTAAAGCAACAACGAAATGCACTTGTTCTACTAAAAAACAACAAAAATTTCATAGAACCCACACTCACTTTCAAGGATGATAAGGGAAATCTCCTCAAAAATTTAAGAAGGGAAATCAAAAAGAAATTGGCGTCTAACCTTCCCCCTTCCACGAACGCATTGAGGAAGTTTGTTAATGCGGAATTTAATAGTAAAATGGAAAGATATGGATTAAACCCCGAAGACAAAAAGAATATAATGAATAGACTTGTTTATGACTACGCAAGCGTCCGAAGAAATAATCTCAATTAGAATTAGATATGGAGTCCTTCATAAAAAAATATCCATTTTTCAATACAAACAATATAGTGAAAAATGCGGTAACCTACAATCTCGTGAATAAGCGGGATGCGTTCATCCTCGTGGATTCGGTCACGGGGGAACCCTACCGACCCGACGTCTACTCGGAGGCGACCATGCTCAAGATTTTGGAGAAGAAGAACCCTACCGATCCCTATACAAGAAGACCCATCGTCGCCAAGCGAGGGGTGGAGGGGGCGGTGATGCCGAAGAGGGCGCCCAAGGCACTTCGGTTGCTCATGGAAGCCAAACTCAAGAAGTCTAATAAACCCAAGCCCCTGTCCAAGAAGACAAAAAGGATTCCCAGAAAACCCGGAAAGAAGGGCGTCAAGGTGACGATCTACCGTGCAGAGGGAAGGGGTTCGTGGAAACATGGGTGCAGAATCAACAACGACCCCTTCGTGACCCCGTGGCACAAGGTGAAGCGAATGATTTTGGTAATGGTCGCCAACGATATAGAAACAAAACTCATGGGTAAATTTCATGGAATATATCGTTATAGAGAATTTGACAAAGAAGGGTTGATTCGTGATATAACTCGTACATTAAAATACATCCTCACAAAGAAGGCTCCGGTCGTTCCCATATTCGACGAGAAGGGGGTATACACTCAGCATTTTTACCGCAAGATGTTTGAGAAGGGTCACAAGAGTATGATGGTGGACTCTTCCTACGATTTGAAGGAGAAGACGCTGAAGAGCATCGAGAAGGCTTTGGAGAGCCCTAGGAGCAAGAGTGTGGGGAGTGGTCTTCCCATTCCCAGTTTAATGGGAAATTAAATAATACTTAAGTAAGACATAGTAATGAGGGTCCTATGGGTCATTCCGGGTTTCGGCGAGCCCTATGTGGACGCTAAGCGGGCTATCCTCGAAAAGAATAATCGCATGGTGGGTGCGGGTATTCATTTGGAGATTTACAAATACGACGAGGACCACCCCGGCATCGTGGGTCAGTTCTTGAAGAGGCACGTTCACCCCCATCGTGTATTCGGCTACGACATGGTGATGGTGTCCCTGGACGACGTGGAATTGCAGGGTGAGGTTCCATGGGAAACCATCAAGGGTGCGTTGGACGGTGGGTGGGATTTGCTTACCCCCTCGATGACGGAGGATTCCTACACGGTGTTTCCGCACATGTATCAAAGCCGTGTTCCCCACGAGATATCAAGCACGTCCGTTCCGGAGTTCTTTTGTTACTTCATGAAGCCGAAGGCCTACGCGACATGGTGGGGATACCTTAGGGACTACAATCCTTGGATGTGGGGCATGGATTTGACGACGGTGAGCACGATGGGACTGAAGGCCGGCATCCTAAAGCACTACACGATGCGACACTACTTCCACGGGGGTTCTAAGGGCGACGACGACCGCCGACGCTACTTCGAGGAGATGGGTGTCACCGAGGAGGAGGTTGCCTCCCAGCCATGTTTTTTTGTGGACAAATAATAATACGATGGTTTCTTCTAGAAGTAGTTCTGTTAATTCATCTAGGACTGAAATAAATAACAATAGAAGTAACAATAACAATGTGAATAGGTTCGGGATTTATCTAAGAAACGATGAAACGATTGGCATAAAAATTGGAAACTACCCCATAATTAACATGGAAGTGTTTTCAATAAATATTTTAAAGGATGTTCTATTTTATATTTGGCCTATTATTAGTCCTAATGACTTTCAAATAAACCTTATACGTACTATGAACAAGAGAAATGTAGAAAAGAAAATTAAACAGCTTATGTTCAAGTATCTAAGAAATACAGGAAGAAAAAGGTATCATGGTTCAATATTTTAATGTTAAAGTTAAAGGTCTAATTGTTTGGAATGGGATATGAGCTCCGTGACGGGTTTGGAGAGCTCATTTTATACGAGTATGTCCGGCACCGATATAGGAATAAGGCGAAGAAGGCACCCGTCGTTGAGTTTTACGACACCGAGGACTACACCTTCCTATTCGGAATCTACATCACGATGGAGCATGAAGAGTTTGTGGTGTGGCTCGACGGAAGGCGAATGGGAGAGCGAAGGGCTCTCACGGACTACCAGTCATCCTATTATGCGTTTCTTAAGGAGATGGTTGAGGATGTTTACGGGATTGAGGACAAGTGGGAGCTCGGAATGTCTTTCATTGATGGAGATGGGGACCGACCAGAGGTGATCATGGTGAATTCCATGCTTCCCAATTTCGATGCAATCTTTTGGGTGACCACCTACTTGATGGGTGCGATTTTAAAGGTTAGAAGGGACAGATTAGTAGAATGACGGATTTTGGAGAATTTCGTGCGGGGGACGTTGAAAAGCTTTTGCGTGAAATTATTCTTCCTCGGCTTTGTGATTTGGAGCAGGAGGTTCAATTGCTTAGGAAAATGACATGGCCGGTGTGTCAGGCACTTAGGGAGCACTATGCGGTTAAGCCGGATTTAACGGCTGACCTATCTAGACAGATCAGGGCCCTTGTGGACGTTGACGAGTATAGACGATTGGTTGATATCAAAAACGAGTTAAGATATCGTTATTCGGACTAATTTAGGCAAAAAACCCCTCCTTCTTCCCCTTTGCGAGGGTCTTGATGGGCGATACCTTCCCCATAACCTTGAAGGCATCTTCCATCTTCTTAGCGTCGGCCTTGCTGATATTCTTGGTGACATTCGCCACCTTCTTCTTGTTGTTCTTGGAGCGGAGTTCCTCCTTCTTCATGATGGCCTCGCCAATCTCCTGATCGGCCTTCGCGACATCGCGGGCGATTGAGGAGTCGGAGGCATCCACGTCTCCCGTCCATGAACGAACCTGTGCGATGATGGCATCGGGCACGGGGCGCTTGATGTTCATGAGCACGTAGGCGAGGAGACCGAACACCACCGAGTGGAGAACGAGACCGAGGGCCGTTGGGGCTCCGGTGTTAGTATTGGCAACCTTGAAGAGGAAGCCGAAGATGCTGTTGACGAGGCGATAGGTGGCTGGGTTGGCCACGATCAGGAATAGGAGAGAAGACTGGAGGGAGGCCATCACCTTGGTATCGCTGAGAAAATCCATAGTTACTATTGAGGAAGACTTTTTTTTCGGCTTAAAGAAATGCGGAGAATGTAAAGTACGAAAACAAAATGTCTTCTGCTAAGGTCATGCTCTACGAAGATTTCTCTCTCAACGACATCAAGCTCAGTTCCGTTCGCAAGAACCAGAACAACGGAAAGACCATCTACATCAACAACACATCGGGTGGTTCCGTTCTCATCCAGTTGCCCAAGATGCGGGTTCCCTTCGGTCTGGGTGTTTACGAGGAGGCCGGTAAGCGTCCCAGCTACCACATTTCCCTATCGCTTTCGGACAGTAATGTGGTTTCCTTTTTTGAGAAGATTGACAACTACATTATTGACTATGTGGCCAAGAACTCTGAGGAATGTCTTGGGAAGGTCATGAACGAGACGGTTATCCGTGAGGCCCTCTATACGCACATGGCCAAGCCCGCCAACGACGCAAAGTATGCACCGAGCTTGAAGGTCAAGATTCTTGCCAACTCGGAGGGTCAGTTTGATGAGATTTACGACACCAACGAAAATGTCTTTGACCTCAAGGAGTTGCAGAGGGGGCAGGAGGTCGAGGTCATCGTCAAGCTCGCCAGCATCTGGATCGTAGGCACCAAGTTCGGTGTTTCGGTTCGTCTGGAGTCGCTGATGGCCCATCCCCAGACCAAGCTCAAGGGGTTCTCCTTCCTGAAGAGGGCGGAGGAAGAGCCCGAGGACGAGGATTTTGAGCATTAAACAATTTGTTAGTTTCTAAATAAATGGAATTTCACTGCGGGACATTTTTGAGTAAGTATGCAGATAGGAATGACATAAAACCTTCTTATAACCAGAATTCTAATAAGGCTATGGTTATTGTGGAGTCCCGTTGTGGATATTGGTTGCCCTTGGTGATAAGGAATGCCGTTGACAAGTTGCCGGATTGGAATCTTTATGTGGTGGGAAAAAGGAACGTGATTGAATTCGTTCAAGCGAGGGTGGGTGGAACCTTTATTCCCATTTTGGTGGATGCGCCCGGCAATATCACCATCCCCATCTATAATCAGATTATGATGGATCACACCTTTTGGCAACGATTTCACGAAAGACACGTTCTCGTGTTCCAAATGGACTGCATCATCCTTAGGGAGCCCATGGAGAAGATGTTAAAGTGGGATTACATAGGGCCCGTATGTGGTGAATTGACCGAGAAGAAGTTCATCATGAACGGTGGCCTATCCCTCAGGAACAAGACCTCGATGGTCATGGCGTGTCAGATGTTGACGGCCGAGGAGAGAACCAAACCCGAGGACGTGGCGTTCACGGAGTGTATGAGGCGAAATAAGATGTTCCGTTTGCCAACCATGGAGGAATGCAACGAATTCGGTCTGGAAAGTATTGGAAAAATTGAAACCATCGTGGGCATCCACGGCACCGACAAATACTACACAGGAATTTATGAAAATTTATTTGCTACTGTTAAGTAAGGATGCCCTCACCGTTTCCAGAACTCCAGTCTCTCGTCATAAAACAGAACCCATTTGTGTTCGTTAAGCCCAAGGTGGGCTCGGATGAAATTCAGGGTGGGATTGTTGCCCCCGACACCAAGTATATGTGCAATACCTATACGAACCGTCCCACGCAGATGGTTTCCCGTGCCCCCGGTGGAACCGCCGTGCGTTCGGGTGACGGAAACCGCAAGATTTACAATTTCTCCGTGCTAAAGCCGTTTTAAACATTTCCAAAATAATAGTATTAGAAGCCCCGATGAAGATACAAAAGAGGGATGGTCGTCTCGTCGCCATGAAGTTTGATAAAATCACCCAGCGCCTTAAGAACCTCATGACGACCGATATGAAAAGGGTTATTGACGTGGAAGTCATTAGCCAAAAGGTTATTGATAGTCTCTATGATGGCATAAAGTCCATCGAGGTGGATACGCTGGTCTCGGAGACGGCCGTGGGGATGAGCACCGTGTATCCCGAATATGAGGAACTCGCAGCAAGGGTGGTGGCCTCCTACATTAGGAAGAGGACCCCCAATTCCTTTTCCGATGCGATGTATAAACTCTTCGAGGCGGGGATCGTCAGCGAGACCCTATGGAATGCCATCGAGACCATCGGTAGGTCCACCGTCAACGAGGCCATCGTTCCCACCAGGGACATGCACATCAACTACTTCGGCTTGAAGACCCTCGAGCGTTCCTACCTCCAGAGTATAGACGGCGTGTTGGCGGAGACGCCCCAGTATATGTGGATGAGGGTGGCGATGGGAATCCACGGGGACGATTGGGAAAGGGTCAAGGAGACCTACGACGCCATGAGCCAAGGCTATTTCACGCACGCAACGCCCACCCTATTCAACTCGGGAACGCCGAGGTCACAGTTGTCAAGCTGCTTTCTTATTTCAAGTAAATCCGACTCGATTGATGGAATTTACGATACCCTGAAGGAGTGTGCCCAGATAAGCAAGTGGTCCGGTGGAATAGGTCTGCACATCCACAACATCCGCGCATCGGGCTCCAAAATCAAGGGCACCAACGGCGTTTCGGACGGCATCGTTCCCATGCTAAGGGTTTTCAACAATACGGCCCGCTACGTGAATCAGGGGGGAGGAAAGAGGAAGGGTTCCTTCGCCATCTATCTGGAGCCGTGGCACGCAGACATCGAGGCGTTTCTGGACCTTCGCCTAAATCAGGGCGACGAGGAGATGCGGTGCAGGGACCTATTCACCGCCCTTTGGGTTCCGGACCTCTTCATGGAGAGGGTTCAGCAAAATGGAAAGTGGTCCCTTTTCTCGCCCTCGGACTTGGACGTGGACCTTTCGGACCTCTACGGAGAGGAATTCAGGGAGGCCTACGAGAAGGCGGAAAGGGAAGGAAAGGCCATGAGAACGGTGGACGCCCATCACATCTGGAATAGGATCATCCGCAGTCAGGTGGAGACGGGAACCCCCTACATGCTCTACAAGGACGCTATTAACCGAAAGAACAATCAGGCGAACCTCGGAACCATCAAGTCTTCCAACTTGTGTGTGGCGCCGGAAACCAAGATTCTGACATCAACGGGATACCACACCATCAAGGAACTCGTGGGTCAGGAAGTGGAAGTCTGGAATGGGAAGGAATTTTCATCCACGACGGTCGTTCAGACGGGATCCAACCAACCTCTATTGACCGTTAAAACATCAGGGGGTTACTCGTTGAGATGCACGCCCTATCACAAGTTCCATGTGAAACAAAAAGATAAGGTTTACCATTCAAAGAATATAGATATTGTTGAGGCGAAAGATTTGACAACTGATATGTGTATTATAAAACACGACCTACCTGTCATAAATGATGGTCCAGAATTCCCAAGAGCGTATACACATGGTTTCTTTTGTGCAGATGGAACAATCGCCATAAATTGCAAGTCAGAAGAAGGAGATCTTCGTTGTAAATACAAAGCAAAAACTAATGGTTTTTGTTTACATCACCAAAACAATGAAGTGGTATACGAAGAAGATGGTGAAAGATGTAGAGCAAAACTCATAAAAACTAAAAAATTCGTGGATCTTTATCACGGAAAAAAGGAGCTTCTTCAACATATAGAATATGAAACCATATCAACTTCAACTTGCGGAAAGAGGCTGCGTTGTAGTATACCAGACGATGTTATGGAAAAATATACAGTTCCGATGAATTATTCATTAACTTCAAAACTGGAATGGCTTTCCGGATATTTAGATGGTGATGGTTGTGTTGTCAGACACACGGGAGGAAATGGCAAGTCTATTCAAGTGGTATCAATCCATAAAGAATTTTTGGATGAAGTTCGTTTGATGTTGCAGACGATTGGTTGTCCGAGTAGAATTGGTATTTTAAGGGAGGAATCAATGAGAAACATGCCAAATGGAAAAGGAGGAACAGCCGAATATGTTTGCAAAAAGGCTTATAGATTGTGTATAAGTTCAAGTGCTGTTGAAAACTTATTAATAATCGGTTTCAAACCAAGACGTCTTAAGCTAAATTGTTCGGTAAAGGGTAATCGTTCCGCTACACATTACGAGAAAATTGTATCAGTGGAGGATGAGGGTGAGAAGGACGATACCTATTGCTTTAATGAACCAAAGCGTCACATGGGTGTATTTAACGGAATTTTGACTGGGAACTGTTCTGAAATTACGCTATACACCTCAAAGGACGAGACTGCGGTGTGCAATCTGGCCTCCATCGCCCTCCCCAAGTTCGTGAATACAAAGACCAAGAAGTTTGACTTTTCCGGACTGGAGGACACGGCGAGAATGATCACCCGCAACCTGAATAGGGTGATAGACATCAATTTTTACCCCACGGAAAATGCCAAGCGTTCCAATTTGAGGCACCGTCCCATCGGAATAGGCGTTCAGGGGTTGGCGGACGCCTACATCCTCATGGGACATCCCTTTGACAGCGAAGAGGCGAGGGCACTCAATAGTCGCATCTTCGAGACGATTTACTACGGTGCCGTTAGGGAGAGTGTGGAGTTGGCGAAGGTTCACGGTCCCTACGAGACCTTCAAGGGCAGTCCGGCGTCCCAAGGAAAGTTCCAGTTCGACTTGTGGGAGAACGACAAGGACCTTCACTACGACTGGGAGGCGCTTAGGAAGAGTGTGGTTGAGCACGGATTGAGGAATAGCATGTTCCTTTCGCCGATGCCCACGGCCTCCACCAGTCAGATACTCGGCAACAACGAGGCCATAGAGCCCTACACGAGCAATATGTATTTGAGGAGGACCTTGGCGGGTGAGTTCGTGGTCATAAACAAGCACCTCATCAGGGATTTGGTTTCCCTAGGGGTGTGGAATGTAGAGACGAAGAACGCCATCATCAGAGATAACGGTTCCGTTCAGGGTTTGGACATTCCGGACGACCTAAAGGCCAAATACAAGACCGTTTGGGAGATATCGCAGAAGGTTCTCATCGACCAGTCGGCCGACCGGGGAAGGTTCATCTGCCAGACCCAGTCCCTAAATCTCTTTCTGGAGGACCCAAGCACGAGTAAGATTTCGTCCATGCACATGTATGCGTGGAGCAGGGGTCTCAAAACGGGTATGTATTACCTTCGCACGCGTCCAAAGGCCAGAGCCGTGAAGTTCACGGTGGACCCCTTGGAGGTGGCGAGAATGGCGTGTTCCATTAAAAACAAGGACGATTGTTCTATGTGTTCGGCTTGAGGGTAGTTATTTGTTTGGAACTTGGAATTTTTGATGCATCAAGACCCTTGGATTTTGGAATCTTGGATGCATCAAGATTGACGTCCTTTGGAATCTTGGATGAATCGAGTTTGGTGGAACTGGCATATTCTGAAAGCAAATCGAGGTCATTTTGGTTTAGATTACCCAAACCGTTTTTATTTAGTTGGCTTGAACTCATTTTATTGGCACCCTTCATCTGCGATAAATTCTTAAACTTGCTCAAATCTATTTTCCCCATAAGGGAGGGAGGAATAACGTTAAAATTCATATTGAGTTTTGGAAGAATGACACACGGCTTGGGGAGGGATGCGATGGTCTGGGATGCCACCAGATAGAGGTGAGAAAGACCCTTCTTCCTGAAAGGCGTCATTAAGTGAGATATCAATATAATAATTGACGCAAAGATGATGGGAATGACAATAACGCCAATTATAATGGAATCCAAGTCATCCCATATGCTGCGAAATGCCAAATTGGTGAGACCGAACGCCAAAAATAAGCTAAAGCCGGTGAGGAACATTCTCACCAAGACGATACCACTCGGACCGCCCATCAAGTAGATGAATTGCACCAAGGCGCACGACTTTGGGGAGATGAGTGGAAGGGTGAGGAGGTCATTCATGGCTATGGCCACGAGAAATGTGATAAGGGGTATACAACCATATCGGCTATAGACGACTGCCCCCTCTGGCATACTACTAATTATTTAGAATTTTTATACCAGAATTTGTTTATTATGTCCTTTGTCAATACATAGAAAATCATAATAACATTTATGGGAACTATTACGGAATACTCTTCTATACCATATTCTGGTTCTATAATTTTTAGCATATACAACAATACGGGCATTATAACAATAAGTCTTAGTGCAAATGTAGATAGGGATATTATAAGGTTTTTATTGCTGTCGTTTTTTAAAAATTTACATAGTAAATATTTTCCAATAAGAAGGGGTATCAAGAATATAAAATACGAGATAATAACCGAATCAATAAACGCCCTATAATTCATACTCTAATAGTATATTTGAAAAATATTCCCAAGTATGGTTGGCGAACGCGTGAAACTTGATAAGAAATAGACTACCGTTGTTATTCCAAAAGAAATCAGAACATTATACACATCGAACCCCGACCAGTAAAGCAAAAAACTTACGAATATGTTGGAGCATGTAATCAAAAAGGCTATGAATATTTTTTCAACCTTGTCCAAATTATTTTTTTTAATGATGCTTTTTAGTGTTTTTTTATGTCCGTAGAGGTTTGATGTCCAAAACCCTTCACTTATGACGAACATTATGAGCAAAGGGAAAAGCACGTTCACCTCGGCGGTCGTTTGTTTGACACCGTTGTTCTTGACACCGTTGTTCTTGACACCGTTGTTCTCTACAATTGAATTCTCGGGGGGTTTTTGTTCTCCTCCATCAAGCATATTTCCCAAGGGGTTCTCGGGGGGTTTTTGTTCTCCTCCAACAAGCATATTTCCCAAGGGATTCGCGGGGGGTTGTTTTCCACCAAGCATATTTCCCATTACATTTTTGGCCTTTCCGCCAAGCATATTTCCCAATTGTGCCTCGAGTGGTTTTCCTTCGGACATTTCTATTAATTGATTTTATTTTTATTCAGGTCGCATCGACCCTTCTAGGAAAGCAGAAACAAAAATGAACCTCTTTCTGCTTTCGTGGGACCTCGATGCGTGTGCGACCAGTCACATCAACAAGCATGTGGGTAAGATGTTATTAGAAATTACTCAGATGCTTTATACCGCTTGGCACTTGGGCAACCCCGACGGTGGGTGGATTGTCCATTGTCCCAAAAACAAGAAGGGAGACCACGGCTACAAGAAGATTTCCAACGTCAATCACCCCATGGCCATCTGGGTTCGGTCTTCCCAGCAAAATTACCTTTTTGCGGCTCGTTTGGCTTTGAAACTGGGAGAGGAGTTCCAAAGGCGCTACGGCCATCCCCACGCTAGTCTGGAACACGCTATGTGGCTCTTCAAGCATGTCCCTCCGTGCAATCATCAGGTTTCCTCCAAGGCTACCTACGGCAAGGTTGGTCTCAATTACGGCGTGGAACCTGTCCCTTTGTGCATGCCCGAAAAGTATTTTGACGAAGACCCCGTAAAGGCATACAATAACTATTACCAAGGCGAAAAGATCACGATTTCGTAATGACCTTCCAAATGCCATTCCACAACAATCGTTCGTCAAGGTGTCCCTTGTTGTCCTTTTTTCCTCTCAGCATTCGCATCAAAGCCCTTTCCCTTCTGAGAAGAAGAATGCGCATCACAAAATTTACCAAAACCCTTTTGGGGACCTTGGGGTTTTTCCTAAAAAAGGAGCCCACCGCCCTTTCCTTCCCCAGCTCCTTGACCTTCTTCCTAAAACTATCATGGGTGACAATCGTCTTTCTCGTTTCCGTGTTCACGATTCTCACTCCATGGTAATCCTTTTTTGAAACAACTTTATACATCTAATATACACTTAGAATTTATCAAAACTAAATGCAGTCTCCAACGCCGTCTTTTTATTTATCCCCTTGATTACACATACCTGATGAACCCAATCCGGTTTCTTCCATTTGCTTATGCCCTTGGGAAGGCTGATCCTGGTTTCGGTCCATTCCCTGAGTTGCTTCATCGAGAACTTGTCAACCTGTTCCTTTGTTTCGCATTCGTCTACTGTTGTGATCTTGGGGACGAGGCTCTCGAGGGGGTCCCCCTTGTCCCCGATGACGGGCGCCAGAAGGTCATTCACCGGTTTCTTTAGCTTCCCCAGATAGTAGGAGAAGTCCAGTTTAATGTCATTCTCTTGCACGAAGACGGGGTCCTCCGCTTTCTCGAACAATTTGTGTTTGGGATTTCCCGTGTCCGTGACGAGAAATGGCACCCTTTCCCCTTGCCTTGGCTCCGAACCGGGTTTCCTATCCCACATCTTGTCTCTGACCCACACATGGGGAAGATTCCTCTTATTGTAGGGTTTATTCGGTGGGTAGTATTCGGGATTGGTGCCCACCTCCGTCCTGAAACCATCGTCCTTCAAACTTCTGGTCTCCATGAGCATCTCCATGGGAACCTCGCCCGATAGGAGCATCTTTCCCCTTTCTAGAACATAGTCCATGGCTGGCGTGGAATCCCTAGAATCCAAGAGAATGTCCAACACCCTCTTTCCGGTCTCCCTAACGAATGGCGTCTGGTCCCTGCGAATGACCTGAAGCCCCTTTATGTCCACCTTCTCCAACACCATGTCCCCCTTTTTGTCCTGCACCCACATCTTGGCTGCGTAACGCTTCTTGGAATAGAGAATGTAGGGGCAGTAGACCTTCTCCAACTCCAACTCGTTCGGCGGCGGAAACTTGCACATGTCCGCAGCCTTCTCACCCAACTTCCACGCCTCCGCAATCTTCTCCTCCATCGTAAGGTGTTCGGGCAAATTGAACTTCACCATGACACTGTCGGTATTGTGGACGATTAAGGAACCCACGCCCGCTTGGAAATGATGGTTTTCCGTGGTCAAATCATATACATATTGGTCTTCCCAAGGAAGGACTTCTATTTTCTTTATCTCGCCTTCCCCCTTCCGTAGTTTTCCCGAAGTCACCCTTATTCTGTAAATATCCATTTTATCCTTTCTGTTTCCTATAGATACATTGAAACCTAAGGACACGGCAAGCAAATAAATACTCAGACAAGATAATTGAGACTTTTGG
>Ga0222714_10002024_pt1 | contig 22147 bp, 41 predicted proteins | sample C33_3DmetaG_FD_165048 | JGI IMG/M metagenome (GOLD analysis project Ga0222714, IMG submission 165048) | Estuarine water microbial communities from San Francisco Bay, California, United States - C33_3D | ecosystem: Environmental > Aquatic > Marine > Unclassified | place: USA: California...
CGAATAGCTCGTACTGGCTTGTTAATAATCAACGATATCATATCATCCATTGTTTCTTGCGGGGATTCTTCCAACATGATAGCACCAACAGAACGGCCTTCGTCCAAGTGATGCATCATAAGTTCACGAAGAATAGTAGACTTACCTGAGCCAGTACCGCTGGCCCATAGTGTAATCTCTCCCGACCGTTGTCCGATAAGATACTCAGACAAAGCATCGAATGGGAAAGGATAAACCCTGACGGCATCCAGTTCTTCCATTGTGTTGATGATTTGAGAGACATGGAGAATCTCATCGGGAGAATATGGCTGTGCTTCCCATAGGGCAGTCACCACAGCCTTGCCTTGGTTGTTGGCAAGACACTCGTTAGCGTCCTTGAAAGGAAGCTTAGCAATCTTGCACTTACCGGGCGGTAGAATCTCGGCTACTTCTATTGCTGCTTTCTGACCGGGATCATCCATGTCAAAGCACAGCACGATTTCATTGTACGAGTTGACAAACTCTAGGTTGTCTTTAATAGACTTGACTGCTGACGCAGCACCATTAGGTAGGGAGACAACAGCCCAAGTATATCCCATAAGCTGAGCAACTGTCATGCAGTCAATCTCACCCTCGGTAATAATAAGACGCTTGTTGTTACCCTTCCACAGATGCTGACCAAACAGTTCTACATTCTTAGCTTCACCCTTCCAAGCAAACTGCTTGTTGGGACCACGGAGATGTTGACCAGTAAGAACACCATCTCTGTAATAGTTAGCAATCTCTACAGTTTTACCGTTGATAACGGCTGTTTGATAGCCATACATGCGACAAGCTTTCTCTTCTACACGACGATGAGCAAGCTCTACAACGGACCCAAGTATAGGCTTCCAGTCTTTCTTAACAATAGGTTCTTCTTGCATAGTGTATCCTTCCTTGGGAATAAAGTGTTGACACTTGAAGCAGTAGTAATTCTTTTCGTACTCTGCCAAGTTGTCATTGTGTTTATCGTTACCATTTGCCTTGCACTTTGGGCAAGGGTGTTTACCAATGAATGCTGACATGTTTTCCTTTAAATAGTTGAATGATAGTTGCTCTTATTTCATCCCGTTTATCAGTCAGTTTATCGTAAGCTTTTTGAGTAGAATTACCATCCGTTTCCATCCTTCCGATCTTAAAACATATATCAGCGTACTCAAATATAAGTGTTTCAAGTTCACTTGGTTTCACCGGATTTGCCTTTCTTTTTCTTCTTGCCAAAGATTTTGGCATAGTTTTTATCATAAAGCTTTTTATCTACTTTACGGTATCTATCTCCTTTACCAGCCATATTGATATTCTCCGTTTTCATTTGAGTAAATAACACGATCAAATACTTGTGAACACCACGGCATACAGAACTTGCAGGGCCGGGACATTCCAAGCTTACCTGTCTTACTTATCCTGAAGTTAAACAGAACCAGTTTATCCAACGGGGTCTTTATCTTTCTAAACGCATCCAACTCAGAGTGCAAGTAAGGATACATATAACCATACTCTACTGTTTTTGGGTGGGTCTTCCAGTTGTTAGTACCAATAGCAACAAGCTGATTCTTTCTAACAATCAAAGACACATGCGCTTTATCTCTGTCAATTGTCTCTGCAATCTTGAATGCCAAGTGTTCCCATTTATCCGTCATATTTCATCAGTGCCTTCCAACTATGCGGGAACAATTGCCTAGCCACTAGATCCACACCTTCAGCAATCTCTTGAGTCTCAGCCTGAGAGTGGCTGTCGAGGCGCAGCGTAGCCATCCTAGCCCAAGCATACAGAGAACCAGTCCAGATCCACTCGGTCATAGTACCCTGTGGCAGAATGGCTCTAGCTTGCTCAGGGCAAACACCGTCAGCAATCATTTTATTGTAAAGAGAAAAACAGGATTTAGCAACGGCATTAAAATCAACAAGCAACTCGTAAGAGTTACTTACAAATTCGTTACTAGATCCTTGCTTGATAGATCCTTCAGGAGCTTTACGAAAGCCTGTAGGGTTCCAAAGGGTTGGCATGTCTGTGATGTAACGACGAGAAACCTCATTCCATGAGAACCCTACTTGATGCTTCATCAATTGACGAGCAACAAAGATGGGGGCCATTACACGGAACTTGATAAAGCAGTGGGCAAAAGGTGACCAGTGATTATGCTTTGCAAGATACTGGATTAGCTTAGCATCCTTCTCTTCAAACTTAGTAACTCGCTTGCCAAAAGATACACGGGCTGCGTCTGCAACAGCAGCATCATTACCCATGTGTTCAATATATTCTATAAACATCTAAGCCTCCTTAATAACTAAGGGGCTATTGCTAGCCCCCCAGTCTACTTCTTTTTCTTGTCCCGTTGCTCACTAACTCCTAGTATGAAGTAACCTTCAGAGCCTTTTTCAGCCCATTCTTTTGTCACATGCATAGCTATGATTTGTTCATCGTCTTCCCATAACTTCCCGTTCATAACATCAAACACTGCTTTAGTGTAGTTGTCGATGTCTGCCCGTGGATATTTCTTTTCGGTTGACTTGGGGCGTTTGACATACAACTCTAAAGAAATAGCAATCGGAGTAGTTATCAGTTCTCTTTCTGTACCGATTACTGAGTAAACTATCTCCGATGCTTTTTCTCTAAAGTCTTTGTAAGCCCCTGTATAGTAAGCACCCCACTTACCAACGCGGGGTCTAGAAGCAGCAACGGGAGATATATCGAATCTCCATTCCATTGCTGCCTCCTAGTTAGAACGGTAGTTCTTCGTCTTCAGTTTCTTCAACAACTACAGCGGCTGGCTTAGTAGCAGTCGCAGCCTTGGGGCTAGTAAAGCCACCATCAACTGCGCTAAAACCAGACGAACCGACTGAGCTGTTGTTTTCATTACGCTCAATAATCTGAACACCATTGAGGTAAAAGCTAAGTGACTTGTCTCTAGCAACGATAGCAGGAGCAAGCTTAAGCTTTACCTTGTCACCACCAAAGGCAACGATGTCAGTTTCCTGAGCATTGGCATCTACACACGGGAACTTACCCGCTTCGACATGAAGACGGCTCTTAGTCTTAAGATAGGTCACGCCTTCCTTCTCGTAGATTCCATTGATCTTCTTGGCTCCAGACTTCTTCAGGATGTCCTGAAGCTTAGCCTTTAGTTTCTGATCCATAACAACAGTGATGTTGTGGTTGGCAGAAGCTTCACCAAACGCCGTATCCGGCTTGAGTAGGTTGGACCACTTGCACTCAAGGGTTTCAGTAACAAACTGGGGGAGTTTCTTGAGTTTAGCTGGCTGATTCATTAGTTTCATTCTCCTTGTTAATAGCAGCATTAATGTTAGCGATCTGATTATTCAGATCAAGAGTAATTTGGTTGAGAGCAGTAGCAATAACATTGAGGTAAGCAACAACGCTTTCCGCTGCAACTGACTGCTTTGGTGGAACCATAGTTTCTGTGTTATCCATATTATTCACCTCCTTTCTTACTGACCTTATCAGTAGCCCCAGCTATAGGGCTAGATTTACCAATCGTTGTAGTAAACAATACCATTGGCTGTCTCAGAGTCAAGCACTTCAACAGCAGTGATATTAGGCAGTTTGCAAATTGCTTTGATGATATCTACACTAGAGTAATTAATACAGCGACTAACAACCCTAGCAATATCTTCGGAGTTATAAAAGTCTTTCAGTTCTTTTTCAGCTCGCCATACACGAATCACAAGACCTTCGTGTTCAATTCTAAACATTGATTCTTGGAATTTAATATGGCTTCTTTTAGAACCAAAGCCACACATACTAAAGTTTTCAAATATCATATATTCATAAGCTCCAGATAGGGATGTCCGTCAATAACAACACCACAAGAAATGACGGGCTTCTTAATATAATTGGCTCCGTACTGCATGGACATATGGTGGCGGTCTACGCCGCAGCCTACATCCATTCCAAAGTATGCAGTATTGGGGCCGACAATCCAATGAACTCCTGCCACGCTATGGTGGTGGCCCATTACAACCGAGGTAGATCTAGACTTAGCTGCGTTGAACGCAGGATAAGATGAACTAGCCCCAGTACCGTGGGTATAGAACACACCATCAATGACATAGCCAGAGTCCCACTCCCACTTAGGAGTGTTGTACAAGTCATTCCACGGCTTGATATAGAACGATGGAATACCAGCATCAGCATTAAGCCGTGCCACTCTATCGTCATGGTTGCCGATGCAGATCTTCATCTTGGGAAAAGACTTGTACCATTCCTTTATGTGTTGCACGGTTTGATTGTACTCTTCCACAGCACCCGTGTTATCGGGATGCTTCTTGTGGAAGGAAATCGTATGGTGGTCAATGACATCACCAATATGGACAATCGTATCGCAACGATACTTCTTTTTAACGCCTTTAACAAAGTCGAGATATCCGGGGTGTACAGCTGGAAAATGTGTATCACCGATTACGAGTACTCTTGACATGCAGTCTCCTTCTAAAGTCCTCTCGCCAATGCTGGGCGATGGACATTCCTAGTTCTTCAATCGGAGCATGGACATCAAGTTCACCCTTAATGTGTGCTTCCTGAATAGCATTAAACTTCCGTCCTTGGTTAAGCTTATATTCCTTACCATTAAGAATCTTGCTTGGCTTGGCCTTCTTAAAAATGCTAGGCTTCTTCATTGTCATCTCCTTTTTCAACCATTAGTGTTAGCATGAAGTCTTTTTGCTTTTCGTACCCACGCTTCATCCATTCGTTGTACGCAATCTTCAAAAAGATCTGACTTAAGTATTCTGTAGGAAACATCAAAGCAAGTTCTTTCTTACCGCGCTGTGTAGCCATGCGGCAGAACAGTTCAACCGCTGCTTCAATATCACCTTCACATCTAATTGCTATTGGATCTATCTTTTTTCGTTTAGCCATTGGCCTCCTTACTGAAACAGGTAATCAGCCTCAAGCACTGACCCAATATCTAGGTTGTTAGTAATAGGACAGTCTGGCAATTCAATCTTAAGCTTAGCTTCTATTTCTTTCTTAAGCTTAAGTAGCAGGTTGTCCTGATGCATCATCATAAACTCTTCTTTGGTATACTCACGCATCAGTGAAGTGTATGGAGCAGAGCAACCATACGAGTCGTGGATCATGGAGAACTGGTCGATGCCTGAATCTAGCATTGCATTGATAGTACACCACATATGACTGGCATCCAACGAGTGAATATAGTTAGGAGAGATAGCCAAGTTAACAGAGCTGTTGTCAATCGTATCTTTATCAGGGGATCCAAAGTGAAGCTCTTTCATATTGAACAACTTAGCTATTGATCGTCTAGTCAATATCTCATAATACTGGTGAACAACCTTAAAACCACACGGGGTAGTCCACTCCATACTGTGACCAAGTTCTGAGCATATGTCTGCTACATTTTTTAGCCACACCTTGCCCTTGTTAGCCTCAACCAAAGTATCCTTTAAAGCTTGGTCAATAAAGGTAGCAAGTTCCATAACAGCACCCGCTATCTTTTCTTTAGGAACCCAGTCAAGGTGTCCTTCGGTCTTACAGTAACGGCGAATACCATAGAAGGTAACACCATAGGGATCTGTCATAACCGCTCTCTTGGGAACAGCACGGGAGATCTTACCTCCCCAGTGTTCCAAGAAAGTAGAAGCCCACTGTTTACTATCGGCATCTGCGTTCTCATCTTCAACAGTCTTCTTCATACTGTCGGTCATAAGATCAGCCACATAACCATAGCAGTCGTTTGGCTTGTCAACCTTGATAAGATTAACCATCTCAGCAAGAACAGGATCTTTCATAAGTGCTGCCCAATGTTGGATACCGTTACAAGTACCATCCATTTGAACAGGAACCTGAGTCATACCATCCTTACGGCAAAGGTCGAAGATAGCAGCAAGTCTTTGGAAACTAGGATTCTTTTTCTTCTTATCCGACAACCAAAGACTACGGGTATCATACGGGTCATTATTGATAGCCTCAAACATTTCCATGTTATCGTCTACCCACTTAACCCGGTTATCAAAGGTATCCTTATCTTGGTCAAAGAGATTGGCAAGGTGAACCTTAAGCCAATACTTGCCCTTGATTGACTGCGGTTGGGCCGCAGCAAACTGGATAAGACCTCTATCAAAGTCACTTGCCTGAGGCGACAGAAGATCACAAGCAGCATTTGCCCGTCCTCTAAAGTCACAGGTAAAGATATGATAGAAGAAACCATGCTTCTTCAAATCCTTTGCAAGCTGTAGTCTAACAAGCATGCGACCTCTGGCTCGTTCTTCTTTGAACCAGTTACTGTAGGATTCTTCTTTACGCTGACACCACTTGGCCTGCTCTTCTTTCGTGCCTTCGTTTGGATAGGGTTCTCCAAAGTCAAAGGCAGAGAAGTCATAAGCAGGGAGATTGGCTTGTCTTGTATTAGAGACAAACAAGTTCTCCATCACCTCAAGAACACGGTCATTGATTGTCCACTCAGTATGCATCAATGCGTTCAGCCCACGGATAACCATAGGAGAAGGCGTTGAATTCTTCTGAGTTACATTTTCATCCCACATTACATCCTTGAACCGCTGAACAACAGGCTTACGGATATAAGGCAACAGGTTACCACCACTAGATGTTTCCGTGTGTTCAACAGGAGGAACAATCATGGGGCGATAAAGCATTGCTGCTTTAGTTACCATATCGTTGTGTCTCTTATTGAGTTCAGCAAGAATGTTATCCGTAAACCCAACAAGAACACGCTCAATCCAACGCTTACCAGTAAACTTACGGTGGTTATAAATCTTAACAATGTCGGACATCTCTGCAATACGCAGCATGTGATGGCCGAAATCTTCCCGCTGTTTACGACTGAACTGCTTCTTAGTAAGTGTGTTCATCTTACCAGCAAAAGCCTTGCAGCGTTTAATAGTCCAATTCTTTTGATAGTGCGACTGCTTTAGCCAGTCTTCTTTGAACTGTTGCTTGGCCTGCTGATACGAAACAATATCAATAACCATGTCTGAAATAACATGGCTAATATGCTGAGCCGTAGGCATGGGGAACAAATCCCCTTCATGCTTACGATCCCAGAACGACGAGTTAAACCACTCAAGAATCAAAGCTCTTATAGTAATGTCTGCCATCTTAGCAGCACCAACAGCAAACAAAGGGTAAGCCCATTCCGGGGTCTTACGATTCTCTGCTACATTATCTATCCATTGCTGGTAGATTGGCGTAAGATGAATGACACACACATCAAGCAGTGACTGTTCAGGGTAACCCTCGTCGGGTGCTCTAGCATATTCTTCCCAATACTTATTTTCAGACACAGCCAACATATGTTCTTCAGCAATAACTTGCAGGTTCTTTTTTCTTTCCTGCTCTTCTTTAGTTAGTCTGTCCCACATCTTTGGCATAGTGTCTCCTTTTATTTTTTATTGCCCCACAACATAGCAATGCCAGTAATACACTGACCAGTAATAATTCCTAGCAGGTAAATACCAACAATAAGTAGTGTTTCCATTATAGTAATCCATTCTCCTGATCGAATTGTGCAATGCGGTCTAGTGCAGCATTGCGTTCTTCTTTCTTAAAGCAATCCCAACCACGCCGATCTGCCTCTAGCATTGCGCCGCCAATATATTCGTCGCAGCCACACGCCTCTCGTCGTGCTTCATCTCGTTCAGCCGTGAGCCGAACGATATCTCCATAGGCTTGCTTCATAATGATTTGCTCCATTGTGGAGCCACTTCCACCATCAAGATACGCTTGAATCATTGCCAGTGTATTGGATTTATTCATCATCTATACCACAAGCAAGATAAGTAATACGGAATGGACTATTCTTATAAGCGTTGACAAGATACTGCATCTGTTCTTTTGTACATCCGACGAAAGTAAGATCTCTTTCACCAGTCATAAGATTATATCCAGTGTCGGGTTCAAGAAGCTTAAACTTCTTGAAAGCACTAGCGCGTTTCTTATTTTTACCGTAGGTACAATCTTCTCCCATGATCCAATCAACAGGGTCATAAAGATCTTGTTCGTTGTTTAACTTAAAAGATATACAAAGATGATAATAAACAAAGGGAATCTTAAACTTCTTGGCAAACTTTTCATTTGACTTAATAAGCATTTAATAAATACTCCTGTTAGCCGTGTGATACTCGGCGGCTACAAAGTATACGCCGTGAATGAAGTGATCTAGAAAACCAATAGTGGTACGAAGATAAGCAAGATCTTCATCACTAGAGAGCAGGGAATCAGAGTAGATCTTCCAAAGAAGATCACGCTGCTTCTGCATATACGCAAGATCACAAGGGGCTTGAATAACACAACGATCTCTGTTGTTGGGGTCAATACCAAAGTTCATAGTTGTCTCCATTGTTCTTCAATAATGTTTGCAATTTCTTCAAAGGTAAAGTCGTGGCCGTACTCGCCATCGTTCATACTAGTAAGTAGGCAAGTATCTTCATCCCTAAAGTATGCAGTACCTTTACTGCTTGGAATAGGCTGGTCATACTTAAACTGCCCATTATCATCACCAATCAATGACCAATGACGAACATCGCTTGGCAAAGTGCCAGTAGAATCACCAAAGACTGTGACAATTGAGGTATCGCTAAGCATACGCTGCTGACAATAAGTGTCCTTAATATTCTTTTCCTTTACAAAAAGATCACAAAGAACACCAAGACAGCAGTAAGTATTAGTATCTTGGTTATGCAACACACCTTTACCCTGCTTATACTCGCCGCTACGAAGAGCAGCAACCCACTTTTCAGCAATCAGTTTATCCATAGTTTTCCTTTAATAAGGGGAGGAGCGGGTGGGATTTAAACCCACACTGAACGGTATTGTCTACCCGCCTCTATTTGGGCTACCGCTCCCCTTACTTATTCAAACATAAGACATTGCGAATCGGACAGCATCAGACACCGTGTCTGAAGTAGAACCGACGATGTTATTGAAGTTACGACTCTCAGTCGTGGGAATCTTACCACGGCTAGGGATACGGTGCTGCATCCAGTTAGTCGCCGCATTAACAGCGACCCACATAGATGCCGGGGCATTGATGCGCCGACGCTCTGCATCGAAGATATCCGACCACTTAGCAATAGTAGTCTGAGCCTTGATATAATTATCATACTCATCTTCAGTCTTGGGATTACCAACAACCGGGGTTTCAACCCGGCCATAAAGCTCAAGCCAGAACCGCTGGATATCCTGCACATTCAAAGTGCGAGATGAGAGAACATTAACATGCTCTTCAAACATCTTACCAGTATTCTTATAGTTAGTAAGAGCTTTCTGCATTGCTTCCTTCTTAGCGTTCATATTACCAGAATGAACAACACGGTACATCTTCTTCTGTCCCGCAGACAATGCCATACTAAGGGTGTTATTACAAACAACACGGATACTAGTAGGCAATGCTGAGAGAGCAAGAGTACCGTTGTGAGAGTTCACAAGGCACATATACTTGCTGATAAGATCTTCCTTGCTATTGGCAGGGGCAAAGGTTTCTCCCCGAAGAAGACACACAACCCGAGTGCCGTTACCCATAGAGAACGCAGACTCAACCTTAACATCTTCTCCAAGAGAATAGGCAAGGTCAAACATCTCTTCATTCTGAACAATCTTATAATCAGGGGACTGAACGCTCAGAATACGCCCGGTATCGGAGCGAACCAAAGCAGTGAAGTCCTTAGTCGTAGTCTCATTATCATCACCATAAGTGGCGCTGATAGATCCGCTACGAAGAACCGACCAATCAAGACCAGCAATCTTAAGTGCTTCGCTAGGACTAGGCGCAGTCTCAACAACAGTACCAATGCCGTGCCATGCTGCTTCCTTATAGAACATTGCCGAATCTTCAGACTCAATCATGTGTGCCATTAGTTTCTCCTTAGTGGCTTAATATTATCACAACCCAAACAGTCAACCATACGGTATCCACAACCGCATTTACTCTTCGACTCTACCTGCTCTGTCTTTGTTTCTTGTTTCTGCTCGCTTGTAGGGCTTGAGTTTGTTTCGCTTGGGGTATTCATTCCGTTTATCCCGCTTTTCTTTATCTTTTCTAAACCGTTCAGGGTTCACTTCTTGCTAACCTTCTTCTTCATACTTTGCTCAACAAGAGTATCAAGGGATTCCTGAATCCAACGCATATCGCGGTGAACCTGTTCTTCCCAAGTCTTAATGTAGTAGTTGTTGTCAGCCCAAAGATTGTTATTCTCTCTCACATCTTGTTCAAGATTACGCATAGCTTTAGTAAGCTTACGGTGAGAGAGTATATTAAAAGCAAACGCACAAACAACCATAACAAACAGACTAGTCATCATAAGATACATGTTTTCCATAATTTTCCTTTACTTGTAGAGGGTATCCCCAAGAACAACAGACTTGATTTCAACGGTGAACTTAGGGGGATTTACACTAGGCGCACCAAAGTTCTTGGCTTCAGCATAATACAGCTTAGTAAGCTCATCAATAACAGTCTTAATACCGTTATAACTATTTTCATAACGCGCAATACCAGAAAGATCTGGAATAGGGTAACCAATATGGGTGCTTGAAGCAACGCTGATTACATACACCTTAGTAGTAACGCTATTAAGAACTTCTTCAAAACTCATCGTAGTTGTCTGGGGTTCCATCCGGTTCATTTCCTTTTAGTTGATTAAAAACATGACCATACTGCATAACAAACATTCCACCAAGAGTTGACAACAGACCACACATCTGTTCACTTGGATTATCGCCATCATAAATAACAGCCGAACCATCTTCAAACCATTCAGTTACCTGCAATATCTCGTAGTCGTAATCACATGGCGCATCGTCACCATAGTCACGGCCATCAATACCATAATGAATATGGGCTATGAGACATCTATCATTTATACAGAACTCAAAGTCATCTCTTGCTGTAGTGTTAATATTATTCATGGATCTCCTTTAGAACATTCCCGAGTGGACTTGAACCACTAACCTTAGCATTAGAAGTGCCACGCTCTATCCAGTTGAGCTACGGGAATATGGCACTTAATAGAAGGGGCGGGAGTTGCACCCGCATATTCACGATTATAAGTCATGCGCTCTATCTACTTTTCAGCCACCCTTCTGTGAATGCCCCCAGTAGGGATCGAACCTACGACCGATAGATTAAAAGTCTACTGCTCTACCAACTGAGCTATAGGGGCAAAGGTATTACTTGATATTATGTTTATGCAGCAAAGCACAAAGCATATCCATTGCCTCGCAGAACTTATTCAAACACATGAGCCTATAAATCATGTTGAGATCTTCCTTAGTATACTTATCCATTACCTACTCCATAAAAGCGACAGAAGCAATCTTCAATAATCTTTTCTTCTTCAGCCGTAACATAGTACTTATCTTGAAGAAGAAGATCATAAGAAAGATCTATTGCTGTCCAAATGTCGGCATATTGCCGGGGAGAAATGGCGGGATCTTGATCCATTTCGCAATGAATAAGAACACGCAATTCACGGAGGAATGAAATGTAATCACTAAGCGTTGTCGAGGAGTTCTTGTTCATCTTTAGTTAAATATGGGAAGCAGAACGCACTAGAATAACCAAGCATCCATGCATCTAGATCCTTGGTTTCTACTATAAGGGATACTAGTTTATTAATAATTAACTTACTCTGTCCCTTAGGGAGAGGAACAATCTCAACCATGTGGGACTCTATCAGTAGCCCCGACCATTCGGCCATCGGGGTTAGTGCGGGCGTTATACAGCACGAAAGAAACAGCGTCGTTATAATCGAAGAACGAGTCGATATACTCGTCACGACAATAAACGCTATGCCACACGGTTTCAAAATCTTCTGAAAAGAATACCTTAATGATCCAGTTATTCACAGGTTCTCCTTTACCTTAGACCAGTACTTGACAGTTGCCTGCTTGGTGTGTCCCTTAGGGCCACCATTATGAATCCTAGCACAATCCTCAATAGACTTGTTCTTTGCATAACGATTAAGATATGCAGTTACAATCTTACGGGCATATGCTTCGTTCATGCAATCCTTGTAAGAACCACCAATAGAAGGATCATATTCCACAGCATCCTTCCAGTATACATACCAGATTTGATAAGGGCCAATAGCCTTACCATTATCCCCGATCAGGTTCTTACCATCGTTAGATTCAACAATCCTAAGAGCCTTAAAGAAAGCGTCTTCCTGCTTATCAGGAATAGCTTGAACATTACACATTGTACATAGGATCATTGAAATAAACATTAGATACGCACCTTCTTAGCCTTCTTCTTCTTAGTAACCCGAGCCTTCAACTTCTTACGAAGGATATCACAGGTATTAGGATCTGCAATAAGATCCTTGATATAAGCCTGAGCAATACGCTGGTGGAACGGAGTCAGTTCATTCTTATTGTACTTCATTATTACAGTCCTTCTGAATGGTGTGAAAAGTCTACACAAACAAGGTCACCCTTATAGTGACCAATGTTAGCCGAATGGAGATCGCCTCCAAGATACACAATATCACCATCAATCATAACTTCAACGCATTCTAGTGCGGCTTGAAGGGGATCAGTATCAACCAAGTTATACTCGTTATAAACAAGCCAAGCATAAAACTCCATAGGGTCTGACTCTTGGAGTTTATCCATCAGGTCATTAGCATCATTCTGAATGTGTGCAAGATTGTAACACTTAAGGACATTAGAAAGATTACTGATGGCATATTCCTTATCAAGATTGAACGAGGCTACATACTCTTGATACATATTATCTGCTTCAAACTCAGGAAGCAGCACATAAGTAGTGTCCTCGGCTACACTAGTAGTATAACCCCAGCACATCCTACCACTACGATAAACCTTTACCATAAAGTGAGCAGGAGGAGCAAGATCTTGCCTTGCCGCAGCCTTTTGACGCATAAAGGAGTTATAAGCCTCTTGCTTACACTTTTCTTCAGTACCATAGTCAAAGATCTTGATACCGTACTGAAGATCATCATTAGGCTTGGCATTATTCCAGATAAAGAGAGCACAAGAACCTGCGCTACACTTACTAGTAATCTTATTAGGCAGCGTTTCATAGAACGCTACTTCTTGATTTAGCTCCTCATCAAAGAACACTTCATCATAAAGATAAAGTGAACCTTCAAAGGTAAAAGGTTTATTACTCAGCGTTAGCATCGTCAGCCTCCACAATACGATCACCAAGAGCGTACATCATGTTAAGAATGTGCTTCATATCCCCTGCCTCTTCATGCCGTTCTTCAACGGCCATCATAAGGGCATTGAAATGTTCCATAATCTTTTCCATCAATAATCCTTCCAAAGAGAGTGAATGGTAACACAAACGATGATGGCATAAGCCACAATAAGAATGAGTTCAAGCATTAATGTCTCTTTTCTTGGGACATTGCCCAAACGCACATCATAACAAAGTCATTAGGGTCTACATAACCCACAACATCATCCTTATGATGAGCATAACGAACAAAGTTATCGTCATTATCAAAGATGGCAACCTCTGCATTAGGACAGCGACTACCACCTTCATAATAACCGTCACTGTAAGTGCCTTGCCCCCATTGGGCAGACACTTCCCATCCGTTGGCAAAAGTAATGGTAACGCCTGTTCCATTGTTACTTACGAACATTCAAATCTCCTTCAAAAACACACGCTTCAGATGCCCTGTGGCCTAACCACAGGAGAGTATCAAGACTATATTCTACACAGAAAGGAATGTCACTAATGGGTTCATCGTTATATTCCGCGTCAATAAACGCGGACTCTCTAACGAGAAAGACTGTGGACTCCTTATCAACCACGGTCTTATTTCCTGCCTTATCAACGATCACGAAAATACTACGCATTAGTTATTCTTTTCGGCAATGTTATCCCTTAGTGCTGCAATGATTTCATCTTGAGAAACAATGGTAGCACGAAGGTCATCAATGTATTGGGAAAGAATCTCTGCGGATTCCTTATCAAGATAAGGATTGTCCATGATAACCATCTTGCAAAGCCGATCAAGAAACTTGGTCGAAACAACAACATTATTGAGATTCTTAGCAACAATCACGGTCTTATTTCCTGCCTTATCAACGATAGTGTAACCCTGGCTCATTGTGAGTTCCTTTCCCAAGAAAAAGGTGTTGTTCGTGGCATGAGTAGCCCACGATAGTACGCACTCAGCCAAACCGATACTGTCTGTTGGTTTGCTTTGCACATATCAAAACGAATCTTTTCATCTTCTGAACAAACGGCTTGAACTAGCCATTCGCTGTTTCTACGACGGCGAATAACAAGACGCCGCTTATCACCCAGTTCGCAGATACGCTCGTTGATTGCCTCAACGAAGTCTTTCATATCTTTTATTGTTGCTTTCATTGGGTTATTCCTGTGCGTCATCGATGTACCAATCAAGAGCGTTGTTCTCGGAGAACCACTTCAATTCGTCCTGAAGAATCTCAATCGTTTCAGATGCTTCTTCAGAGTTTGGATCCGTGATCTCGGGAAAATCAAACACGACATGGACTTTCATTTTGGTTCCTTTTACTTGAGCAAAGACCGGAGAGTTTCCTCAACGATCTTCAAACGCTTGACTTCCGCCTGCAAACTACGGATCTGTGCCGCCATTGCAGACACTTGTGACCTCAACTCATCAGACTCCATCTGATGAGTATCAACCGCCGCAATAAGACTGGCAGCATCGTCGCCGCCTTGAAAGTAACCCGCCATGCGGAGGATTTCCATTTGCTCCGTGTCATTCATCGTGCGTTCCTTTCAAAAGGGATTGGCTTTTGCTTGACAACAACTACCTTGTCAAAACCCGTGAAGAAGATATTGTTATTCTCTTCTTCAATACGAATCTTTTCATCTTCTGAAAAAAATCCTTCGTGAAGAAGCATCCCAAGAATATCTTGGGTGTTCATCTTCTTTTCCGTCACGATATACGGACGGAAAGAAGCACCAAAATATTCCTTGATTTCAATCAAGTTAGCGAGCATTGGCGTTCCTTTCGGAAAGAACCTGAATCTGCTTTGCCTGCAAAGCACACAGGTTCTTCTGTGCTTCGATAATCTGCTTTTGCTTATTGATGTTATCCTTATAAGCATCAATAAGCCGATCCTGTGCCGCAATCAAGTTATCGTTAGCGTCAAGAAACGCCAACATCCTATCCAAAGTCTCCTTATCAGGAGCGTGAAAGAACACCAACTGCTTGATCTGCTTCATCGTCTGCGTCATTATCAAACCTTTCCCCGGTAAATACCGGGATTGAGAAAGAAACAAGAAAGAAACAGGAAAGACACCCTACAGGTTTCCCCATAGAATGCCTACGGTTACCGAAGTAACCATGGCCGAAGCCTAGTTAGTGCCAAGGATTAGCCTTGAGGCAATTCTTGGGGTTCCAATCGCCCTGCTCAACAGTAATGCCGAACTGCTCACAGAACTTGACAAGAGGATTGGATTCCATAATCATGTACATTGCCTTCCTCATGTACACAAGAAACTTCCCCATCTGATTGGGGTGACATTGGATACAGTCATGCACCCCGGCAAACTCATGCCGGAACATACTGCCTGCAATGTGAAGAAGGGAAGCGTCGATGGGTTGAATCCATCGTGGAGAGATGGCCGTAGCCATCTTACGCCAGTTGGTTTCATCAGTCCAAGGATGCCACTTGAGTGAAGCACCGCCAAACTCGGATGATGCAACAATCATCTGCTCACCCCGCTTACGAGGATGAAGCACAATGAGCTTACCTGATGGAGAATACCACATGATCTTCTCCATCTTCTTCTCACGGGCAACCTTGACAACCTCCTTGAGATAACGCATGACCTTGAACGCACCGGGAGCGGTGATTTCTACTGCTTCCTTACACATGGAAGCAATATCCATTGCCACCTTGAACTGGTTACGAGGATCGTCACCAGACACAAGGTCGGGGATGCTGCCTTCTTCGGCAACCTTCTTCCACTTGTTGTCGTGGAAAGCCCACTCACGCTTTCCAAACAACGACTGTGCAATGCCACGGGTCGTACCGCCGTAGCCGCTGACCATGCTGGGTGACTTGACGAACTTGCGGTTAGGCTTGTCCGGTGTCCCAGCAATCATGGTTGTGAAATCCGAATAATCGGAATCAGCCAACAAACCCATAAGGTTTGTAGCCGTCACGCTGTGCATATCCTGCACCTCGGACGAGGGAACCATGTTGGTCAACTCGCACAGTTGCTGATCTCGCAGCAGCCCACCCTTGATGCCGTAGTTGGAGGTTGTCTGATCCAACCTCACATGCAGACAGCATCGTCCGGTGTCCTTGGCTCGTCGCCAAGCAAGCAGCGCAGCAAGTGCTTGGAATGATCCCGCTCCCTTCCCGATGCCGTTGAACCACACATGCATGTAACGCATGGGGTCTTCAGCAACGAGGCAGAGCGTATCGGAGTTCTTGTGCGTCCACTTGACACGATCCTTGTAAGGAGTCTTGTCAAGTTTACCAACGCCACCGATGCCGCTGAAAGAGTTTGCCACATGCACCGCAAGCCAGAACCAACCCTTATCAGTAAGGGCATGGTCTGTTCCATGCAGCAAGCCACGCGCAAGGTCATTGCCCTGCGGTGACAGCAAGTCACACTCGTAATAAATGCGACCGCTGACATCAGCGTAGGTGGGATTGTAGAACTCCACACCGCTGAACTGCTCGGCCATTGCAAGCGTGGTGTCGTGTCCATACCGATCACGACGATGATCCACGATCACTTCAGGAAGTGCAAAGACTTCCTTGGCAATGGACAACATCTCTTGCGAGATGTGCCACTTCGTGAACATCATGCGATTCATGGTGAGAATCATGCGAGGCGCACTCGCAAGTTCCTTCCATGATCCGTGGCTGATACCACGCCGCATCTGTGGGTTGTGGTATCCTCCGGGGCGACGGTCACGGTGTGGCCGTGGTCGTTCCACCATCGGTGGACGGAAACAACCCGCCATGCCCCACGCATTGTTCTCATACAGCTGAAACGCAAAGCGTGAGGTCATCTTGACGAGGGTCATTTCCGAAGTCTTGTACAGGGTCACCCACCCGGCTTGTTCAGCCAAGTGAATGATGTTCCATGCCCAAGTCAACGCATCGTTACGATCCACCTGCCAGTCCCTCTGGATTGCAAACGCAAGGTCTGCAATGACAGCGTGAACTTCGGTGGTTGCTCGTTCCGAGACATTGCGAACGACGGCATACACCGTAGCGTTCGCCACCCAGTTGGTATTCTGCTGCACGAACTTGAACCATGCAGGCTTGCGGCTAAACCGCAAGTTACCAAGGGCTTCTGCGAAACCAGCAATCACAACTTCTGCGTTGTTCACACAACCCACAAACTGCTGCTCAAGCAGTTTCTGATTCATGTGATTCTCCTTTCTAGTGAAGATGCTAACTTATGCTAGTAACCCGTATGTCACTAGCACCCCAAGGTTGGGAGAGTTCCCTTCCGTAGAAGGGATACTCCGAAACTCGGGATGTTGTCAGGCCACCGTCAGATTGGGGACTCCCGCATGAGGAGCCTTGCTGACCGTAGTCATCTTGGCAATCTCCGCTTCGATCAGCGGAAGCATCTTGCCAAGACGCATCTTGTCAGACTCCTTGAGGAGGCCAACCTGCACCAGTTCCGCCTTGGCAGCGTTGCGGTCACCCGCCTTGGCCGCAGCCAACGCCGTCTGAAGGCAGGTCAGACGAGCCTGCCCCTTCATGCGCTTAACAGGGGGAGCCACAGGAGCATCAGCCTTGGGAACCAAGGTGAAGCCCATCTGCTCGGCCATTGCCGCCAGTTCAGGCGGAATGGTCGCCACCGTAGCGGCAGGAGCCGCAGGAGCCGGGGTTGCAGCCTTGGCAGGAGCCTTGGCCTTGAGGTACTCGCTGACTGCAATGCCCTTCTTGGCAGCGCGGTAGCAAGCCTCGGCGCACCAAATCCCCGGCTTGCCGTTGGCGATCTCGTTGTTCGCACCTTCGTGAACTTCCTTGGTCGATGCCGCAAAGCACGGGTTCTTCGTAATGTTCATCGAACCACGCTTGCCGTTGCTGCCAACGATGGCAGGAAAGGCAGCGGTGACTGCGGCAACCCACGAAGGGGAGGCCGTAGCCACAGGAGCGGGAGCCACGGTGGTGGTGGCAGAAGCAGCCTGACCCAAGAGGGTGAGGATCTGCTGGACGATATCGGGGCTGATGTTCATTTGCCCCTTCCTTTCGTAAAGAAAGAAACCAAACAACCATACATCTACGCTGATGCATGGTGAAACCCCCACATAAGCCTTCGCCTATGCAGGGGTGAGCATCTCCACTAGGACAAATCAAGCCGCCATAAGCATACACATATGCGCGTATGCAGAGGCCGTGGGCCGTTGTCCACTAGGACAAATCAAGCCCATACAACATACGCGTTGTAAGCGTATGACTCAATAAGCGTCCTCAATCGTTGCCTTGTAGCCCTCGTTGAGAAGGTCGTATGTAAGATCCTGAACGATTTCGTATGCTTCCTGTGACTCAGGGTCAACAGGAGGAAACTCAAAGCAAACAACAACCGTGAACTTCTTGCGGCACACAGCCTTCTTTTCTGCCGTGCTCATCTTGTCCCAAAGCACAGCAACGGCCAAGAAACAAGCCATGCCCAAAAGAGCCAGCACAATAATCACAGTTTCCATTGTAACCTTTCAGAAAGAAACAGCCACAGTTCTGCTGTGGCACAGCCTTGGCAACAACCTAGGAGAGTCCCTTTCTTTTACAAGAAAAGGTACTCCAAAGTTGTTGTTAGTTCTAGATCTTCCTAGTGAAGGTCGTTGGGTCGTTCTCCTCAAAATTGAGAATGTCGTGGAAGGTTTCAGCAACTGGCTTCATAAGAAAGTATTGTCCCTTGATGCCGCGATCCTGAACCCAGTAGTGGAACCGATCCAACACCTCCTTGTTCGTGGGGTTTCTGTCCTTGACTCTTCCTACGGTGAAAGAACCAACGGGGTTCCACTCCACATCAACAACGAGAAACAGCATAATATTTCCTTTCTGTAAGGAATATCACGGTTCTGCCGTGGCACAGCCTTGGCAACAGCCTAGGAGAGTCCCACCCCGTAGGGTGGGTACTCCGAAGTTGTCACCCGATCAGATCAGCCAATCTGCCCCGCAGCCTTCGCTGCGAGGTAGATATCGCGGGGGATGCGGCCACCGTGCTGCTTCTTCAAGGCGAGGTAGTTCGCCTTCTTCTCCGGGGTGACCTTGCTCTTGGCCTTGGCCTTGCGCGCCTTCGCGCGCTTGGTGGTGGCGGGGACGGTGACACCCTGCTGCTGGAGCAGGGCGACGATAGCGGCGAGTGCCGCAGCCATATCCTTGTTGGACATCGCTTGTTCCTTTCGAGAACACTAGGAAAGAAGCAGGGGATACCATCACGCTGATGGGAAACTCCTCTGATTCCAATAGATATACCCCATGAACTCGGAGCATGGGAATCCTAGGCAAATCGTTCGGATTGCTTCGGATTGACCCGGCATATGCCCCTAGGGGACATCGACGGGGGGTGGCGGGGGGTATGCGCGGCCACACTATGTCAAATACCCCGTTGTAAATCCGCGACCCCTAAGTCGATTTCTCAAGTGCCAAAACGACAGATACCAAGGATATCCACTAGGGACCAACCCCGCAATTACCGGGGTAGATTCCTAGGGGATAGCTTGGTTGAGTAGGGATTCCCCCTTAGGGGACTCCTATACTACTCCTAAGCTATTCCCCTATAGTATATAATATTATAATATATTAAATCTATAGGACAACTATGGTACAACCCAAGGGATATACCTAGTATACCCCTTGGGTTGTTCTTCCATAGCTCCAACTATTGGTTATTCTAAAGATTCTGCCAAAGCGGAAGAAACTCCAGTAGATCCCTTTAGTTGGTCTACTATATTTAATTTCCTAAACTGAGAACCTACCTTGACTGGTTTAATTGTAGGTTTGGGCTGTTTAACCATAGGTTCGGGTGGCATCTTAAATTCTGGAATATCGGTACTTCCATAAACATAATGAGAGATTAATCCCTGCATTAAATAATCATGGAATGCCTCTTCCGTGGGTGTATGCACTGGACCATACTGATGTAGTTGTTGATTTATGGCTGCTGCCTTAGTAGCTTCCATAAGGTTAAACATCATACCAGCGGTATCCACCACACCTTTACCTACCGACATATCTATAGCAACCCGGCCAGCTAGGTCTATCGCTTCCTTTCCATCGCCCTTAGTTACTACCCCATTAACAGCTTGGTATGTCTGACGGGCTAGGTCATTGACATAAGCTGCCTGAGGCATTACCCCGAACTCTGGAGCCTGATACTTGAAATCCTTACTTGTACCGGGTGGAGCCATAGACTTGCCTGCCATGACGAACATAGGGCCAAGGGCAGCATCTAGGTGACCACCAAGCTGAGCATATGAGGCATCCCTCAGGAAGTAAGCCAGCGGAGAAACCCTATACTCATCGTAGTTGGATTCCATGCTTCTCTTACCCCGCATAGTATCTCTCATTCTCTTAGCAAAGATTTCAAATCCAAAGACACCCAGCGATAGTGCAATCATTGCTGCTGCGGTCTTGCTTGTGCCATTACGAATACTATAAGTATTAAATGCAGCTAAGGGGTAGCTACCTAGGAATAATAGCTGAGCACCCAAAGAATTCTTTTCAAACTTATAAGTAATCTTACCCAAACCAAATGGTTCGGGAGATGCTTCTCTGGCGGATAGTTCTAAGAAGTAAGCCAGCTTAGCTGCGGATTCTTCAAACATGGGCATTTCAATGTTCTTTGCAACTCTAGAGTTAGACTGTTTGTACAGTTTAGAAATTGCAACATTACCATCAAATGAACCATTACTATCTGAACCTACTTCCATGATTCTGATAATTCTATCCATTTCTTCAGGAGTATCAATCTTAGCCATACGAATGTAAGATAGGGTTTCAATAGGTACTCCAGACTCTCTGGCTATACCAGTAAACCGTTTTACAATTTCAGCCTGAGCTTTCTTATCACCTCTAGCAGCCTGTTCTGCTACTGCCCTGAATTCAGGAGTGTTCATAAGGGATAAGGCATTTTTAATCTTAGACCGTAGACCAAATATATTAGTCTTTTCTTTTTCTAAAGCTACAGCTAAAACTCTTTCGACAAAGTGAGGTAGGCCACCCAGCTCCATGCTTAGTGCTGCTTTGTGTTGTAAGAAGTTATCCAAATGATCCCATAGTCTACCAGCCCCAGACTCTCGTAACATTCTTTCGTCTGGGGAGAACATGTTTCTAAAGTTTTCTTTCAGTCTATTAAACCAAGTAATCTCATTATTAATTAATTCTTCTCCACCAAACTTAGAGTGGAAACCTCGGTTTAATTTTTCAAAAGCAAATGCAGTATGCTCCAATCTCCTTCGGCTGCTTCCAGTAGACAACACTTCTAATCCCTTTAAGAAGGACTTTAGAGAACCGTTCTTTCGGAACAAACTGAAAGGTAGTTCGGTCAGCAGTACCGCAGTACCCATGAAAGGACCAACGGTAGACAGTAAAGCATTCTTGCCCATTTTAGCTGCTTGTCTAATACCGTGAGGTGGAAGTTCTGTTGAATCAACTTCACCAGTAAACTCTCTACGGATTCTTGACATACCGTCAATAACTTCTTTAAGATGGTTAATTTCTTTATCACTCATCTTAATTGCTCTTCCTTCAAAGTCTACTAAAGGATTTCGTTTTAATCCTTCCACATAATCCCGAAGAACATCCATCCAATCGGACCAACCAAAGTTCTTTGGTAGATCAATACCATACTTCTGTTTAATCTTGTCTCGCAATGCTACATCAGCTGATAGACTAGCTCCAGCTGTTTTAGCATACTTCTGAGTTATAGCGCCTAAGTCATTAGACAGATAACTTGCCAGTTCAGCATTTTGAGGATCAACCAGATCGTCATTATTAAAGTATGGTTTACCACTACCATCATAAGACTTGGCTCTAGCCGACTCTAGTATAGGAACAGTTCCACTGGTTGTAGGGGTATAAGGTTCACCGTTCATACCAGCAGCCCATGCTTCCATATCTTCTTGTAGCCCTGTCTTGGTAGCTCCTGCATGCTTTCCAGTATAATGTTTAGTATTACCT
>Ga0222714_10002025_pt1 | contig 22143 bp, 25 predicted proteins | sample C33_3DmetaG_FD_165048 | JGI IMG/M metagenome (GOLD analysis project Ga0222714, IMG submission 165048) | Estuarine water microbial communities from San Francisco Bay, California, United States - C33_3D | ecosystem: Environmental > Aquatic > Marine > Unclassified | place: USA: California...
AAGTCTCCCCCGTGTAAATCTAAGTTAACGATTATTTTATTCATAAAAAATAAATTATTAATATTGCTTTCAACAACCTTATACCTTATTTGTTTTTATTGTGAATATGTTAAAAGGTTATGTATTAGTTATAAGTCTATTTTTTGCCATATTTCTCAATAGTTGCTCTAAGGAATTATATTTTTCAGGGGTTTCAGAAAATAGTTTAAACGAAATTAAACAAAACTATCAATCTCAAGAATACACTAAAGAAGATATTGCGAAGTTAATTGGTTCCCCTCTAGTTCAAGAGAATTCAGGAAACTTATGGATTTACAATCTGGTTAAAGAACAAGGTAATGCTTCGTTCAAAAAAACTATCTACAACAAGACCTTAAAACTAAAGTTTGAAAACAATGTTTTAAGATCTGTTGAAGAAATTAATGTAAATTAAAATATTCCTAAGTGAACAACAATTGATAATAAAAGTATTGATACGATATTCGTAATTTTTATCATTGGGTTAACAGCAGGACCGGCAGTATCTTTATAAGGATCACCTACTGTATCTCCGGTTACGGATGCCTTATGAGTTTCACTACCCTTGCCACCAAGGTTTCCATCTTCAATATATTTTTTGGCATTATCCCACGCACCACCACCTGCAGTCATAGAAATAGCAACAAAGAAACCTGTTACAATTACACCAATCAACAACGCGCCAAGAGTTTGAAATGCTGTGTTGACACTTCCTGTTAGATAAAAAACTCCAAAGAAAACTACAATAGGAGATAAAACAGGGAGTAGAGATGGAATAATCATTTCTTTAATAGCCGCTTTAGTTAGAATGTCCACACATCTTCCATAGTCGGGCTTATCTTTACCAGACATAATTTCTTTTTTGTCTTTAAATTGCTGTCTTACTTCAACAACAACAGCTCCAGCAGCTCTTCCCACAGCAGTCATGCTTAAAGCACTGAATAAATATGGAAGTAGTCCACCTAGTAGCAAACCAATAATCACATATGGTTGTGAAAGATCGAATGATACATCAAATGCAGAGTTACCAGTTGCTTGTTTAAAGTATTTTAGATCTTCCGTATAAGCAGCAAATAGTACAAGCGCACCTAAGCCAGCTGAGCCAATTGCATAACCTTTAGTAACAGCTTTGGTAGTATTACCCACTGCATCCAGCGCGTCAGTTACTGTTCTAACACTCTTTTTTAGACCTGCCATTTCTGCGATACCGCCAGCATTATCAGTCACTGGGCCATAAGCATCTAAAGCAACAACCATACCAGCTAGGGCAAGCATTGAAGTAACGGCAATAGCAATACCAAATAATCCTGCAGTAGCGTAAGTAACACCAATACCAGCAACGATAATAAGCACAGGAACCGCTGTAGATTCCATACCCATCGCTAAACCTTGAATAATATTGGTTGCATGACCAGTTTTAGAAGCTTCGGCTACACTTCTAACAGGTCTGTACTCAGTACTAGTATAGTATTCAGTTACAAAAACGATCGCTAAAGTGATGATTAAACCATAAACAGCACAGAGGAATAAATCCATACCGGTGTAAAAGTTACTACCTACTGTCATATATTTATCAAATCCAATTGCGAAATGAGTGATTAAAGCAAAAAGAAATACTGATACACCCAAGGTTGCAAAAAAGCCTTTATATAAAGCGCCCATGATTGAAGATTTTGGTCCTGAGATAAATACAAATTGTGAACCGATGATGGATGCAAAGATACTAGAACCAGCAATTAGAAGGGGATAAATAGTAAGGTCAGTGACACTGCCTTGAAAGATAATTGCAAGAACCATTGTTGCAACGATGGAAACGACATATGTCTCAAATAAATCGGCAGCCATTCCAGCACAATCTCCTACATTGTCTCCTACGTTATCTGCTATAACAGCTGGGTTTCTTGGATCATCTTCAGGAATATCCTTCTCTACTTTTCCCACTAAATCAGCACCAACGTCCGCACCCTTTGTAAAGATTCCTCCGCCTAGTCTTGCAAATATTGAAATTAAGGAAGATCCAAAACCTAATGCCACTAAAGGCTCTATTAATTCTCTTCCTTCTCTTCCTAAGCCAAAATAGAGATAGTAAAAATAACCTGCAATGCCAGCAAGTGCCAAACCAACAACCAATAAACCAGTAACTGAACCAGCATTAAAAGCAACTGATAGTCCTTTTTTTAAAGAAACGCTAGAGGCTTGAGCAGTGATTACATTGGCTCTAACAGAAACATTCATTCCTATATATCCTGCTAATCCAGATAAAAATGCTCCAATAAAAAAACCAACTGGAACATCAAATTTGTTTTCAAAAGGAATAAAAAAGAAACCAATAAAAATGACAGCACCTACAATCGCAATAGTTGTATATTGACGATTTAAGTATGCTTTCGCTCCCTCTTGGATAGCACTTGCAATTTGGATCATTTTCTTTGTACCTTGATCCATGTTAAGAATTTTGTATGTGGTAAATAAACCAAAAATTATTGCTGCAACCGCAGCGAATAAAACTAATTGTAAAAGATGTATTTGAGACATGGTAGGTAGTTACTCTATTTTAATTTTTTTTTCAAGGCGCTTTTTTAGCTACACTATCGAGCAAAAAATTGAAATATTTTACTTCATCTGGAGTTAAAAAATCTTTTGAAAGCTTAATATACTCGCCCATTAGTATTTTTTTTTTTGATTTATCTAATAAATACTCTGAAATATAAGCATAAATTAAAAAAATGCTTATTTTATTGGTTTTTTCTAATGTTTGTTTATCAATGAGGCCTTTAATTTCATCAATATTTTCATTAAAACAATTATTCATTGAAATAAGCTTTTTCTTATTTAGCGGTCTTTTTTTGAGATTTTTTTTAATAAACTCATCTATTTCAAAGTCCTCACTATAGTTTCTTTGAAAAATAAACTGAAAGAAAAAAAGTCGAGTATTTTTATTTAAATTAAGCATTGTATCATTTTAACCATAGCACTAGCCGCTTCGAATCCTTTATTTTTAGATGAATTCATTTGAGAGCGCTTTTTAGCTTGAGTCATATTATAAGAGTTAATGATACCGTTTGCTATAAGAGTCCGTTTATTGTCCTTAACCAAATCCAAAAGTGCTTTTCCAACAGAATCAGAAATAACTTCAAAATGATAAGTGTCTCCTTTAATCACACATCCAAGAGCTAGAAAACAATTCATACCTTTATCTTTAATTTGCCATTTAATCATTTGAGGTATTTCATAAACACCCGGTACAGGAATAATTTCATAACTTAATTTATTATGTTTTAATATTTCAACTGCTGAGGATGTAAGGTTTTTCGAAATATCTTTATAATAATCAGCAACTATGATTTTTATATTTGGGTTTTTTGACATTCTATATTTTTTCGATTTTACTTACATTTAAACCATAAATACCTAAATCCAGTTTTTGATCATAGGAATTAGATAGAACAGTTATGTCATTAATTGAAAAGTTTTTAAGTATTTGTGCACCAAGTCCATAATATTTAATTTTTTCATCATTTGGCAACTCACCCAGATCGTTTAAAATAGGGCTATTTATTAACACAATAATACCTGAACCATTTGACTTAATCTTATCAAGCGAAGCATGCAGGTCTTTAGTTTTAGGATTATTAAAATTCATAATCACGTCATCAAAACCTTGAACAGGATGGACTCTAGTCATAACAGATTTTTCTTTTTTTAATTCTCCTAAATGAAGAGTTGCGTGGCGTAATCCATCTAGTGTATTTTCAAAAATATTAAACTCAAAATCATTTGAGTAAATATTCTTTATTTGATGATTTTTTTCAGGAATTTTTTTTATGAGAATATCATTCTTTATTCGATAGGCAATTAAGTCTTGAATCGTACCTATGTTTAAATTGTGTTTTTCAGCATAAGGAAGTAAATCAGGCACGCGTGCCATTGATCCGTCATCGTTCATAATCTCACAAATAACCGCAGATTCATCTAAACCAGCTAATTTTGAAATGTCGACCGCTGCCTCTGTGTGCCCTGCTCGGGTTAGCACACCCCCATCCCATGCAATTAGTGGAAATATATGGCCAGGGCTAACTATATCACCCTGCCTAAATTGAGGGTTGATTGCAGCTCTTACAGTTTCAGCTCGGTCATGAGCAGATATTCCGGTTGTAATGTTTTTACTGGACTCTATGGATATTGTAAAAGCAGTAGTTTTTTTTTTCCAGTTATCAGGATTCATTAATGGTAATTTTAGGTCTCGAGCTCTTGTTTCTGTAATTGAAAGGCAAATCAATCCCCTTCCATAAGTGGCCATGAAATTTATATGTTTTGCTTCACACAAAGAAGCAGGAATAATTAAATCACCTTCATTTTCTCTATCTTCACTATCTACAAGAATGTACATTTTCCCATTTTGTGCATCCTTAATAATATCTTCAATGTTGGAAAATTGTTTCATTTCTATTTTTTTGAATAATGAGCATATCTAGCTAACATATCAACCTCTAAATTAATAATTTCATTTTCATTATAGGTGTGAATATCGGTATTTTTATAAGTATGAGGAATTATTGTACATTCAAAAGTATTACGTGTAACCCTATTAACCGTCAATGAAATCCCATTGATTGCAACAGAACCTTTCTTGGTTATAAATTTTTTTAAATTAACCGGAAATTTAAAGACAAGCACCCAACTCTTCCCCACTTTAGACTTTGAAACCAATTGACATGTAGAGTCTACATGTCCAAATACAAAATGACCTGATACCTCATCGCCAATTCTAAGTGAATTTTCTAAATTTATTTTTTTTCCTAAAACCCAATATTTCGCATTTGTTTTATTGAGGGTTTCGTATGATAAATCAGCAGTAAATTTTTTTTGACTTTTGGATGTAACAGTTAAACATATTCCTGAACAGGCAATAGAAGATCCTAAGTTGTACCCAACTAAATTAGAATGTACTTCGATATTGCAAAAATTATCATATTTCTTAATTTTAATAATCTTACCTTGAGACTGAATTATTCCGCTAAACATAATTATTTATTTTTATAAATATGAATTTGATCCTCGTCGTATTTTTGAGAAGAAATCATTTTCAATTTTTTGCTAAAAATTTTAAAGTCGATCATGAATTTTTTATTAGATTGTTCTATTTTTTTATTTGATTGGCAAATTATAACTTCATCAAATAAATTACAATTAATAAAATACATAAATGTCTTAAGACCTCCTTCAATAAGCAGGCTTTGTACATTGTTAGATTTTAAAAGATTATAAAAATCATTAGGAAAATTAATTTCTGAAATATTAATTGTTTTATAACCATGAATAGTTTGATTATTTCTAGATATCAAAAACCTCTTTAGGTTTTTTTCTAAACCTTGTAACCTACAATTTAATCTCGGCGAGTCATCTTTTACAGTATTATATCCAACCGCAATAGCGTCATGAACCAACCTTAACCTATGTAAAAAATATTGAGTATCTGAGCTAGTAATATTCTTATCTTTAAAATTTTTAGTATAGCCATTTTTACTTATAGCCAATTTAAGAGTTATAAACGGTCTATGCTTGGTATGAAAAGAATAAAATTGTTTGTTAATAATTTTAAATTGATTTAAATTATTTTGAGCTAGTTCAACCATTACTCCAGAAGATCTAAGATATTCAATCCCTAGATTTTTAACTTGGGGGTTTGGATCGATTGATGCAATTACTACTTTTTTTATTCCAGATGCGCTAATTAATCTTGCACAACAAGTTTTTTTTTTAAAACATGGTTCTAAACTTACATACATCACAATATTTCTATTTAGTGATCTTTTTTTAATTTTATTTAGGGCGTTGAATTCTGCATGCGGCCTTCCATTTAATGAAGTTAATCCGGAGCTAATAATGATACCTTGTTTTTCATGGCTGTAATCGACAATCAGACATGCAACAGAAGGATTAACTCCTGTCTGGCCAAGATTTTTAAATGAAAGATTATTTACGGATTTTAAATATTTTAAATCAAATTGATTTAACAAATTATGATTTGCTTAGTGTTCCTAAGAACTGTTCAAAATCTTTAGTTTCCCTAAAATCTCTATAAACAGAGGCAAAACGAACATAAGCAACTTTGTCGAGTGCATACAACCCTTGCATTACCATTTCACCAATTACATTGGTGCTAATTTCATTTTCCCCCATACCCTCTAAATCTCTGACTATCTTAGAAATTAATTTTTCTTTTGTATCAATGTCGACAGGTCTTTTGCGAAGAGCAAGTTCTACCGATTTTGCAATTTTATCACGATCAAAAATAGTTTTTTCACCATTTTTTTTCACAACAAGAAACTCACGAAATTGAACTCTCTCAAAAGTAGTAAATCTTTCTTTTCTTTCACACCCACAAATTCTTCTTCTTCGAATTACTCCTCCGTCTTCTGTAGGTCTTGAGTCTAGAACTGAAGTCTCCTTTTCTTTACAAAATGGGCATTTCATATGGTTACTGATAAATTGGGAACTTTGAACAAAGTTCAAAAACCTCTTTTTTTATTGAATTCTCAATCATTGAAATATCAGAATTAGAGGAAGATAATGAATTAATTATCATTGATATTTTTTCTCCAATGAATTTAAACTCATCTTCTTTAAAGCCCCTTGTGGTTGCAGCAGGCGAACCTAGTCTGATACCTGATGTAATCGTAGGAGGGTTAGGGTCGTTTGCAACTCCATTTTTATTACAAGTCATTCCAGCTCTTTCTAAGCTTTCCTCGGTATCTTTTCCAGTAACACCTTTGGATCTCAAATCTACTAAAATCATGTGAGAGTCAGTACCGCCCGTAACAATATTTATGCCATTTGACATTAAAACTTCTCCTAAAACTTTGGCATTTTTTTTAACTTGAATAATATAATCTTTAAATTCAGGTTGAAGTGCTTCGCCAAAAGCGACTGCCTTTGCAGCAATAACATGCATTAATGGCCCCCCCTGTAGTCCAGGAAATACTGCGCTATTAATTTTTTTTCCAATTTCTAAATCGTTACTTAAAATCATTCCTCCTCTTGGGCCTCGAATAGTCTTGTGGGTTGTCGAAGTAACTATATGAGCATGAGGTAATGGATCAGGGTACTCCTTTGCAGCGACTAATCCAGAGTAGTGAGCCATATCGACTAAAAGATAAGCCTTAACTTTATCAGCAATTTCTCGGAATTTTTTAAAGTTAATATCTCTAGGGTATGCCGAACCTCCGGCAATAATCAAGGCAGGTTTGTGTTCTAAAGCTAATTTTTCAACTACATCATAATCAATCAGAGATGTATCTGGATTAATGCCATATTGAATTGCATTGAAATATTTTCCAGATTGATTTGGGCGAGAACCATGGGTTAAGTGACCACCAGCATCTAATGACATACCTAAGATTGTATCTCCTGGTTTGATTAGTGCTAAGAAAACTGCTTGATTGGCTTGAGCTCCTGAATGAGGTTGGACATTTGCGAATTCACAACCATAAAGTTTTTTTAATCGGTCAATTGCTAAATTTTCTGCTATATCAACAAATTCACATCCGCCATAATAACGTTTAGCGCTGTAACCCTCTGCGTATTTATTAGTCATTATAGACCCTTGTGCCTCAAGAACTGCTTTTGAAACAATATTTTCAGATGCAATTAATTCTATTTGATTTTGTTGTCTTAAAAGTTCTTTTGATATGCTAGAAAATAATTCTGTATCAGATTGTTCTAATTTTTGTGAAAAAAAATTTTGTTTTAATGTCATAGTTGTTTGATTCTCCTTAAGTGTCTGCCGCCATCAAATTCTGTTTTAAAATAAGCATTGAGCATAGCAAATATATTTTTTTTTACAAAAGGTCTTCCCTGTAAGCAGATAACATTAGAGTTATTATGTTTTCTAGTTAATTTTGCTGTTTGCACATTATGGCACAAAGATGCTCGAATATGCTTAAAACGATTTGCACTAATACTCACTCCAATACCAGTGCCACAAATTAAAACTCCCATACTTTTAGTATTAATCTTTTTACAAAGTTTTTTTGCAAATTTTGGGTAGTCAACTGAATTATCACTTTCAGGTCCTAAGTCTTCAAAACGGAAACCCTTTTTTAAAAAATATTCACTTATAATTAATTTTTTTAATTTAAAACCTGCATGGTCTGAAGCTATGTAAATGGTTTTATTAAAAGTTGAATGTTTCACTTCTCGAAAAAGGTAGCTTAATATTTAAATTAATCAAGACTCTTAGAAGCACCTTTTCTAAAAAAACAAAAAAAGCTTTTTGCATGGAGACATCAGACGAAATAAATTGAATTATCTCTTTATTTTCATACTGTTCTTTTAAAAGCGTTTCCTTAAATATTTTATTTACAACACTTTTTTTTAAATCAGGTTGATAACCGGCAACTCTCAAAATTTCTAACTCTAATGCTAGAAATTCTAGTAAATAGAAATCATTTGCATTTAACTTAGAAATCAAACTTTTATACAAATCTATTACTTGAGAAGATTTTTCCTCTACAACTAATAAACGTTCAATTATGTAACAAAAATAGTCAATTGTTTTAAGTTGATATTTATTGAAAGAAAACCAATTAAAATTAACTTTAACTGAATTGTTTACGCAAACCTCATCCTTATTAATTTCAAATTCTCCGACAATCCCTTTAGTAAAAGATGGATTTTTTTTTTTGGATTTACCTCCAAAAACAACAATTCTCTTTTTCCCAATTAAGTTTGAATAAATAAATATTGAAAGATGGTTTTCCTTAAAATTATCTACTTTAACTATTAACCCAATGATATTTTTCAATATTTAAGAATTCTCTATAAGTTTTGCCATTTTTTTTGCTGCAGCAACTTCGGCTTTCTGTTTGGATACGCCACTGGCATATACAGTTAGTTCTTTTAAAGATAATGATATTTTAAATAATGGTTTGTGTTTAGTTCCCGATTCTTCAATTACCTTATAAACTGGAATGGTCTTGTATTTTTTTTGAGAATACTCTTGGATAAAAGTTTTAGGATCCTTGTCTGGCAATGTATTAAGTTCATCTTGCCAAAGTTCTAGAACAATTTTTTTTGTGAATTCTAAACCTTTTTCTATATATAAAAATCCAATTAAGGATTCTAATGCATCTGCGTAGACACTATTTTTATAAGAATGAGGGTCAAGTTTATGTTTAAACAGTTCATCTAAATTGGAGCTTTTAAAAATTTTGAATAATGTTGCGGTTCTTACAAGATAAATAAATCTCCGAGAAATTTCATCGAGATTATTACCTTTGAATTTTTGAATTAAGTATTCCGATATAATAAGTCCTAATACTCTATCACCTAAAAATTCGTATTTTTGAAAAGGTTTAATTGAATTTGGATTATTCTTATCAAAACTATCATGCTCAAGACTTTCTTGAAAATTTTTAATTTTCTTTATTGTAGAAATTACGTCCAAAACTATTTTATTTAATTAGTTGAAACAATCTATCATATCTAATATGGAACGGTAACATCCAAAACTTAGTAAATGAAAAATCAGTATCTACTGAAAACCAAATAAACCATACATTTCCAATTATATTTTCCTTCGGAACAAATCCCACTCCACTCATTACCCTACTGTCAGATGAGTTATCTCTATTATCTCCCATGAAAAAATATTTGTTATCGGGAACTATATATTCCGGAGTGTAGTCTAAGGGTCCACTGTTGGTGAGATTTAAAATAGTGTAACCATTTTCAATCATGCGGGGAATTTCAGTGTTGTATTGATCATCAAAGAAAAAACCATCGTCAACTTGATTAAATTTCCTAAACTCAGTTTGGTTTTTTTCTTTAATATAAATAAAACCATCAACAACTTTAATTGTCTCTCCAGGTAAGGCAACCAATCTCTTTACATAATTAATACTTTCATTTCCTGGAAATTTAAAAACTATGATGTCTCCCCTTTTTGGTTCAGAGGCAAAAATTTTTCCTTTAAAGGGAGGTAAACCAAAAGGAAAAGAGTATCTCGAGTAGCCATAATCCCATTTGGAGACAAATAAAAAATCGCCTACAAGAAGATTTGGTTTCATAGAACCAGATGGGATTTTAAAGGGCTCAATTGCAAATGATCTAATTAAACCTGCTATTAATAAGGCCCAAAATAATGCTTTAACATTATTTAAAATTGAATTTTTAAATTTTTTCAAGGATCACCGATGCTAATGAATATTTGATGTTATCTGTTACACTCACATGGATAACAAAATTTTCATAATTTTCTACCAAATATTGATTTAATTTTTCCTGAGGTGTTATAATTGGCCTTCCTAGTAAATTTCTACTTACTGCAATTTCACTTGGATAACACGGTCTTCTAAAACCCAATCCTAATGCCTTAGAGAAGGCTTCTTTAATTGCAAAATTATTCGATAGCTGATTTGAATTAACTTTATTTAAATGATCAAACTTAAAATATTTCTCAATGAATTTATCTTTCATGGGAGATTGAAAAATTTTTTTTATTCGATCGATTTCGATAAAATCAACTCCATGGCCAATAATCATGATTTAATTAACTTCTGAAATTTTTTGATAGTTTTGGAAAGTGATAGAAAAATTGCCTCTGAAATAATGAAATGTCCTATGTGAACGGTATCAATCATTTTTTTATTTCTTATTAATTTAATATTATCGAAGTTCAAACCATGTCCAATATTAACAACTAGATTAATGGAATTTGCAAACTTAATCATATCATTAATTTTATTTTGCTTTTGTTTACTGATTTTTATTTTATCTAATGCACCTGTGTGAATTTCAACAGCATGAAAACCAAGTTTTTTTGCATTTAAGATCGTTTTTTCATCAGGATTTACAAAAGCACTTATTTGAATATTAAATTTCGTGCATATTTTTATAAGCGAATGAAGGTTTTTTTTATTAATTGAATTCAAATTTAAGCCACCCTCGGTTGTAACTTCATTTCTTTTTTCAGGCACTAAACAAATAAAATTTGGTTTAATTTTTTTTGCAATTCCAATCATTTCTTTCGTTAAAGCCATTTCAAGGTTAATAGGGGTTTTAGAATATTTTTTTAAATTTCTAACATCTTGGTCTCTTATGTGTCTCCTATCTTCTCTGAGATGTATTGTGATCGTATCAACATTATTATTTTCGCATTCCTTTAGGGCTCTTAAAATACTTGGTGAATTCTGACCCCTTGCATTTCTTAAGGTAGCAATGTGATCTATGTTAACGCCTAATTTCATTTAATTATTAAGTGACTGTCTAACAACGCTATAAACTTGATTTAAAGTACTCATTTCAGATAATAAAAATTTTAATTTATCAGAATTTTCAATCTTGATATCTATAATAAAAGTGTAGGCTTTGGTAGTTCTTTCAGCAATTCGAATATTTTCAATATTGATATGATGCTTATCAAAGACTGAGGTGATGCTAAATAAAGCTCCTGGTTCATTCTTAATTATAATTTTAATTCTAGAACTTAAATTAAGGCTATCACTGCCAACTCCCCAGTTAGAGCGATAAAAATTGTCTTTGTGATAATATGTTAAACTTTCACACATAGTGCTATGAACCACTAGGCCTCTCCCATAAGACATAACTGAAATAATATCGTCTCCTCTTATAGGAGAGCAGCAGGTTGCAAAATTTACAGCTATACCATTCTCATACCTAGATACATTTATCTTATTTTTAATATTATCTGTTTTAAAAATAGAATTTAAAACGCTTTTTTCATATGGTGTGAATAGTTCACTAAGTTGTTTTCTTGATAAGAATCCCCTACCTACGCTTTCAAATAATTTATTTCTAGATTTAAAATCATTATTTTTTGAAATTTCACTGAAATTTTGATCATTTAAATTAATATCTTTATCCTTGCTCAGATAGTAAAGCATATCTCGACCAAGTTTTTCAAACTCACGTCTTCTCTTTGATCTAAAAAAATGCCTGATCTTTTCTCGAACCTTTTCTTTCTTAACAAATCTAATCCACAAGGGTGAGATTGATTGTTTTTCATTAAGGACAATCTCAACTTGATCACCACTATTCAATTTAGTATTAAGCGGAACCTCTAGACCATTCACAATTGCTCCAGCGCATCTATCTCCGACATCAGTATGGATTGTATAGGCAAAATCTACAGGTGTTGAATCTACAGGCAGAGTAAACAACTCTCCCTTGGGAGAAAAAACATATATTTGTTCATCAAAAAATTGTTGTGAGGTCTTATTTAAAATGAGATGTCTTGTATCGTTTTCCTCAACAAAATTTACCGCATCTCTCAACCATGAATACAAAACTTCAGAATTAGTATCTTTAGTTAAATATTTGTACCTCCAATGAGCAGCTATACCGTTTTCAGCAATCATATGCATTGCCCTAGATCTAATTTGAATTTCAAAAATCTTTTTATCAAAAATAATATCAGTATGGATAGATCTGTATCCATTAGGTTTTGGGTTGGAGATATAATCTTTAGTTCTACCTATTTTAGCAGAAAAATTTCTATGTATTAAACCAAGTATTTTATAGCAATCCCTTGTTGATTTGGTGATCATTCTCACTGCCGCGATATCAGATATAGAATTTAAATCAGTATTTTTTTTATTAATTTTTTTCCAAATTGAGTATGGATTTTTTTTTCGATATTGAATATTTGCCTCAACACCCTCTTTTTTAAGTAAATTTTTAATCGTAGACTCTAAATTATTGAATGAATCTTCTAAATTTTCAAAAGTAAGGTTGATTTTATCATTTATTCTATTGAATATATCTGGGTGAAGATTTTTAAATGAAATATTTTCTAATGTTGACTTCCAATTCTCAAAACCCAATCTCTCCGCTAAGGGTGCATATATTAATAAAGTTTCATTACTTACCCTTTTTCTTTTTTCAACATCTTTAAAGAAATGAATTGTTTTAATATTATGAAGGCGGTCTGCGAGTTTTATAATTATCACTCTTATGTCTTTAGCTGTTGAAATAAGTAATTTTCTAAAATTTTCAGCTTCTTTTTCAGAACGAGTAATTTTTTTTTCTTCTAAAAAATCTATTTTGGTTAAACCTTCGACAAGCTCAGAGATAGACTCTCCAAAAGTTTCATTTATTTGCTGTTTTGAAAATGAAGTATCTTCAATAACATCATGCAGTAAACCCGTAATAACAGTTTCGGTATCTAATTTTAAATCAATTAATGATTTACATACTTCATATGGGTGAATTATATAAGGGTCACCAGATGCCCTAAACTGATCTGCGTGAGAAACTTCAGCAACTTCGATAGCTTTTTTAAAAAGCACTTCATTAAAGTTTTTATCGTTTAGAGATAGAGCTGATTTAAAGTCATTATAACTTTCGTTAAAATAGCTGGTTTTAAACATCAGCTAAAATAATAAACTAAATTGAAGTTTTAATCTTCAAGAAGATGATCTTCGTTTTCTTCTTCTTTTTCCTGTACTAGTTGGTAGCTCTTTATAATATCTTCTTTGATATCTTTCACGCTGATTTTATCATCAGCAATTTCTCTTAAAGCAACGACTGTGCTTTTATCATTATCTATTGAAACTTGTGCTTCATTTCCTGAATTTAGGACCTTTGCTCTATGAGATGCTAAAAGGACTAAGTCAAACAGACTATCCACGTTTTTAATGCAATCTTCTACTGTTACTCTTGCCATGGGAGGTTTATATAAAAAGTAAATAAAATAGCAAGACAATAATCAATTTTTGATTATTCTTTGCTTTTTTCGACTCCATTCTCTTTGTTTAATTGTTTCACGCTTATCATATTTTTTCTTACCAAGGCCCACGCCAAATCGAACTTTAGCAATACCTTTTTCATTGAAAAATATTTCCATTGGGACCGCCGTATATCCTTTTGTAGTCAGAAGACCCATAATTTTTCGAATTTCCCTTTTGCTTAAAAGTAGTTTTTTGACAGTTCGGATTTTTTTTGCATTTTCAAAATTTTTTTGAACTGTTATTATTTCGAAGTTATTAATAAAAATCTCACCTTTTTGTTCATTTATAAAACTAGACTGTAGGGATGCCTTACCCTGCCTTAAGGGTTTTACTTCATTGCTTTCTAGGACCAGCCCTGCGATATAGGTTTCTTTGATATCGTAATCAAATTTTGCTCTTCTATTTTGAATAGACAATTAAATTAATTTTAAATCTTTTAGAATTTTTTTAATTTGTCCTTTGGTATTTGAGCTAAGACCAATTAATGGCTCTCTTACTATCTCAGTACATCTCCCCATTAAGGAAAGTGCATATTTAGCAGGAGTAGGACTTGGTTCGGTAAAAAGAATTTTTGACAAGGGGGCTAATTGTAAATTAATTCTATCAAACTCTTTGTAGCTCTTTTTTTGCCAATAGTAATGAAGTTGTGAAGTAAGTTTGGGGGCAACATTTGCTGTAACAGAAATACAACCATGGCCACCTTGTGCTAAGTAACCAGCAATCGTTCCATCTTCGCCAGACAAATAATTAAAGTCTTTTTTCATAAAAGTTCTCATTACCAAAGGTCTTGATAAATCATTGGATGCATCTTTGATGCCTATAATATTGGAAATTTTATTTAGCTCTTTAAAACTTTCATAGGACAAGTCAACTATTGATCTGCCAGGAATGTTATAAATAATTTGTTTCAAAGGTGAGACTTTTGCAATTTTTTTAAAATGATTAATTAAACCTAACTGGTTTGGTTTGTTATAATAAGGCGTAACAACCAATCCATAATTGGCGCCAGATTTGTAGGCATGCTTAGTAAATTCCAAAGCCTCTTTGGTTGAATTAGAACCTGTACCAGCAATAACTGGAATTTTTTTATTAGCCACTCTGACAGCAAATTCTACTAATCTCATGTGCTCATCATGCGATAATGTAGGAGACTCGCCGGTAGTCCCACATACAGCTACACCCGATATGCCATCTTTGATTTGCCATTTCAATAACCTTTCAAAACAATCGTAATCAACCTCACCATTTTTATCAAACGGGGTAATAATTGCTGGTATTGATCCTTTTAACATTTTAGATTTTAATTATACCTATTTTGACGTATTTCATAAAAAATTCACTCAAAAATTAATTTTGGCGGAGAGAGAGGGATTCGAACCCTCGGTACAACTTGCGTCGTACGGCGGTTTAGCAAACCGCTGGTTTCAGCCACTCACCCACCTCTCCTTAGGATTAAGCTAATTTAAACAGTAGCCGCAATATAGTCAAATTTACTTATTTGTCATTCATATTCTAGCATATGTTAAATTATGATTTGAAATATTTATTTACTCAGCTTTTCAAGTAATATTTTGTTAATCATCTTGGGGTTGCCTTTACCTTTGGTTGCCTTGAGGCATTTACCAACAAAATAACCAAGCACCCGATCTGAACCGCTCTTAAACTTATTAATATTCTCTTCTTCCCCTTCTAAAGCATTATCAATAATTTGTTCAAGTTCATGAGTATCAGAAACCTGCTCAAGACCCATTTCTTTGACTAAATCTTTAGGTGACTTTGTACCTTCTATTACTTTAGGAAGAATATCTTTACCCACCTTATTAGAAATCACATCTTCAGAAATTAATTGAAGTAACTCTATTATATTTTGAGTTTTGTTTTCTAAAAAAGAGACCTCTTTTTGGTTTTCCTTAATGTATGCAAAAATATCACCAACTAACCAGCTTGCGATTGTTTTAGGATTCACATCAGACTCGCTAACTAACTTTTCAAAAATAATAGTATTTTCTTTTTCTGAAATGATTATTTTTGAAATATCTTTATCTAATTTAAATTCATTTATATACCTATCTAACTTTTGATTAGGTAATTCGCCTAATGTAGGTTTAATAATATCTATCTGCTCCTGAGACAAGGTAATGGGAAGTAAATCAGGATCAGGAAAATACCTATAATCATGAGAAAACTCTTTACTTCTCATTGCCCTAGTTTCACCCGTGCTAGTATCAAAGAGCATAGTATTTTGTTCAATCTTTCCTCCAGACTCAATAATTTGAATTTGTCTTTGAGATTCAAATTCAATTGCCTGTCTGATAAATTTAAATGAGTTTAAATTTTTAATTTCGCAACGTGTACCAAGATCTTCACCTGGTCTTCTTACTGACAAATTAACATCAGCTCTTAGTGAACCCTCTTGCATATTTCCATCACAAACATCTATGTACATCAAAATCTGTCTTAGTGACGACATATAGTTAACAACATCATCTGCCGATGATAGATCAGGATAAGAAACAATTTCTAGCAAAGGTGTCCCAACTCTGTTGAGGTCAATAAAACTAAATTTAGGATCTATGTCATGAATACTTTTACCTGCATCCTGTTCAAGATGAGCCCTTTCAATTCTAATTCTCTTTTTTTCTTTATTGTTTTGATCAATATCAATATAACCCTCTGATAAAATTGGATATTCAAATTGGCTTATTTGATAACCTTGGGGTAAGTCAGGATAAAAATAATTCTTTCGTTCAAACACTGAGTGCTTATTAATGGTAAAGTTTAAGGCAAAGCCTGTCTTGATTGCTTTTTCGATACATCCAAAATTTAAAACAGGTAACATCCCAGGCATTCCTGAGTCTATAAAATTAACATTTTCATTGGGTTCAGAGCCAAATTGATTAGGAGTAGAAGAAAATAGTTTAGAATTAGTTTTTAACTGGGCATGAACTTCCAGTCCAATTACCATTTCCCAATTATTACTCATTAAAAGCTAATTCCTTTTCTGCCAATAATGCAAGTTTGAGTAAGTTTTTTTCTTGAAAGTAATTACCAATAATTTGAATTCCTAAAGGAAGTCCGTTTGAACTTAACCCAGAAGGTAAAGAAATTCCGGGAAGTCCAGCTAAACTAGTCGGTACTGTAAACACATCATTCATATACATTGAAATCGGATCTAATTTATCTCCAATTTTAAATGCCTCATTAGGCGTTGTAGGAGTTAAAATAAAATCTACATCTTGAAAAATTCTCTGAAAATCATTTTTGATTAACCTTCTTACTTTTTGAGCTTTGCGATAATAGGCATCGTAATAACCAGCAGATAAAACATAAGTACCAATTAAAATTCTTCGAGTAACCTCCTCGCCAAAACCTGAGGTTCTTGTATTGAGATAAATTTCATCTAAATTTTTACCATCTTCTCTTAATCCGTATCTTATTCCATCATATCTTGATAGATTAGAAGAGGCTTCGGCAGGAGCAATGATATAATAAGTCGATAATGCATAATCGGTAGTCGTAAATTCTACATCTACGAACTCTATGTTATGCTTAGATAAAACTTTTTTGGTGTTTTCAATTTGCTGAAGCACATCTGAATTAAGATCTTTCAAATAATCTTTGGGAATTCCAATTTTAATAGATTGATCAAATTTGGTATGAAGATTAGTAACATAATCATCTCTTTGATGATTGGAAGAGGTAGAGTCATTAAAATCGTGTTTATTAATTGAATTCAAAATATAAGCAGCGTCTTCAACACAATTTGTGATAGGACCTGCTTGATCTAAGCTTGAGGCAAATGCAATAATACCCCACCTTGAACATGAACCAAATGTTGGTTTCAAACCTACTAACCCACATAAACTTGCAGGTTGTCTGATGGAACCTCCAGTATCTGTACCCATGGACGCAACACATGCGCCTTCTGCTACCGAAGCTGCTGAACCTCCAGAAGAGCCACCAGGAACAAAATTATCATTAGGAGCATTTTTGCTTTTTCGTGGATTAATAACAGGTCCAAAATAGGATGTCTCATTTGAAGAGCCCATTGCAAACTCATCGCAATTATTTTTTCCAATAAATAGCGATCCATCATTGATTAATTGTTGAGTTACAAAAGATTCATATTGAGGAATAAAGTTGCTTAATATTTTTGAAGAAGCAGTAGTTCGAATACCTTTAGTGCAAAATAAATCTTTTATACCAAGGGGGATGCCGTCTAACGGCAAGGGTTTTCCTGAGTCATATCTACTTTGAGATAGTTGGATGTTGTGATCATTATAATTTTCATTAACTACAAAGTTAAAACTATTGTGAGAGTTTTTTTTAGCTATACTGAAGTATTCTTGATAAAGCTCATTTACACTTATAGACTTATCTTGAAGAGATTTTTTAATTTGGCTGATAGACTTTTTCACTTACTCGACAACTTTTGGAACTTTAAAAAAATTTTGCGCTCTATCTGGTGCATTAATTAGTACATCTTCCACTGAATTATATTTTTCTACCTTATCAGTTCGAATGGAAACAGTAGTTTCAGTGACATTATGGAGTGGTTCGATACTATCAGTATCAATTTTTTTAAGATTATCCACCCATTGAATAATATCTTTTAGTGAATTTTCATAAAAGGTCTCTTTTTCTTTTGGTAAATTTAACTTTGCTAAATTCGAAATTCTTTTAATATCAATATCACTCATAATGGTTGTCGATACTATATCAGATTTTTTACTAAGCAATAATTATAGCAATAAATTTATAGCTATAGACTATGGTTTAAAATTCATTGGCATAGCAACAAATGACCCAACAAATATTATCTCTATTCCAAATGGAACTTTCAGCGAAAAAGATTTTTTTTTAAATATTGAACAAATTCTTATCTCTAAAAAAATTTCAGGAATTATTATTGGTATGCCTTATCATCTGGATGGACGTGAGTCTGAAATGAGCAAAAACGTTAGGTTGTTTGCAAAAAAAATAGAAAAGATTACTTCTTTGCCCATATTATTTATTGATGAAAGACTATCGAGCAAGGGCTATAAATCTGATAAAAAACATGAATTGAATTCTGTTCATGAAAAAAGTGCTTGTTTAATACTTGATGATTTTTTAACTTTGTATAAAAACTCACCTAGTGGTAAATAAAAAAATCACCTCTATTGATGACCTTTCAATTAAAGAAATAGATAGCATAGTAGATCTTGCAATCCACTATCAGAAGAGTAAGAAAAATTATCCTAATAAAAATCCAAAAAATATATTCAATTTATTTTTAGAATCTTCAACAAGAACGACTGTTAGCTTTGAATTAGCAGCCAGAAAACTAGGGCATAAAGTTATAAATATTAATTTTGAAAAGAGTTCTTTATCAAAAGGTGAAACATTTGCAGATACAATGGATACACTAATAAGTATGGGCCCAGATTTACTTATAATACGAGATAAGAATAATTATTCACCTTTAAATATTTATAACAAACATCAAATTCCCGTGATTAATGCAGGTGATGGAACAAATGAACATCCAACTCAAGCCTTATTAGATTATGCTGTTATTAAATCAATTTTTAAAAAGAAAAAGATTAAAATTGCAATTTGTGGAGATATAAAACATAGCCGAGTTGCGCACTCAAATATAATGCTTTTTACAAAAATGGATTTTGATATCCATTTAGTTGCACCAAGTTATTTTTTAGATAAACCAAATCTAAAAAAGTTAAACCCAAATATGACCTATCATAAAAGTTTAAACTCTTTAAAGAAAATCGATGTTCTAATGATGCTCAGAGTTCAAAAAGAAAGAATTCGTAAAAGTGCAAACAGTCTAATAAATAATTTTAAAAAGGATTTTTGCCTAACATCAGAATATTTATCACATAAGCCTTTCTTAATGCATCCCGGTCCAGTTAATCGAAATATTGAAATTAGCGATAGCATTATGGATCAATACCCTAAATCTTTAATTTTAAAACAAGTGAATATGGGGGTGTATTTAAGAATGGCCTGTCTTAAGTATCTTCTAGGTTAATGATATTTTCAATAATATTAAGTTATTTATTTGGCTCAATTCCTTTTGGTAAAATTGTAACTCAATTTTTAACGGGAAAAGATATAACAAAATCAGGTTCCGGGAATATCGGTGCTACCAATGTATATAGAACTGTTTCAAAAAAAATTGGACTATTAGTTTTATTATTAGATGGGATAAAACCAATTTTGGCTTTAGTTTTAATAAAATTTTTACAGCCCAATGATTTTGATGTTTATAAATATTCTTACTTACTAATCTCAATTATTGGTCATATGTATCCAATTTGGCTTATATTTAAAGGCGGGAAAGGAGTAGCCTGCTATTTTGGTGGCAACCTATTAATTGACCCCCTATTTACACTTTCTGCAATGATTGTTTGGGTAATCATTGTAAAAATTACAAAACTTTCATCTTTAGGGGCATTAATCTCAATATTTCTTTTGACAACTATTCAATTTGTTTTTATGAATGGCACCTTAAATAAAATCAACTTAATTATGATTTTAATTCTAATTATGTTTAAACATAAAGAAAATATAATTAGATTGATTGATGGCAAAGAAAACAAAATTAATTTTTAATTATAATGAATTTACTCGTTGTAGAATCTCCCGCTAAAGCAAAAACTATCAATAAATATCTTGGAAGTGATTTTGAGGTTATCGCAACTGTTGGACATTTTAGAGATTTAGCAAAAAAAGATGGTGTTAAAGTTGCTGAAGATTATACCGATGTCCACTTAAATTGGGAAACAACATCAGCCGGTATGAAGATGTTAGAGGCTATTGAAAAAAAAGCTACTGGGTATGATAAAATTTACTTAGCTACTGATCCAGATAGAGAGGGTGAGGCAATAACATGGCATTTAATTAAATCATTAGAAAAAAAGGTTGATGTTAATAAATTTCAAAGAATTACTTTTAATGAAATTACTAAAAATGCAGTTTTAAATAGTTTTGAAAAAGCAAGAAAAGTTGATGAACATCTTGTTTCAGCTTATTTAGCAAGAAGAAGTTTGGATTATCTAGCAGGTTATAGTCTATCTCCCGTGCTTTGGAGAAAGATGCCAGGTAGCCGATCAGCGGGCCGAGTCCAATCGGTTGCTGTGCGGTTAATTTATGAAAAAGAAATTGAGATAGAACAGTTTGAACCAGAAAAATATTTCAAAATAAACATTGAGGGAGAAATAAATAAATCAGCTTTAGAGACTTCTATAGTCTTATTTGAAGGGGAAAAAGTGGATAAGCTATTCTTTAGAAGCGAAGACATATCAAAAAAAGCTGAAAATTTAATACTTTCCAGTAAATTTAAAGTAGAAAATATCGACGAAAGAAAAGTCTCAAGGAAACCAAAAGCACCCTTTAATACCTCCACACTTCAGCAAACTGCAAATAGCCAATTAAACTTTAGCGCAAGTCAAACAATGACTGTTGCCCAAGGGCTTTACATGGGGGTTGATATAGATAAAGAGACAACTGCATTAATCACTTACATGAGAACAGATAGCATTAGTTTGTCTAAAGACTCTATTGATTTAATACGTCAAAAAATTTTAGATGATCATGGAGATAAATACCTCCCCCATGATCCTATTGAATATAAAACTAAGAAAAAAAATGCCCAAGAAGCCCATGAAGCAATTCGTCCTACAGATATAAATATTAAACCTGATGACATCAAAGCATATGTTAGTGATGAGCAATACAAACTTTATGATTTAATTTGGAGAAGAACTATTTCTTCACAAATGACAAATGCGGAAACTAATTTAAAAACTATTAGTATTAAAAATACCGAAGAGTCTGTTTTTTTAAAAGCAACTATGGGTAAGTTAACTTTTGATGGTTTTAAGAAAATATATAACTTACAAGAGGAAGATGAAGAACAAACATTTTCTTTACTAGACGATATAAATATTAATGATGAATATTTCCCAAAAAAAGTTCAAATTGATGAGTCCTATACATCTCCACCTTCAAGATACACTGATGCAAGTTTAGTAAAAAAATTAGAGGAACTCGATATAGGAAGACCTTCGACTTACGCTTCAATTATTCAAGTTATACAATCTAGGGGCTACGTAATTAAGAATGGTAAATCTTTCCATTTAAATGATCGAGGTCGAGTAGTTAATGTTTTTCTTGTAAATTATTTTAAAAAATTTTTAGAGTACAAGTTCACAGCCGATATGGAACAACAGTTAGATGATGTTGCGTCAAATAAAGCTGAATGGAAAGAATTAGTTCTTAATTTTTGGAAAGATTTTGAAAAATTCATCAATGATGTTATGGGCAAACCCAATAGAGAAGTTATTGATGTCATTAATGATGAATTAACTCC
>Ga0222714_10002027_pt1 | contig 22136 bp, 20 predicted proteins | sample C33_3DmetaG_FD_165048 | JGI IMG/M metagenome (GOLD analysis project Ga0222714, IMG submission 165048) | Estuarine water microbial communities from San Francisco Bay, California, United States - C33_3D | ecosystem: Environmental > Aquatic > Marine > Unclassified | place: USA: California...
GTTTCCGTGCACAAAGAGTTGGCGATTAACATTTATTGTCTCCTACCCTATATGATTCCCAGTATTGACCGCAGGAGAAAAGAAAAACATCATGTATGTAAGTATCCCTGAATGATAGACATTTAAAATTTCAAAAACCTTAATTTCCTGATTGTCTCATACTCAATCATCTTATTATAGCTGCATCTTTCATCAATAAGGGGAGCAACTTAAAATGATAAAACCGTTATACTATTTTGGTATATCGGTTTTTATTTTTAAGATTTCGATTAGTTTAAACTCAATTTGTATTCAGATGGAGATATACCTGTTTGGTTTTTGAAAAATCGTGAAAAGTGATTAGGGTATTCGAAGCCCAAGGCAAATGCGATTTCATTGATGTTTACAGATTTGTCACCCAATTTTTCTATCGCAACCTCAATAAGGTAAGTCTGTATAAATTCTTGAGCACTAACTCCAAGTAGTTGGCGGGTTAGTCCTCCGAAGTAGCTGGGTGAAAGAGATAGTTTTTTGGCACAATACCCCACGTTGGGCGGACCCAATTTCAGTAGTGATTTGTCGCTCATATACTGATCAAGGATCTCTGTTAAACGGGATGACAATTCAAGGTTCTCCTGAGCTCTTGTTTGGAACTGTCGTTCGTAAAATCGTTGGCAGTACTTTAACAACAGTTCAAGATGGGCAGCGAGAATTTCACGGCTATGTTTGTCAACTGATTGTTCAAGTTCATACCTGAGCTTGAGAAACATATCTGTGATGGATGCACGTTCTTTATGAGAAATATGCAGCGCTTCATTGACCGCATATCTAAAAAAATCATAATGGGAAATCGTACGATGGAGTGATGTCCCCTTAAGTAGATCTGGATGAAAGGCAATGGACCATCCGTTTGGTTGACTTGGGGGTAACCCAACATACTCCAAACCAAACTCTTGGCCTGGTGCCATAAAAACCAAAGTACCTTCTTGGTAGTCATACTTTTTTCTACCGTATACAATATCTGCACAAAATGAATCTTTTAGAAAAATCAAATACAGATTTGTTTTGTATAACCCGGCTGGCATGGGTCTCTTTCCTTCTTGTTGAAAAACCGTAATCAGTGGATGTAAGGTAGACTCTCCCTTGTCTTGATTCATCTGATTTACGCTTTCAATAATGTGGGCCAATTCCATATTCAAGATTTTTGTAAAAGTAACCAACTCATCTTAATGCACTTTAGCAGTCAGTAATATTGGTCTAATTATTTAGAATATTGGTCCGATCAGAACTGTTTAAAACAAAGATATTTGTAGATAACATTACGTTATGAAAAAAGTTTTAGCAGCACTTTCCCTTTTTTGGTTGGGAATTTCGATCGTCCATGCCCAGTATGCCAATGTTGAATTGAGTTCAGGTGGTTTTTCTTTTGTCCCAGCTTTTACAGATACCAATCCCAATCTGATTCTCAATGCAGGCACGACAGGAAAAGGCATATTGTCAGCTCACATGATTGGCAATATTCGCATGGAGTCTCTAAATCCAAGAGGATTTATATTTATTACTCGAGCAAAAATTATCGATCAACAGTTTAAAGTGTCTGCTGGAATTCATCTGCCAGCTATACAGATTGATGAAGAATTTCATGTGGACACTTTCTTTGCTCAAGAATTAATTGCATCGTATAAGGTGTCTGATCGATGGAACTTAAGTACTATGTACATTCATGGAAAAGGAAGAAATAACAATTTAGAGATTAATTTATTGACCTTAAATGCACATCTTAGTTACCTGCATTTTTCATTTTTATCTCAGATTTATCTATTAGATTTAGATCAGACTTATGGTTTTGCCGAAAACATTACTTATAAACTCACAAATAAATTAGATCTTAGGGGCTTTGCCAACACCACTCTTTCTAACGGAGATTTCAAATGGACAGTTGGATTGAGAAAACATTTTTAAACTAAAACCTGAACAATGAAAAACCTCCTCATTTTACTTACTACTTTTTTATCTCTAAGTATCCAAGCACAAACCAACGAATACGAGGTGTCTTCATATCTTTTAGAAGGATTTAAGGCACCAAACACGAATTATATAGGTGAAGCATGGTTGAATCCACTGATTCGAGCGGATGAATCGTTATCCTACAATATTACCAAGGCAACTTTCAAGGCGAATTCAACGCTTAATTGGCACAAGCATACAGATCGTCAGGTTTTAATTGTCGTTTCGGGAAAAGGTTATTACCAAGAAAAAGGAAAACAGCCCATCGTGCTCAAAGAAGGTGATATTTTAAAATGTAATGCCAATACAGAACACTGGCACTCCTCCTCAAAAGATCAAGACGTAACTTATTTAGCCATTTATAAGGGTGAAACAGAATGGACTGAAGTCTTATCCCAAGAAGCTTATGATGAAGTAGCAGAACTTTTGGGTAATGATTAAATCTGCTTTTTCAATAAAAAAACCTCTTCAATTAATTCATATTTAGATTTACTTGTGCTGCAACTTCTGTCAATAGGGGGAGCAACTTAAAATGACAAAACCGTTATACTGTTATAGTGTAGCGGTTTTTTTATTTTTAAGGATAAATGAAAGCAAAGACAGTATTATATATAGCGATGTCCCAAGACGGATTTATTGCTGGAGAAAATGATAATATCGACTTCCTTAATGCTTATCAGGTAGATGAAGATTATGTGTATGAAAGTTTTATCATAACGATAAGCCAATCTTGTTGGAAGAAACAACAATTATAAAGTAATAAGTATATTTGGCACTTACCATCTCGATAAAACAGTCATTTTACATCGAGAAATATTTAAGTAAAAAAATGAGAAAAATGACAGGAACATATATATGGCTGTTCTCCATTTTAGCATTTGTATTGGCTCTTTTATATAAAAGCGAAGTCTTTGATAGCAAGGGTCTTAAAATGGCGATTCCACAATTACCCTATCTTAATAAAAAAGAGACGATTGCTTTCTATCAAGACGTTTTAAAATTTGAAATAGTCTCTGAATATGATGGTTATATTATCACCAAAAAAGACAAAATTGAAATTCATCTTTGGAAGACGGAGAATCCAATTATCCCAACAAACACCGGCTGTTACATAAGGGTGAATAAATCTATTGATTTATTATACAGAGAGTACGAATCGAAAGGTGTCATGCACGAACACGGAAAACTTGACGTGAAGCCCTGGGGCATGAAACAATTTTCCATAAGGGACAACAGCGGAAATATTATTCACTTTGGTCAAAATGCATATTAGCAATCATACATCTAGATTAAAGATTGAATGATATTTATAGGTAACACCCCCATATTCCAGAAAATTCTTTACTCTCTTCCTCGTCTTTAAGAATTTTTAAATTATCCCAATAATCAATGCCAAGATACGCCGGTATTCAGCTTATTTTTCGGCAATAGCGACGGCAATTTTAGAGTCTGCTGTACCGTAATAGAGAAACCACTTATCTTTAAAAAAGACCATTCCCTCTACAAAACACACCTCGTTGACTTCGCCAATTTTTTCGTAATCCTTATCGGGATATATAAAATATCCTTGGGTTCTGTCTAACAACTGATAGGGTCTAGTGGCACTAAATAGCGCCTGTCCAGCTGCATAGGTGAATTTTGGGAGTTGGGGATCGTTGTTATTGGCCGCGTTACTAGCGTTGTAGATTAAATTGATTCCGTTTTCAGTCCACAGAGCATAGGGACCTGGCTCTACCAATCTGCTGTCAAAATATCCGGGTCTGGGATGAAGTACAGAGACCATTTTGTTGTTTTCTGCATTTTCTAATACCTTCCAATCCTTTAGATTGGTTGAATAAGCCATATACAGGTTGGTGTCCCCAAAATACATCCAATACTGCCCATTGATTTTTTTTGCACGCATTTCTTCCCCTTGCTGTTCCACTACAATAGCGCCTGATTTAGACCAAAGGTCTGTATATTTTGGATCATTTAATACCGGGCCGTGCTTGGTCCATTGTCTTAAATCTGGAGAACTGGCGATGCACAACCGAGCCGTTTTACCGTCGTATGAAGTGTAGGTGAGCCAATAGTTTCCCTCGGGACCTTGAACCACCCTGGGGTCTTCTACACCGCCGTTGTTTTCATAAACCAACATAGCATCGTTATCAGGAAAGAATATAGGGGCAGGTTCTTTGATGAAATGGATGCCGTCTTCACTGGTGGCCAATCCAATTCTAGAGGTCATTTTTTGATCTTGAGCCCGATACAGAAGATGCACTTTTCCATCCTTGACTACGGCAGAAGGGTTGAGCACATTTCTTCCCTCAAAAGCCGTTTCCTCGCCACTAACGGGGTCTACAAAAACTAAACTTGGATCGGGTGAAAGAATGGGGTTTTCCGCGTCTTGTTTGACGAATGGCCCAATTTCCCATTTAGTTGTACTCAAGGTTTTCGTCTGGTTCTCTGATTTATTACAAGATGTGATGCTGACTAGAGCGCATAAAATGATCAGAGCAGAAAAATGGTTGTTCATGGTGTGATACTTTGTTTATCCAACCAAGTTAGGCTTAATTTTCAATTTTATATGATGGGTGCGCGGCGAATGAACACCCGAATTAAAATCGTTTGAATTACCTTAGGCACATGCAAGTAACGACGGTTGTATTATTTCGCTTACGGGGTAATTTCAACAGATTTTGGGGGTTTGGTCAGGTGCCATTGGCCTCGATGTACCTGAAGAATATCCCAGGGCTTCAATTTTTTAAATCTATGGGATCCGGTAGCGGTGCCGGTTTTGGTGCCTGGCCTGATTTTGGCCAATACGCCTGGTTGATGGTCTGGGAAAGCTCCGCCCATGCAGAGTCCTTTTTTAGAGATCATCCATACTTCCGTGATTATTCCCAAAGATGTTCCAGCACGCGTATACTTTATCTAAAAAACATAGCCTCCCATGGGCTTTGGTCCGGAATCAATCCGTTTGTGGTCTCAGAACATCCCTTGGAAAACACCAAAGTCGCCGTGTTGACCCGTGCGCGAATAAGCCTAAACAAGGTGTGGCACTTTTGGCGCCAGGTGGGGAAAACAGCTAAGGGGCTTTATGATTTTGACGAGCTCGAATACGCAGTTGGCATCGGCGAATCACCCCTGATTTACCAAGCAACCATTAGTGTTTGGGCCAGTATAGACAGCGTAAAGCGGTATGCCTATCAGCATGAAGCCCATAAAAAGGTGATTCAACTGGCGCGGAAAAACAATTGGTATAGCGAGGAACTGTTTGCCCGATTCTACCTTGAAAAAGAGGTGGTGTTAGGGGTTTAGAATGCCTATGGGCATAAAATTTTTATGTAACGTTTGCTTCTCATATAAAATAATGTTACGTTTGCGTTACATTAATCTATAAATCTTAAAAAATGAATCCAGGAATAATTATCCCAATTTTCGGAATGTTGATCGGTTTACTCATCCCCATGGCTGTGTTTATATGGAAGTACAAAGACGATAAGGGAAAGCGGGAGGCGGTAGTTGAGATTGCTAAACATTTGGATGACCCCACCAAGGTGGAAGAGTTGCTCAATATTTTTGAGGAACGCAAAAAAGAACCTATTGATTACCGCAGAGGTGGTGTCATCACGATTTTCGTGGGTGCGGGACTATTTGCCCTAGGGTATTTTTTTCTAGGAGCTATTTTGAAAGGCGTTGGCGCTTTTGTTGCACTGATAGGTGTTGGGACTATGATTGCTGGATACCTCTATCCTAACACAGAAAAAGAGTTGACGGATGCTGTCGATAAATTCGAAAAGAAGTAAGTATGGGTAAAAACCATCAGAAGCTCCTCAATAATTTAGAAGAACTCAGAAAATCAGCTGGTTATACTCAGGAGGAACTCTCCATTAAAGCGGAGGTATCCAGGAAAAGCATCAACGCTATAGAAAATGGGGTGTATGTACCCTCTACCGTATTGGCCTTGAAAATTTCAAAAACACTGAATTGTACAGTGGAAGATATTTTTTGGCTTCCATAAATGTAGCTGTGTTTTTTTTCGATACTAGAAAGCTCATTATCTATGGCTGCTCTTGTATAGTATTCATAGATTAGTGAGTTAACCCAAAGGCCTAATGGTTATTGTCTTCTTCATATTATTCGACTAGCCGAATAGTGCCCTCCCAATCTGGATCTGCGCTTGCCATCCAGCTATTGGTCTTTTTGTCTAAGGCCACTGCGTGAACTCTCCCGAAATAGGCTCTTTGATCAGTAAATTCGGGGGTTTTCCATAGTTGGTCCCCAGATCCTAGACGTGTGAAAATACCATCGTGGTTTTCTATCTGCCAGCGATTACCGTTTGGATAAACTCTGGGAAGAGCCAATGATTCATTTAAGGAGAATCCTTGATCTACATATCGGCTGATTACCTGGGCAACGGCGATGACAATTTTATTACCTCCAGCAGCTCCAAGTGCCAAGTGTATCTCGCCATCTTTTTCTACTAGGGTTGGGGAAATATGTGATTGGGCGCGATCTCCTGGTTTGTATTCTCCGAGATATCCGCCTAATGTTACCGCATACAAAAATCCTAGTCCAGGAGTAACGACCCTAGAACCTAGATTAGGCCCTAGAGTCTGGGTGAGCGACACTACGTTGCCCCATTTATCGGCGGTAGTTAGATGGGTTGTGTGACCTTGTGTGGCTGAGGATTCGCCTGTCGTATTTTCCGGTAATTCATTCAGTGCAAGTTTTTTGCCTTTTTGCGCCCACATTGCCGCTTTTTCTCTGGATAGTATGGACGCTAGTGAATCAGGGATTTGTTGAAAGGGTCGGTGTTGGTAGCCAATTTCAGAAGCGTGGCCTAATTGATTAGTCCATTCTGTGTTATTTGTGGGTGGTGCAAAATGGTCGGCGATCTGGAGTATTTGAAGGGTTATCGCGCCATAGGAGGGAAGGTAAAGACTTTTGATTGTATGGCCCCTAAAAGTCCCCTCTAATACTTTTAAATCCAAAGCTTTATAGTTTCTTAGGTCTTGATAGCTGAGTATATGATTGTTTTTTTTCATGTCCTTAGCTATGGTCCGTGCAATTCTTCCCGTGTAGAACCCATCTGCCCCCTGCCGGGCAATTACTTCTAGAGTTCGGGCTAAATCTTTTTGTACAACCAGTGAGCCTGCAGTAAATGTTTGGACATCTGAGGTTAAAAAGTAGTGTTTTGTGCCTGGATATTTTTCTATTGAACTTTTGACAGCGGCTTGTCTTGCAGCCTCGCCGGGTAAGATTAGATAGCCATTTTTTGCGTAGTTGATCGCTGGCTCTAATAGTGTTTTCCACGGCAACACCCCTTTTCCGGAGTGGAGCATTTCAAGACCTCTTACAACACCAGGTATCCCGATGGTTTCATAACCTTCCGAATGTTTTTCTTTGGTGCTTTTATAATTTGATGGCACCTCAGTAGAGGCGTCAATACCCCGAGTTAAACCCTCAGAGGTTTGGTAAATAGCTTGAAGTCTACCGCCCAATCCGCTCATGCTGGGTTCGACTACAGCCAAGGCAAATGCCGTAGCTACAGCAGCATCATATGCATTTCCTCCTTGTTGGTACATAAGTGCACCTGCGTCTGCTGCCAATGGATGTGCAGCTGAAACAGCATTGTTAGCATATTTTTGCCCAAAACCCTGGAGGGCAATGAGTAAAAAAAGTAGCATTAACGTGTAGTTTTTCATAATGCAAGAAGTTTATAAAGTGACAAAAAGTTGCTGAATCCAGTAAATGGTCCATAAGCCCCAAAGTGTTCCGGTGGCCATACTGAGTATGGAGAGCAATACAGCATGAGGCATTAATTTTTGATCATAAGCGGCGGTTACTGCCGGGGCGGTGGATATACCGCCAAGATTGGCCATGCTGGTAATAGCCAACCAGGCACTAGGTACTCTAAAGATATAGGTGTGTAGACCGATCCATAATGCGTGAAATACAAACCAAACTAGTACTACGGAGATTAGAGATATAGGAATGTTCCATTGGGAAAAATCTAGTTTAAACCCTAAAAAGACCATAACTATAATGATCAACCAACCGGCCCATCGGAGACTGTTGGCCGTGTTCCATTTGGGTGCTAACACGCTGATCATCACCCCTAAAACACTGGTGCACAGGATCATGGTCAAAAAGGACCAAGGAAGCCAATACGACATGATTGAATATCCTATGATGACTAAGAGTTCAGTAGACCACCAGCCTCCTTTTTTTTCTTCGGCGTTTAATTCAGTGTTTTTTTCTTTTTGTATGCCCCATTTGTTATCAATGTGATCCGACTTTTTGATCCATTGAAACATAAGGATTGTCCATAAATTGACCGCTATATTATCGATCAACAATACAGATAGAAAAAGCGGATCTGGGGTGTCAATAATTTCTTTTAATACAACCTGTGAGGTAGAACCCCCGATCCAACTGCCCACGATAGGCACCAATCCCTTCCACAAATCAGTACTCTGCCAATCAAGGTAAACCTCCACAAAGAATAACTTGGCGACTCCTAAAATTAAAATAGGCAATGAAGCAATGATGAACGAGCCTGATAAAAATAACATTATTGGTTTGGGCCAAACACTCTTGAGTGAGCGAATATTTAGTCCAGCCATGACGCTGAAAACTGCCGCTGGAATCAAAAATGATTTACTGAACCAACTCAGTGAGGGTATTATTGATTCAATGGGAATAATAAGACGTCCAAAGGCAGGGATCAAATAGGCAAAAAGTATAGGAGGCAACCAATCTGTAAACTTAACCAACCATCGGTTTTGAGTTTTTTGAAGGTGATTTACTAACCATAAAGTGCTCATAATAAGCGCTAAAGCTGAAACCCATACCTGTATTTGATTGTTAATTCCCAAGCCCAATAACTTGTTCTATGAAGTGGTTAAATTAAAGATAGCTCTTTAATTGTTACGTTTACAACAAAATAGTTTGTTAGCTCATGACTATAATTAATAAGTGTGTCAACTCAACACCCTTTTTGTCTATTAAATAGAGCAGCAGATTAATTACAGGTGGCAGTGATGTATTGGTTTTTTAATTTAAATGATTTGCTGTGTAATACACTGTTCAAGTTACTTGTATCGCCATAGTTTTTGATATTAAACAAACAAGAGAAATTCAACTGATCGCCCTCCTCAACTTTATGGAAATCAGCTTTTGGATAAGGCGCTAGTGCACAATTAATCGGTTTGCGTGAAGTTTGACCAAAGGCAATTTTTTCTAATTCCTTTTTAACAGTAGGTTCTTTCAGATCAATTTTTTCAAATTGATCTGATTCGTAGTTAATATCCCTTGTGATGATGGAAGATTTTTTTTGTACTCCTGCCTCTTCAAAATTAAACTCATGTCTAATTACAGAGGAAGAAGTCGCTAATTTGACAAAGTTTTTATCGGTCAAAAAATCTTTATTGTACTTGGGTAGTTTTTGATTTTTACTATCAGATACAAGAAACTCATCAATCACTCTTTTTTCTAAATCATACCATATTTCCATAGTCTCTAATTCATATCCCTCCATGATTGTTCCCTGAGTATTGGCTGACTTGGTATATAAAACTGCCTTGCTAATTCGAATATGAAATCCATTTTTTTCTCGAAACAAAGGGATTTGAACAGTATCGTTTAAAACCCACTCGCCTTGATACTTGTAGCTAGGAAAATTACAGTCGGAGGGGAGGTCTTGGAGTTTGGTGTAAAAATTCCTCACCTCGTCCTCTTTGAATATGTTTTTAAACGAATCCTTCATGGAAGGAATTTTTTGTTCAGAATCCTTTTTTTGAAAGGCTAACAACAAAATGAGACAGGTGATTATTATGCTGCTTAGTAAAATGGTGCCCTTTAAAATTTTTCTAAAATTTTTGAGCTTTACTAACTGATGAGCCGAATTAACAGCTCTTTCAAGTTCACCATGTGAGGCTGTGTTGTGGATCAGTCTGGAAAACTGAGAATTACTGTAGTTAAGCTCAGAGGCGATCGTTGCATTTGTCGCTTTTTTAAACTGAAAATTTTCAAACCCCCCATATATTCTAGAGAGTTCTGATACAAACGTCTGGTAAAGTTGGTTGCTTTCTTCGTTGGTCATTTTCCTTATAATTCACCCTAATTTAGGTTATTTTTCTGATATGTTACTATTCTTAAATTTCGTTAAAATTTGCTGAAAATCGATAAATCGACAAATATCAACCCGATTTATTTAAATTAACGTAAAATCTAACCAAACATTATGAGAAAACTAATTTTACACTTTTTATTACTTTTTTCTGTGGTAGCATTTGCCCAGAAAAGTATCAAAGGTAAGGTCACTGATGAATCAGGTATTCCACTACCAGGAGCTTCTGTACTTATCGAGGGAACCTCTACGGGAACCACCACTGATTTTGACGGGGTCTTTACACTGGATGTGCGTCAGGGTCAAACAATAGTTGTTAGTTATATAGGGTACCGAAAAATGTCTCGACAAGTAGACAACCAAGACACCTATGATTTTACATTAACCACGGACAATGCCCTGGATGAAGTAGTTGTTTCTGCCCTTGGCTTTAAAGAGAACAGAGATAAAATAGCTTCAACCTACTCTAAAATGCAAGCCAATGATGTGGTACGTTCCGGAGAGCCTACCTTAATCAACGGATTGGCAGGTAAAGCATCGGGGATTACTATTTCAGCTACTAGTGCTGATCCTGGTGCAGGTTCCAACATTCAGATACGGGGAGCGAGCTCAATTATCGGTCAAACGCAACCATTGATCATCATTGACGGGGTGCCCACAAATAACGATAATTTTGAAGGCTTTGGATCAGGAGCAGATGGAGGGATTTCACAACAATCCAGATTAAATGACATCAACCCGAACGACATTGAGTCTATCCAAATATTTAAAGGAGCATCCGCAGGAGCCATATATGGTTCTAAGGCTTTGGGTGGGGTTATTGTAATAACCACCAAACGTGGAGTAGAAGGAAAAATGAGGGCGTCATATAATACCTCCATCTCTTATGATTTAATCAATGTACGTCACCCCTTGCAGAAAAGCTACGGACAAGGTGCCAATGGAAAGTATAGTCCAACAGCAACAAACTCCTGGGGAGACTTGATAGAGGCTCGTAGTGGAGAAGCTGATGCCGTTAATACTTCTGGGGAATATTTTCTAGCCAACACAGGAGTTGCGTATTACCCGATTACTAAGAAAAACAGTATGGAGGTTTATGTGGATAGAAACTTTGATTTGGTCTTTACTACAGGGTCAACACAAACACACCAATTTAACCTCTCTGGTGGGAATAATAAGGGGACATACTATATGAGTATGAATAAAGTGAACCAAAATGGAATTATGCGTAATTCGAATTACAATAAATCCTCATTCACGTTAGCTACCACCTATAATTTTGCAGACTGGTTAAAAAATAATTCTAAGGTGATTTATTCAACCAATTACTCTAATAGAATTCAACAAGGATCAAACACAGCAGGAATTTACCTAGGTCTTTTGAGAACACCACCTGATTTTGACATCAGCGGGTACAAGGGTACGTACTTTGATAAAAATGGAAACCCGATTGAGGATAGACATAGAAGTTACAGACGTTATTTAGGGAACTCAAGTTCAGCTACCTACAATAACCCACTTTGGACTCTATATGAACAAACTAGTGATACGGACGTAAATCGCGTAGTAGCTTCAACAGAATTTACAGCCACTTTGAAGCCGTGGTGGAATGCGGTATTACGCTCTGGTCTGGATCAATACACGGATGATCGCGTTTATTTTTTCCCGATGTTTTCTTCTGATGGAGCCACTAATGGAAGATATCAAAACGAAACGTTTAATGTAACCGAGGTAAATACTGAACTTATTTCTTCTATGCAGTTTTCATGGGATAATCTGGACATGAATTTGATTTCTGGTTTTGCGATGAATGATTCACAACGCAAACAAACGTATTTAGAAGCTGTTGACTTCTTATACAATGCACGTCTTCAAAACCCCGCAGTTGCAGCCACTAAGAACTATGAAGAAAGAAATAGATTGTTTAGAACAGTACGCGGATATGTTCAGTCTCAATTCCAGTACAAGGATTATTTAAATATGAATTTAGGAGCTACCTACGAAGATGCTTCTTCAAGCTCTAAGAGTTTTATTTATCCTAGTGCTGAATTAGGATTTAACTGGGGTGGTTTGGTTAAAGAGGACATGACCAAGGGGCTTTCTTTTGGTAAATTGAGACTGGCCTACGGAGAGGTTGGACTTCCTCCTGGAGCACATTTATTTAGCACTACCTATGAAAACGCTTCTTATTCAAGCTACTCTGATTTAATTTCTCTAGATGCTTTTGGGGGTGGTTTCCGCGTCAATGACGATAAGGGAAATCCAAACTTAGAGTTTGAGAAAAAGAGAGAGCTAGAGTTAGGGCTAGATCTAAGATTCTTTAGAAATAGACTTTCTCTGTCTGGAACAATATACCGCAACGAAACTAGAGATGCATTGCTTTACTTGGACCTAAATCCATCGGAAGGGTACAACAGCATTTATCAGAATGCAGGGCGCATTGAGAATAAAGGTTGGGAAACTGAATTTGAATATGCTTTAATTAAAGGAGATGACTTTAATCTAAGTGTGTTCGGAAATGTATTTGCCAACAGAAACAAGGTGCTTGATTTAAGTGGTGTAGCCTCGGTTAACTTAACTAGCGGGTCTTCAGTAAAGTCAAGTGCCGTTGTAGGACAACCGCTTGGAATTTTATTGGGCTCCGCAGCGCTTAGAGATGCCAATGGCAACCTAGAACTAGACAAAAATGGCTTTCCACAACTTGATCCTACTGGAGACAAAGTAATAGGTGATCCAAACCCAGATTGGAGAGGTTCATTTGGAGTTCGAGCCAATTATAAAGGGTTAAAATTAAATGCCCTGTTTGATACTAGTCAAGGAAATGACCTAGCGGAGAGAACCAGGTATGTATTGTATGGATTTGGTACACACGCAGATGTGGGCAATACCGTAACTGTTCCCTCAGATATAGTAAACTATGCAGGCACAACGATTGCAGCTGGTTCTACTGTACGAGGTAATATCCAAAACTTTGGAGGTGGTGATGTGCTGTTGGATGAAAAATGGTACACTACGCTTGGAGGCGGATTTGGCGGGTCGGTGATCAGTGAATTTGCTGTGGCAGATGCCAGCTACGTACGCTTTAGAGAATTGACTTTAGGCTATGAATTGAAAAGCGCCCTTGTCGAGAAGCTTAAGTTGAGCTCAGTGGATATCAACTTAACCGGAAGAAACCTTGCGTTATTTACCAATATACGAGGTATTGATCCCGATGTAAATCAATTTGGCAATGGAAACGGTAAAGGTCTTGACTACTTTACCAATCCAGCTTCAAAATCATTCTTGTTCGGAATTACCATTAATTACTAAATCAAACAGCCATGAAAAATATATTATCTCGTGTATTAGTCCTCGGAATAATCTTAATAAGTTCAGGTTGTGAATCTTATTTGGATGTTAACGAAAATCCGAATCAATCCACATCTGTCCCCAATGAATTAATCATCAAAGGAATGCAGCTTGCGGACGTGCAGTTGCAACTCGGTCATACTATGAGGATCTCCCAATTATGGACTGGACAATTGAAAGGCTTGGGCAATCTTTACAAGAACCTATATGTCTATAATATTGCTCCAGAGGAAACCAATGGCGACTGGTCATTTGTTTACCACGGAATTGTGACTCAAAACAGAATTATTCAAGCTGATTCTGAGGATAATCTAATCAAAGGGATTGGGAATATTATTGAAGCTCATGCCATAGGTACAATGGCCGCCTTATTCGGGGATATCCCATACAGTAAATACGGCACACCAGATCCTGAATTTGATAGCCAAACAGAAGTGTTTAACCAAGTACAAGCATTATTAGACGCAGCTATTGTCCAATTATCTTCAGTGACAGCAACACGCGTTCTGTCCCAAGACTTATTAGTTGGTAAAAACGCTGCAGCTTGGACTCAAGTCGCGCATACCCTAAAAGCAAGATTTTATCTGATGACCAAGAACTATCAAGCAGCGTATACGGAGGCATTAGATGGTGTTTCCACAGATGTAAACAACATGAGCTATGCCAAAGGGTTTTCAGGTTATGGTTCTACTCTGGAAAATAGTAATCTGTATTACATTGTATTAGATGGTTCTAGGGGTGGGGATTTTTCCTCAGCTGATACTTTTGTGCAAGGGTTGCTAGATCCTGCAGGTACTTCTAGTAGAAATCATGCAAAAACAGACGAATCCAGGAGAAGGGATTATTTAAAAGTGTCCATAGATGAACGTGCTAGTACCAGAATCACGGGTCAGAATGTAAAAATGCCCATGGTATCCAACGTAGAAAACTTACTCATTCTGGCCGAGAGTTCTGCCAGACTAGGACAGTTTAACACGGCACTTGGGCATCTTAATGGATTGCGTACTTACTTGAACTCAGGAAAAGGCTTTATTGGAAGCGCCTCGTTAACGGCTAAATACAGTGCCTTTGTGGCTGCTGATTTTGAAACAGGGGGTATTGAGAATGCCTCAGGTATATCGGCTGACAAGGCGCTGCTCAGAGAAATCTTGGAAGAGCGCTATGTAAGTCTATTTGGCACACACTTACCTTTCTTTGATTTTGCAAGAGTGAGTAAAACTGATCCAGATATAGCACTAGCGATTAGTCCAACCTCTGGCGGGCAACATGCACAGCGTTTCCCCATTGCTCAAAATGAAATCAATGGAAATGCAAATGCTCCTTCACCAATACCATCGATATTCGATCCTACACCAGTGAACAAGTAGGCGATTTTTTAATTATTTAGTTTAGTTTTTAGAACCCGGTTGCTGAGACCGGGTTTTTTTATAATTATCGCCTTAGTTTACTGCTCATTTATTGATTTATAAGGGCAAACTTAATTTTTTGTCCTTGAGCACATTGACTCAATAAATCCTTTGAATAATCGGTTAATTGAAATATTCTTGGATAGCCGCCTGTAACTTGTCCATCGTTCATCAAAATAATTAATTGACCGGACGGGGTAAGTTGGACGGTTCCTGGCAAGGCACTTGAGGTATGTATAGGTGTGATCTGGTTGGCCACTGTTTCTTGAAGCATGTATCCCATTCTATCGTTTCGACCGATGGTCATTTCCAAGTTTAGGGTTTTCATTTCAGAATAACTAAGCCTACTGTATTCTGGCCCTACATAAACCTGCAGTTCAACAGTACATTCCGTGGTTAGGTCATGTTGACACATTGGGTTTTCGAGGAAAGAGGTGCTTTCACCACTAATAGTTAAAGCGTCATTTAATGGAGTGACTGTTTCAATAAAATCTCCTTTTTTGATTCTAAAATCAGAAGTAATAGATGGGTAATAACTTCTACTTCCAAGAAACTGTTTAGTATTTATTCCACCCAGAACTCCCAAGTATGTGCGAACACCAGATCGCCTTTGTCCAAACTGCAACACATCATTTTCTTCTACAAGAATTAGTTGATTCATCGGTATTTTTTGACCGTTGATAGAGGCTGTATAATCACCCCCTGTTAATGATATGGCTGTAGGGATAAGAAATTTAAACTCAGCTCCACCAAAAGTAATTTCTAGAACTGCATCATTGTCGTTATTACCTAATATAGCATTGGCCAAACGGAATGATATTCCATCTATAGCTCCGCTGGGTGGAATCCCTAAATGCGCATGACCCAAACGTCCTTTGTCTTGAACAGTGCTGTAAATTCCCGGTTTGATTACTTCTATCATCTGGAAAAATCAATGATTCTTATGCATATTATTGCCATTTATATGGCCCAATAGTTCAAGGTACTCCTGTCCTTCAATTGCCCGAAATTTTATAGTATCTCCTGGCATGGCGATACATGGTTCAGGTAGATGGGGGTCAAATAAAGCCACGGGACAATGTCCAATTATATGCCAACCTCCTGGCGCTGCCAATGGATAAATTCCGGTTTGAGCACCACCGATAGCCACACTACCTGAGTTTACCATGGCTGATGGTTTATCCTTACGCGGTTGAACCAATTTTTTGTCTAGCCCACCTAAGTACATAAATCCAGGTTGGAATCCATAAAAAAAGAGTGTGTATTCCGGTTTTGTGTGAAGATGGATCATCTCTTGGAGGGAGATCTTTTTTTTGGATAAATAAGTTTCTAGATCCGGTGCTACTTCAGGATTATAGTATACAGGGAGTTCAACTACTTTTTTTGGTGTTAATGCTGTAGGGTTATTTTTAATGTGAGTGTACTTGTCTTGAACCCATTGAATCCAGGGATTGAAATCTTTTTGTACCACTGAAAAAACAATGGTCAAACTGTGATAAGCCACAATGTAATCAGTAATGATCTCATGGGACAATGCCGCCCTTAGTTGCCAAATTTCTTCGATGATTTCCACTTCAATTTGGCTAGGCCATTCAATTAATAGGGCTCGATCGCCCATCGGGAAGTAGGTTAATGTATAAGACATGCTCATCGCGATTGATTTACAGCTGAAACGGCTTTTGCAATTTCTAGTGTATTTGGATGGTCTGAATGAATGCAGCAGGTCATCGTTTGAATAGCTAGCAGGCTACCCTCTATACTTTGTACTTTTCCTTCCCTTAAATTTAGAAATTGTTGTTGAGCTATTTTAGGGTCATGGATGATTGAATTATTCTCCTGTCGCGGAACTAAAGTTAGGTCTGATCGATATCTGCGGTCGATAAAACTTTCAGGCCAAATGAGCCGGTTTGGTGTTCTAAAGCTATTTAAAAGCAATGAGTTAACTGAGGTAATTAGTATGGTTTCAGGGCATACTTCATCGATTGCCTCTAAAAAAACCTGAGCAATCTCAGGCTTATTGGCCACGTCATGGTACAGTGCGCCATGCGGTTTCACATGAGCTATTTTGGCATCGCATAATTCTGCAGCTTCCAAAAAAAGCTCCAACTGATGTTGAATGCTTTGCTTTAAATTCTTAACATCCATTTTCATGGAGATTCGCCCAAAGTTCCCTCGATCTGGATAGGACGGGTGGGCGCCAATATCCACTCCGTGTTCTTGCGCCATTTTGATTGTTGTTACGATCAATTCCTTTGAACCAGCGTGTGCCCCACAGGCGATGTTGCACCGGTTTATATACGGCATGATCAGTCTGTCTTGGGCTGTTCCCTCTCCCAAATCACAATTGATATCCATTTAATTGAAAATTTGTACTACTCCGTCAATACCTTTAAAGCCTACTAAAATGGACAAAATCAGGACGATTACCCCCAAAATATTTTGCCAAGTTGTATTGACATGACTATTCATGACTGTTTGTTGATTGATCATCCACAAGACTAATCCAGCTATGATAAAAATCAGCATTCCATTGGCCACCTGCGCCATTTGTATCAACGCTATAGGTTTAATCCCTGCAGCAGCTAAAATAACACCCACCAGAAGCACTGACCCCCAAATAATTCGAAACTTTTTGCTGTTAGATTCTGTCGACCATCCAAGACACTCACAGGCGACATAGGCCGCAGCAAGGGGTGCAGTTATCGCCGAAGTCATACCAGCAGAAAATAATCCCACGCCTAAAAGCAGTTTGGCCATGGAACCATATAATGGGCTTAATGCTTGTGCTAAATCAACAGCTGAGGTTATTTTTTCAATACCTGAACCGGCTGCGCAGATCACTATACACATGGAAACAACCCCGCCCAGTCCAATAGTCCAATAGGTGTCTCTCTTTACTTTTTGAAGAAATTCAATTCCTTGCCATTTTTTATGAATTAGTGAAGCGTGAAGAAAAATGTTATACGGTACAATGGTAGTACCGACAAGTCCGATAATGGTCCAAAGGCTGTCCTTTGGTATTGAGGGCAAAAAAATTCCACTGAGTAGTTCTGGTAATTTAGGCCTGATTAATAGGGCAGTTACCACAAATGAACAACTCATAAATAAAACCATGATCGTTAAAATTTGGGGAAGTAGTTTGTCGTTTTTTTGCGATAAAACAAAAAAAGCAATGCCACCCAACAATAACGCCACTAAATTAATTTTCACATCGAAGAAGTTATAGCTTAGTGGACCTATAATAGCCTCGAGGCCCAAAACTCCTCCGCCAATATTCCCTGCTTGGTAAGCCGTGTTTCCCAGAACTATAGCCAGAATTATGAGTATGATCACCGGTGTTTTCCATATGGATTTATTTAATCTGTTCCTAAGCAACTGCGCCAAACCACTTTCGGTAATTAAACCTATCCGAGCTGCCATTTGTTGAAGCACGATGGTAGCTAAAGTGGATAATAGAACAGCCCAGAGAAGTGAATAGCCAAAATTAACCCCAGCTATTGAGCAGAGTGTTACCGTTCCAGGACCAATAAAGGCTGCGGCGATAATAATGCCAGGGCCAATATTTTTAAATAAACGAAATGCCATAAAATTTAGGATTGAGCAAGTGCTTTTACGGCATCAATTAAATGATCCAGTTCTGTTGTAGTGGTAAATATATTTGGAGTAATTCTACATCCTTTTATATTGGCGTAGTCGATCGCTACTGTAAAGATATTATGTTCATCCAGAAGGCGTTGCGCCATAACCGATGGCGACATATTTTTCAATCCAACATTGCCAATGGCACATGCTCTCTGAGATTCCATTGGGGTGTTTAGGACCACATTAGGTGTCTCTTTAAGGCCTTCCATCCAATATAGCCGTAAATACCTCAGTCGCTCTTCTTTGCGTTTAACTCCTATCAAATTTAAATAGTTAATAGCGTCTTTTATGGCTAGTGTAATATATGCAGGGTGGGTTCCAAGATGATTTAGCCGGATAATATTGGATCGGTCTGGCTCAAAATCGGCAAATATGGGCCATAGTTTAGAAACATGTTTAGGATTCATATAGAGTAATCCATTACCTAATGGAGCTGCCAACCATTTGTGTAAGCTAGAACCATAGTAATCACATCCCAATTCTACGATATTAAAGTCAAAATGACCGATACAATGAGCTCCATCCACCAAAACTTCAACACCGTACGAATGTGCCATAGCGCAAATTTTCTTAATTGGAAGAATTTGCCCTGTGGTGTTGATCATATGGCATACCATAATCATTTTGGTGTGGGGCTTAATTTTAGATTCATAAAGACGGACAATTTCTTCATCGTCCTTTGGATGATTTGGCACAGAAACTATATCTTGATAAAGACCGTGACGCTGAACCACTTGTTCGAACATTGCCTGCATCGCCCCGTAATCTTGTTGGGCATAAATCACATGGTCCCCTTTTTGCCAAGGATAACCGGAAATCACTATATCTAATGATTCTGTAGTATTACGAGTGATGATCATAGAACGCACATCCACTTGTAAAAACTCAGCCAATTCTTTAGCTATCTTTTTTCGGTCTTCCTCCAACTCAGTGCGCATATAATGTGACCCACGAGTATTGATATAAGCCATGTGATTTTTTAGCTTTTCAAGGGTAGGACTGGGGATGATATTATAGTATCCACTTTCCAAATTGATAAAGTCCGATGTTAAAGCGTAGTGACTTCTGATTTCCTGCCAGTAATCTATATTAGTTGGGGTGCTAAGCTCCATAACCTCAAAGGATAAATGGTCCATTTTTGGGTATACAAAGGGCAACACACCCAGTATGGGCGCTTTTTTGAGAAAACTGCGTTTGTCCATGAGTTAAATAGTGGTCGTATCTATTCTAAAGATAGACAAGATTCTATTCCAATGATTTTAAGAATTTAAGTACACCTGAAAAATAAACTTCTTGGTCGTCATACATAGCCATATGGCTTCCTTGTGGACAATAAAGGTATTCTCCATTTTGTACTAATCTGCTCATTTCTTCCATCGCCCTGGGATCCATAGTATCGTATTCAGCGCCTATGGTTAAGGTTGGAATAGTGATGTTTTTCAGATCCTCAGTTCTATCCCATTCCTTTAATACAGCATCTCCCACAACGCCAAACTCACTAGGCCCTTGCATTTTTAAGTAAAGTGGATAATTCAGATTGGCAAATGCCCTGACCACCGGATTTGGCCAATCACTTGGATTCATGCGCAGTACATGTTCGGGATAATAGAAGGTTTCAATAAGTTTAAGGTATTCCGGATTAGTATAATCCTCACTTTTTTCATAAGCCTCTATTTTTTCCAGAACATCAGTCGGCAGTTGAGGTCCCAAAACTTCTTTAGCGTATTTCATATACTCTGGTATCGAACTGACCATGTTAGAAACGATGAGAGCTTTCATGTTTTGTTGGTATTTTAAGGCGTATTCAATCCCTAAAATACCTCCCCAAGAATGGCCGAGCAGGACAAAGTTATTGGCGTCTAAATTCAACGCCTTTCTAACCTGTTCGACCTCCTCAACAAAACTGTCTATGTTCCAAAGTCGCTCATCGTTGGGATTGTCACTTTTTCCAGATCCCAATTGATCATAGTAGTAGTACTCTACATTTCCTTGTGGAAAGAATGAGTCAGCAGCTTCAAAATATTCACTAGTAGCGCCGGGGCCCCCATGCAGCAATAAGACTTTTATTGTGGGATTATTTCCTACGCGTTTTGTCCAAACATTAAAGGTGCCATAGGCCGTCTCAATGGGAATTACTTTTGTCCCTCCTGAAAATTTTGAAGGGGAATCAGCATAATCTAGATAGCTGGAGTAATCAGGAGTTTCTTGGCTTTTACAAGCCAATAAGATCAATAATATCTGGAGGATAAGGATTTTTGATTTCATGATATAGATTTTATATTGATGAGGTGAAAAGTGTATTTTATGCAAGTCAAATTTTTGTGTAATTTGACACAACCATTTGTAAAAAATAACAAATCTCCCAATAAACACAAAGTGTTTAGTGTTTTAAATAACTGATTTTCAAATTATTTGGTTGCTAATACATCTCCAAAAGCTATTTTTATTTTCAAAATCTAAACTCTTTGAATTTGAATCAACACTTATTTAAGATACTCTTTTTTGTGCTCCCGATGTTGACTAACGCTCAGTCAATTATAACAAACCATAACGCTCAGCAATTTATTACTGTTCTGGGTGTTGCGCAGGATGGAGGGTATCCCCAAGCAGGGTGCACAGAAGATTTTTGTATGCGTCATTGGAGGGGAGAGGAAAAAAAGCGCCATGTTGTAAGCCTGGGGCTCACCGATCATCAAAGCAAACAAAATTGGATGTTTGAGGCGACCCCAGATTTTACCTACCAACTTCAAAAGCTCCAAGAAACAACTGGAATGACTAATCTTTCAGGGATTTTTTTAACACACGCACACATGGGGCATTATGCGGGTTTATTAAACCTGGGCAGAGAAGCACAAGGCGCCTCAGGAGTTGTCGTGTATGTCCTTCCAAAAATGAAACAATTCTTAGAAAATAATGCTCCGTGGAATCTGCTAGTTGCCCTAGGAAATATAAAGTTGGTGTTGATCGAACCTGACAAACCAATTCGACTCAGCACTAGTATTCAGGTAACTCCAATGCTCGTCCCTCATAGAGACGAGTTTTCTGAGACGGTGGGATTTATCATACAATCTAACGAACGAAGCGTCTTATTTATTCCTGATATCGACAAATGGCCATTGTGGGAACGAGATATTATTTCCGAGGTAGGCCGAGCAGATTTCGCGATAATCGACGCTACTTTTTATGGAGCCAATGAACTCCCTAACCGGGATATGAGTGAGGTCCCTCACCCATTTGTTTCTGAAACTGTTGAGTTATTTCGGTCATCCACAACTCTGTTACGCAACAAAATCATGTTCATTCATATGAACCACACAAATCCTATCTTGTTTAACGGTCCTGAGAAAAATGAGCTGATCAAATTGGGTTTCAATGTAGCTGAAGAAGGGGAGATCATATCATTGAATAAACATCCGTTTAATAAATCATAAGTGGGCTATTGGCCGACTTAAGCAGTTCTTCTAGGGTATCTGATACTTTCAGTCAATTGTTGAATATGTACAGGTGGTGGGGTGGTCAATCTTGACACAACTAGGGCCACAACAATATTTACCAACATACCGACGGTTCCAAATCCTTCAGGTGAAATGTCCCACCACCAATCTGTTGAGGGGGGTATTGTTTGGGTGAACCACCCC